>Ga0207433_10009047_pt1 | contig 15991 bp, 10 predicted proteins | sample YelNatPaOPGAMG01_FD_187559 | JGI IMG/M metagenome (GOLD analysis project Ga0207433, IMG submission 187559) | Hot spring thermophilic microbial communities from Obsidian Pool, Yellowstone National Park, USA - OP-RAMG-01 (SPAdes) (version 3) | ecosystem: Environmental > Aquatic > Thermal springs... | reverse complement strand
GGCCTCGCCGTCGGGGGAGAAGACCGTGGCCTTCGTGGGTTTGACGACGCTGCCGGCGGGGGCGGAGCTGGCCGCCGGCGCCGACGTCGACGACGTGGGCCCGCTGAGCCCGAGTTCGTCCTTGTTCAGACCCCCGCCGACATTGCCGAAGATCTTGCTGACCACCGAGGCGAGCACCAGCAGTGCGACCACGAGGATCGCCAGGCCCGCGCCGACGCCGATCAGCAGGTTGCGGCGCCGGCGCGCGAAGACGGCCGGGTCGCCGGCGGACGGGCGGAGCGTCTCCGACGGCGGGGTGTCGTCGATCGGGCCGAGCACCTCGGTGCGGTCGGCCACGGCGGTCGCCTGCTGCAGCAAGTTCAGCAGCGTCGAGGCGCTGCGGATGCCGCCGTCTTCCTGCACCGCCCGCACGGCGACGGCCGAGATCTGGAAGGGAATCGCGCGGTCGATGACCGCGGGTTCGACGGGGACGCCGTTGGCGTCCCGTTCGGCCGGGGCGAGCCCGCTGCGTACCCCGGGCTCCGGCAGCGGCCACCGGTTGACCAGCAGGGCGTACAGCGCCGCGCCGATGCCGCGAATGTCGTCCTGCGGGTTGGCGTCGGGCATGGTCGCCGGATAGGCCAGCACGACGTCGCCGTCGATGCTGACGCGCACCCGGCTGGGGTGGTCGATCGACAGGGCCACACCCGCACGGTGGGCCGCCTCGGCGGCGGCCGCCAGCGACTGCATCGCCCGCACGGCGCCGACCGGCGAGGGCGCGGTGTCGGCCACTTCCCGCAGCGAGCCGCCCCGAATCCACTCCGAGACCACCAGGCCGCCGGAACCGCTGGCCACCACGTCAAGCACCCGGGCGACACCGGGTTTGTCGATCCGGCTCAGCCGCAACGTGCGGGACAGGATCTCCTGCACCACGTCGTCGGGCAGGGAGCCGCCCGGATCGACGAACGTCAGCGCCACCTGCCGGTCCAGCGCGGTGTCCAGCGCCTGCCAGAACTGCAGCGGTGGCGCGCCGCCGTGGGACACCAGAAGTCGGTAGCGCCCACCGGCGATCAGGGCGCCGGGAACCAGGTGCGTGTCCTCGGCCGCCGCCGCACGCTCTGGGGGAATGTCGGGCTGGAAGTCGTCTGCGACCGGCCGCGGGAGCTCGGAGCCTGACACGGCGCCCGGTGCGGCGCCTTCCGTAGGGCGGTCGGTCACCTCCGGTCCTTTCGCTATCCGGGCTTTGCCTTCCCGCTCCGGCGGCCTGCGCGGCTCGTTGACCGCATTCACCCGCGGCAGGGACGAATTCCTCTGCTCAGGGTACGTGACGGGCCGCGACCCGGACGATCCGTCCCGCCCGTTGTGTTTGCTCGCCGTCCCCGTCCCCGTCCCCGTTCTCGTCCCCGCCGGACGGCCGATCCGGCGCCGGACCGCTGCCGCTGCCGCCTGCGCCTCGGGGACCCGGGCGCGCAGCATGAACGTCGCCACGATCGGCACCATGATCGTGGCGAGTACCAGCAGGCGCAGCAACGAACCGGCGCCACCACTGTGGGCGGTGAGTCGGCCCAGCCCCGACAGGCGGTCGGCGACGTGGGCGAGCAGCCCGGCCAGCAGCGACGCGGCCGTCGTCACCAGGATGGTGCGCACCGTGGACGCGTCGACCAGGTGGCCGCCGCGGGGCAGCAGCGCCAGTCGCAGCAGCAGATAGCCCACCACCGCACCGGCCAGGAACCCGAGGCCGTTGGCCAGGCCGAGCAGGCCGGCCACCAGCTTGGGGTCGCCGGTCAGGTGCGGCGCCAGCAGCGACCCGGCGATCTTGACGGCCGTGATCACGACGATGATCACGATCGGGGTCCACGGCTGCTGGCGCGCGTAGAACACGCGCAGCTGCAGCAGCACCAGGCCGTAGGGGATCAGCGTGAAGGCCGACAGCGCGATCGCGGCGCCCAGGTATGCCGCGTCGACCTGCCCGAAGTGGCCGTAGGCGAACAGGGCGCTGCCGATGGCAGGGCCGCCGACGGTCATGAACGCCACGATCGGGATCAGCGTGACCAGGGTCAGCCGGGTGGCCAGCGACAGGTCGCCGAGCACGCCTTTGACGTCGTCGGCGGCGGCGTTGCGGCTCAGCCGCGGCATCACCACGGTCAGCACCGTCACCCCGATCATGCCGTAAGGCAGCATCAGGACGAGCCAGGTGTAGTTGTAGATCGCGGGCCCGGACGCGGCCGCGGTGCTGGCGATCTCGTTGCCGACGACGAGCCCGAGCTGGCTGATCAGCACGTAGAGCACCATGGCGGCGGCCATCGCACCGAAGCGCTTGAGACGCGCGTCGATTCCCCACAGCGGGCGCAGGCTCACGCGCTCGCGCCGCAGCGCGACCAGCAGCACCGCGGCCTGGGCGAACACGCCCACGCTGGTGCCGATGCCGAGCACCAGCAGCTTGGGGTTGCCCATCCGCACGGGATCGACGGAAAGCGCGCCGGGGACCGCGACGTACACCGCCAGGGTCACCAGCGCGACGACGTTGTTGACGACGGGCGCCCAGGCCGTCGGCCCGAACACGCCGCGGGTGTTCAGGATCGCCATGAACACCGACGTCAGGCCGTAGGCGAGCACCTGCGGGAGCAGCAGGTAGGCAAACGCCGTGGTCAGCGGCGCGTTGACCTGCGGGATGCGGCCCAGCATCAGCCGCACCAGCAGCGGAGCGGCCAGCACCGACAGCGCCGTCGCCACCACCAGCAGCGCGGTCGTCACGGTGACCAGGCGCCGCACGAACGCCGCGCCGCCGTCGGGGTCGGATTGTTCGGCGCGGGCGAGCACCGGCACGAAGATCGCGGTGAACGTCGCCTCGAGCACCAGGGCGGCCACGAGGTTCGGCAGCTGGTTGGCCACCGAGAACGCACTCGACAGCGCCGCGCCCAGGATGGCGGCCAGCAACACGATCCGCGCGAAGCCGGTCAACCGGCTGACCAGGGTGGCGAAGGCGATCGCCCACGACCGCGAGACCACCGCGGAATCCGACAATTCGGCCCGCCGGGGAGCCGCCGGCGCAACCGGTGGGGCAGGAGGTGCGGGCCGGTGCCGCCGGTTCGGCTGCGGCTGTGGGTAGGCCCGCCGCGAGGCGGGTCTCATACGCGGTGCTCTTCGTCGACCCTGGGGGAGATCTCGTCGTGCCGGCCGGTCGGCCTCGGGTGCGGCGGATCCGGCCGGTCCAGGTCGGCGGGGTCGGGCTGGCCGCGGAAGCGGTGCCACAGGCGGCGCCCGGCCAGCAGCACCAGCACCGCGGCGGCGCTCAGCGTGATCGTGAACAGCACCTTGCCGTAGGCGTTGGAATGCACCGACAACCGCACCGGGTCGCCCAGGCGCAGCCCGTCCGGGGTGCGCAGGGTCACGTCGACGGCGACCCGCTTGGTGAAGTTGACCTCGATCGGCACATGCAACGGCAGGTAGCCGGGCGGCAGTTCGATCTGACCGACGTCGGTGACGGTCATCCCGGGGGGAGCGTCGACCTGCAGGCGCACCCGGATCGGCACGGCCAGCCCGTTGTGCAGGGCCAGCGGGAGCGGGCTGTGCTCGGTGGCCAGGGTGTAGGAGCCGCCGGGATTGACGATGGTGACCGCGCCGAACAGGTCGTTGATCGTGATGCCGACGATCCCGAGGCGCTGCTCGGCCAGCCCGTTGCGGGTGTCGGGGGGTTCGGACTGACTCAGCGCGCGCAGCATGTCCTCGCGCAGCGGCGCGGTGTACCCGATTCCGGTCAAACCGGTGCGTTCGTCGGTGCTCAGCGCGGCGGTCAGCCCCCACAGGCGGCCGACCTGCCCGGCGATGTCGCCGGTGACGTTCTCGGTGAACCGGCCGCGGGCGGGGGGGTAGGGGCCCACCGGTTGCGGCGGCTCGGTGTGTGCGTCCGCGTCGGCGATGACCGCCGGCAGGGGACGCGGCACCCCGAGCCCCGAGCGGATGGTGGTGGCCAGGGCGGTCAGGATGACCTGCGCGTCGTCGGCCTGCAGGTTCCACGACGGGGGCGGGACCAGGATCTGGGTGCGCGGTGCGGCGTCGTGCTGCAGGGCGTGCCAGAAGATGGAACCCAGGGCGTCCTGTCGCCGCGCGGTCGGGGAGTCGTGCGCGAGCCGGACCGCCAGCGACGAGTCCAGGTAGGTGGGGACGGCGGGGTTGGTTCCCGCGCCGGCCAGTGCGGCGCCGACCGCCGGGTCGAACGGCGCGACCACCACTTGCGGGGACACCCGCCGGGGCGTCGTGTCGGCTGCGTCCGGGAGGCTGCGTCCCGGCGCGCCCGGCCCGTCGTGTACGGCCAGGTCGGCGGCCGCGATGGCGACCGTGCTGCCGTTGACCCCGCTCTCGGTGGCGCTGAGCAGGTTGACCGTGCGGCCGGTCAGCGGTCCGTCCGGCAGCAGCGTGGCGCCGCGGGTGGCGGCCACGTCCAGGATGCGATCGACGATGCCGCCCACGCTGGTGGTGGCGATCGCGCTCAGCCCGGGATCGTTGACGCGTTGCAGCGCGTCCAGGTCGGCCTGGGCGTACGGCAGCGGCGCGACGCAGAGCCGATGGGCCAGGGCGCGCAGCCGGTTCAACCAGGCGATCGCCGCGGCCTGGCCGGTGCCCGGATGCGTCGGGGTGCCCGGCCGCTGGGCGGGACCGTCGGGCGCGTCGGACACCACGTAGCCGGCGGTCATCGCGTTGACGGTGACCAGCAGGTCCGGATCGACGGCCAGGCACAGCGCCCGCCCGACGGCGCCGTCGGGGTCGACGTCGTGGCTGGTGGCGACCTCGGCCGCGGACAGCAGGATGTCCAGCCGCCCGCCGGCGGCCAGGGAGGTGGCCAGCTCGTCGTCGACCAGCCGGACCGGGATGCTGCCGCCGGGAAAACCGGGGGCCAGCCGGGGCCGGTCGGCCAGCGGCCACAGCATGGTGATCCACACGGGTTTGGACGTGTCGGGGGCGACGGTGGAGTCCAGGTCGTCGGCGCGGTCGGGCGGGACGCCGACCACCGGCAACAGGAACCGCGCGTTGTCCAGGCGGGCGGGCGCGCCGTAGTCGGGCGTCCCGTTGACGTTGACCAGCACCGGGTAGATCCCCGGTGCGTCGATGCCGAACGACGACTTCGTCAACGGGCGCAGCGGAGCCGAGAGCGTGAAGCCCGCCCCCTGCCCGCGCTGCAGCTCGGGGGCCACGGTCAGGAAGTCCGACACCGGCTGGTACTGCTCGGTGCCGCCGTCCAGCGAGGTGCGCAGGCCCGTGGAGGCGGTGACCGCCGCGGCGTGCTCGAGCCGGACCATCACGTCGTGGACGGGGCGGTCGCCGATGTTGGTGACCATGCCGCTGACCGTGATGACGGGCGGGCTGGTGGTGGTGACCACGTCCGGGGTGACCTGGTCGATGCGGATACGCACGAACGGCGTGGCTCCGGGCTCGCCGGCCGCCGCGCGGGGCGGGGCGGCACCGGTGAGCACGGCGAAGCCGGCGACGATGGCAACCACCACGGCGAGGCGCATCGAGCCGGCCCAGCAGAGTCGCGGCGCGGTCACGGGCCGGGCCCGTGACCGTTCTTCCGGCCCGTGGCGGGCTTGCCGGCATGGCGGGTCCGCGAATGGGTCTGCGGGCGCAGGCGCGGCGCGCTGGGCGGCAGCGGCGGCAGCGAGGACGGCCCGTCGTTCTGCAGCTTGTCGATCAGCTCGTCGGCCACCTGCGCCAGCCGCCGTTCGTCGGCGTAGGCCAGCCGCGACGGCAGCTCCTCCACCGGCACCCAGGCCACCTCGGCGACTTCGAGGTCGTCGTCGGACAGCTCGCCGCCGGAAAAGCGCATCAGATAGTGGTGGACCGTCTTGTGCACCCGGCGGCCGTCGGTGACGAACCAGTAGTCGATGCGTCCCAGGGCGGCCAGTACGCTGCCCCGGATCCCGGTCTCCTCGGCGACCTCGCGCATGGCCGTCTGCTCGGCGGTCTCGCCCAGTTCGATGTGGCCCTTGGGTAGCGACCACAGCATCCGCCCGCGCCGGTCGACGCGCCCGATCAGTGCCGCCACCTGAGAGTCACGCGGCCCGTCGAGGCCGTCGATGACCAGCCCTCCGGCCGATGTCTCGTGGACCGTGCGCAACCGCTCCGCGCCGCGGCGGGCGGGGCGGGGGCGGGGCGGCTTCGTCGTGTCCCCGTCCGCGGCGGGTTGGCCGTCGGTCTGGTTCTCCGACGATGCCGCGGCACCACGACCGCGGCGCCGACCCCGACGCCGACGCGGTTTGGCTTGTTCGCCGTCCGACACCCAAGCGATAGTAGCTGGCACGGGCCGCTGTTCTTGACATACTCGCCGGTTGTCGTCACGGTCCGATCGCGGGATCGCGCCCTCATTGAGCTTTCCGTACCTGATGCCGTTCCCTTGACTCTCGATGCATCCGTATCCGTCCGTGCCGACCCCACCCTCCTGGCCGAACTGCCCTTCCGTCCGGCCGCCTCGGCGACCCCGGTCGCCGGCCGGGGTGAGGCTCGGTGAGATCGCGCCGCACACCGACGCCGTGTTGCCGGTGCTGATCCTGTTGGTGCTCAATGGGTTTGCCGTGGTGGCCGCGATGCGTTCGGCGGGGCGGCCGACGACGTCGCCAGCTCGGCCAAGCGCGGGTCAAAGCGCGCCTATCCCCTTTGCGACAGCCCAGGCCAAAGCGAAGACGATCAGCGAAAGCGGCGCCGACAGGCTGCCGAGGAACATTCCCCGCCCGACCTGACCGACCTTCCCCGGATTCCGCGCGAGAACGGCCGCAATCCCCATGTAGATGAGCACCGCCGGAAGTACAAGCACGATCGAATAGGGCATGAAAAGCCACGTGGTGCCGTTCACGATGAGAATGTGCAGCAGCGTCACCGTGAAGCTCAGGGGACCGTAGCGACTGTTCGCGCGGCCGGCGGCAGAGTCACTCGTCATCCTCGACGCCTTCACCGCAAGATCAGGTAGGCGTAGACGGCACCGCCGCTGAGGACGATGGCCGACGAGCCCGCGATGCTGAGGGAAAGCCCGCGACGAGCAGGCGACGGTGACCGTAGCAGCGCGCCGCTGACCGCCAGCGTGACCACGGTCGTGACCAGCAGAGCCGTCAGCATCCAGGCCCGTTCGCTGCGCCCACTTTCGGTCGTGAACAGCCACTTACCCAACGCCCACATGGCGAGGAGAAGCAGGGCCAAGACGCCTTGGACGACGAATGGCGCCGACACCGTCGCCGTGCGCCACCCCCGGGCGTCCAGGCCGTACCGCCTGACGAAGGATCTCATCCGTTATCGCTCCCCTGTCACTGTGCGATCAGGCCGGTACACCCTCACCGACGGGCAGGGCAAACACCGACGGTGGGTTGGAAGCTGGGCCGAACTGTGTGGGCGGCAACCCAGAAGGCACATCGTATGTGGGATTCCACGCGCCGGTGTCGAACGGCGCGAATGCTTTGCCGCCCAGCGGACCGATGTCGTGGTGGCCGGAGAGGTTGAGGGCAGGCCCCCACGATCTGCCCGACTTCGCGTGGTCGATCAGCGCTGTGAGGGTGCTGCCGTTCGGGAGGTCCTGATACACCTCCATGGACGGGTAGTCGGTGCGAGTCCCGTTGACTTGCACTCCGTCCGGTCCGGGTGTGAACACCAGATCGCCGTTGACGGTGATCGTATGATCGGCAAACGGCCCCGTGGGATCGGCTGTGATGCCCGGGGCGAACGGGTTGCCGGCGTCGTATTTGATCCGAACCGAACCGTCGGGGAGCTGGGTCACGCTGCCCTTGGGTGTGCCGACCTTGACCCTGCCCGGTCCGCCGGTCGAGGTCTCCTCGACGGACGGATTCTGCCGCAGCACCACGAGGCCGTTCTCGTAGTCGATGTAGGTCGCGACCTTCGTGTCCTCCGGGTCGAAATGAGCGTTTGCAACCCTGTTGTTCCCGAGGTCGCGCCGCCAGAACGGAAAGCTGGTCACATCCCGCTGCTCGATCCATTGCGAGACCCGGACCAGGCCCTGCCCGGGCACCGTGCGGATTTTCGCCACTTCGATCTGTGGTCCGGTGCCCTGGAACTTCGGGTCGTAACTGTGCGGGTCGAGGGCGGCCGCTGTCTCCCAGTCGGCGGCCGCAACCGGTTCGCGACCGAAGATCTGCTTGAACGCCTCGATCTGGTTGTGCCGGCGCTCGTCTTGTCCCTGAACGGTTTCCGGTTTGTCGCCGTCGAACCCTTCGATCGGCGCCAGGTCGTAGCCGTCCTGCTTCTGCAAGTTGACTTTTGCGAGGTGCAGTTGCCGCGAATACTGATCCCGGATCCCCTCGACCTTGGTGAGTGACTGCTGGGTGTCACCGATGGCCCGATCTTCGAGTCCGGTGATGTGTTCGTCGAGGAGCCGCCGTTCCACCGCGCTCAAGGCCGGGTCTTTCTCGAGCTCGACGGCTTGCCCCAGCTGATCATCGATGTTTTGCAGCCGGCCTTCGAGAGAAGAGATCGCGTCATTTCCGGAGCGCTGCGCCTCGGCCAGGGCCGCCGCAACCTCCTCCAGATCAACGCCGATCCTGCGAAGCTGGACCACTTGAAGCCCCAGCGCTTCGGTGGCGCGACGAACTTCGAACGAGCCGTTGATCGGGTTACCCCTGCCCCGGTGGGTCCAGGACCTCTGAAAGCGGTCTTGCGCGCGACCAAATGCAGCGTCAGCTTCGGCCGTGGATAGACCTGCGTCGTAAAACGCTTGGGCGAGATCGGAGATTCGAGCCGGCAGCCCGCTTTGCAAGGTCGCATTGACCTTCCACGGATCGCCGCCGGCGAACATGATCAGCGCCGCCTGGCTCATGTACCGAAGCTGCATCGCGTCATCCTTAACGTCACGGCGCCACGCGCCTTCGCGCATGCGACTTCGCAGCCCTCCAATGTGGGGCCGCCCTCCAGTGTGGGTAGGAAAACACCGCCGACCCTCCCTGTCTCGCGTAACGCTACTGGCACCCGGTGGCAGGTCAATTCACTCTTGAGATGCCGGCTCACTCTTGAGATGCCGGCGCAGTTGCCGGAAGCGATTCATCGAGGTTCCGAACACGGAAATCCCGGGAGTTCCGCCTCGGGGATAGCGCTCATCCCAGCCGCGATCGTCGTCCGACTAGGCTGGTCGAACGTGCCTGACGCCGATAACGACCTGCTGACCGCCGCCGCGGTGGCCCTCAATCAGCACGCCCCCATGCTGCGCGAGTTGGGCGCGGCGTTCGAGGCCGCGGGCCGCCAGTTGTACCTGGTCGGCGGTTCGGTGCGGGACGCGCTGCTGGGCAGGCTGAGTCCCGACCTGGACTTCACCACCGACGCCCGCCCCGAGCAGGTCCAACAGATCGTGCGCGGATGGGCCGACGCGGTGTGGGACACCGGGATCGACTTCGGCACCGTCGGCGTGGGCAAGGGCGGGCACCGCCTGGAGATCACCACCTTCCGCGCCGACAGCTACGACCAGGTGTCGCGCCACCCCGAGGTGCGTTACGGGGATCGCCTCGAGGACGACCTGGTGCGCCGCGACTTCACCGTCAACGCGATGGCGGTGCGCGTCACGCCCGCGGGTGCGGGCGAATTCCTTGATCCGCTGGGTGGTTTGGCCGCGCTGCGCGAGCAGGTGCTCGACACCCCCGCCGCGCCGTCGGTGTCCTTCGGCGACGACCCGTTGCGGATGCTGCGCGCCGCGCGGTTCGTGTCGCAACTGGGCTTCACCGTGGCCCCGCGGGTACGGGAGGCGATCGGCGAGATGGCCCCGCAGCTCGGCCGGATCAGCGCCGAGCGGGTGGCCGCGGAACTGGACAAGATGCTGCTCGGTCAGGACCCGGTCGCCGGCATCGACTTGCTGGTGCAGACCGGGATGGGGCAGGTGGTGCTGCCCGAGGTCGGGGGCATGCAGATGGCCATCGACGAGCATCACCAGCACAAGGACGTCTACCAGCATTCGCTGACGGTGCTGCGGCAGGCGATCGCGCTGGAGGATGACGGCCCGGATCTGGTGCTGCGCTGGGCGGCGCTGCTGCACGACATCGGCAAACCGTCCACCCGCCGGCACGAGGCCGACGGCGGCGTGAGCTTTCACCACCACGAGGTAGTGGGCGCCAAGATGGTGCGAAAGCGGTTGCGGGCGTTGAAGTTTTCCAAGCAGATGGTCGAGGACGTCTCGCAGCTGGTGTTTTTGCATCTGCGGTTCCACGGCTACGGCGACGGCAAGTGGACCGACTCGGCGGTGCGCCGCTACGTCACCGACGCCGGTCCGCTGCTGCCGCGGCTGCACAAGCTGGTGCGCGCGGACTGCACCACCCGCAACAAGCGCCGGGCCGCGCGCCTGCAGGCCAGCTATGACCGGCTGGAGGCGCGGATCGCCGAGCTGGCCGCGCAGGAGGATCTGGCCCGGGTGCGTCCCGACCTGGACGGCAACCAGATCATGGAGCTGCTCGGCATCCCGGCGGGCCCGCAGGTGGGGGAGGCGTGGCGCTTTCTCAAGGAGCTGCGGCTCGAACGCGGGCCGCTGAGCACCGAGGAGGCCACCGCCGAGCTGCTGTCCTGGTGGCAAGCGCGCGGGAACCCCTAACGGTAGGCCGGCGTCGGAGTAGTCGTGGACTACTGCCTCGGTGGTGACGACGGCACGGCGGCGATGCTGCACGGCACACCCGACCTGGACCTGGACGGCGACGGCCACTTCGATGCGGTGGGCGTGGATCTCGACGGCGACGGGCTGCGCGACGACGCGCTGGCCGACCTCGACGGCGACGGTGTGGCCGACCATGCCCTGCTCGACGTCGACAACGACGGCAGGCCCGAGGCGTCGTTCACCGACGACGGGACCGGCACGTGGTCGGTCGCCGGGCACCGGGACGGGCAGCTGCGCTGGTACGGGCTCGACGGCGTGCAGCACACCGGCGGCCCGTTGGTGGACTTCGACGGGCGCGGCGGCGCCGACGACCGGCTGTTCGACACCGACGGTGACGGGGTGGCCGACCGCGTGTTGTGCCCGGGGGAGAACGGGGTGACCGGATACGTCGACACCGACGGCGACGGCCACTGGAACGTGCGGCTGACCGACAGCGACGGTGACGGTCTGGCCGACGGCGCCAGTCCGCTGTGAGGGCCGCTCGTCGTGAATTGATCGGCACACATGTCGTGTTTAGCCTGGTCGGCAGGCTTGCCGCCGCGGTCAGCACGGCGCGGAGGCGGAGAGGAAGGCCACGATGTTTGTCGACCCGGGATTGCTGCAGCTGGGGGCCAAGGAGTCCCACCGCGCCGGAGAGCACGCCCGCGACGGGGCCGATCACCTGGCGCGGGGGCCGGTTGCAGCGGGCATGTTCGGGGACTTCGCCGCCGCCGATGCCTTTCACGAGGCACTGAGCGCGGCCCGCGACGCGCACGCGAGGAGTTTGCAGGCCCACCACGACGCGCTTGCCGCTGTGGGCGCCAAGGCGAATTACGCCGCCACCGAGTTCACCGCAATGGACGAGCGCGGCGCCGAGGAGCTGCGCGCGGTGCGGGGCAATTCGGTCGCGTAGTTGTCCGGACCATGCTTCTGGTGAGCCGATTCGGCGGACGGCTACCCGGAGTGGAATAACCGGGCCGCTACTGTGATTGCTGTGACAAGTGACCACGGTTTTGGGTAAGCATCTTCGGCGATGGCCTGCCCGGCTTGCGGTTGCGGTGCTGATCACAACCGTCTTGGTGCTTGGGGGGTGTTCGGCGAGGCTTCCGTCCGGGCACCAGGCCAACAAGCCCGAGCAGCCGCTGTCCGATGGGCAGTCCGTCGCACAGGTGGTCGCCGCAGCCAAGCAGATCGCCAAAGCGTCTCGGCTGCAGGATGTTTCGGGAAGCTATCGCTGGGAGTCGTGTAATGACCAGGGGGAGAAGCCCTATCGTGGCCGCCTGGACATGACGTTCGTCGTGCCGCAGGGTTCCGATCACAGCGCGTACTTTCAGCGGATCGCCAACACGATGGAGTCCAACGGCTGGTCCGCGGGCCCGCCGCACGGGCAGCACGCCTCCGGCACGGTGATCCACCAAGACGATGTGATGGCCAGCATCGGCATCAGCCCGTACCCCGACGCCGACGGGTCGGTGAAGCTTCTGGGCCAGTGCCGCAACATGAATGACCATCGCCGTGACAGCGGGTTCAGTGTGACGGACCAGCTGGTTGGGGGATGAGTGCCTGGCGGAAGGCGTCACTGCACGGATCGTGTCGTCTACGAATGGAGTCGAACTCGCTGGGCGGAACAGCCAATTGGCTCTGTGGCGGGTCGGCACCAGTCATCGGGAACGGTGCGGCGTTCGGCGATCATTTGCGTGGTGTTCAGGGTTCCTAACTGTTCGTGCTCGCGTTGTCGTCAGAACGAAGCGGGACCGACGGGAGTGCAAGCCGGCAGGGCATCACGGAGCCGACAGCGAATGCGGATCTGGTGACACCGCGGGAAGCCAGGGATTAGCCTTGCGGAGGTGACCAACCCTGAGCAGCCAACGCCATCTCGGTATGCGCTTGGAGGATGGTCGGCTGGCCGCGTGGCTCTCGCCCTAGGCGCTGTTGCCCTCATTGCGATCGCCGCGCTCATAGTTGGGATCATCGACCTCACTCGGCCGACCACGAGCCCCGCCGGTGCCGCGACGGCCACCGCGACCCCTTCGTCCAGATTCACGTCTCAACAGGCCGCGAACGCCAAGAAGAATCTCTGTGATGTGTATCAGATAGCGGCACGCTCGGTGAAAGAAGACACCAACGGTGGTGATAGGGCGATGGCGAATGTCTCGCTTACTAATGCGGCAGCGATGCTAGATGTCGCCTCGAACGACCCTGCGTTGGTAGGCAGTGAACGGGACGCTGCGCGCGCGCTCGCTTCCGCCTACCGCACCGTCGTTGCTATCGGTAGTGTGTTCGAAAAGACATCATCCGTCGGCCAAGGTGCGTTAGGCGACGCCAATCGAGCCGACTCAGCAATGGCGTCGATTTGCTCTTGAACTGCGATGTTTTGCTGTGATTTGAAGATCTGATTGTCTGAGTCCACCATGTCGGATAAGTAGGCGGGGTGTGCCTGAGGAGGCTATTTGATATGGCGAGGGACTTACCACCGGGAACCTTCTCTGGCCCCCTCGTCGGCGCTTGGTGGCCGCAGTCGTCAGCGACACTGCACGCCGCTGCGAAGCATTGGCTTCTACAGCAGCAACAGCATGAACAATACGCACTGGACCTGCATCGTGAGTGGACGAGGTTAATCTTGCAGAATGAAGGGCACACTGCGGACGATTTAGTAAGCCGCTTTCAGCAAGGTCAGAAGCATCATTTCAATTTAGCCGAGAAGTACATAGCTAAAGCTAACGCGTTCGAGAAGGCTGCCGACGCCATCGATAACTTGCGCGAGGGGCTGCGAGGAATCGCTGATGACTACAACGAAAGGATTGCAGCTGTAGAGCGTTCGAAGGAGCCCGTCATCGCAAAGGGTGCAGAGATCGATCGCCTCATTGCCGAAGGCAATGGGTTCGCAGCGCATAAGTCAGGTGCCGCAGTTGCAGCCATCACGGACGCGACTCAGAAGATTTTGGGTGCTGAGGGGATCGGTAGGTCACCGGATGAATTCGTAGGCGCGCAGAGTGCGCACGCTGGTAGCGCCAACGCGCCATCCGTTGGCGGCGGTGGCTTCGGCGGAGCCAAACATGGAGTGGGTGGTGCCGGATGTAGCGGGGTAGGCGCTGACGGAATGGGGCCACAATCGAGGGCCGGAGAACCCCAAGGTCCTCGTATAGGCGATACGAGCTATGTGGGAGCGCAAGGAAGCACGTTTAGCGGCGGCAGTGTGACTGCGGTGCCCGGGCTCAGCCCGCACATTCCAGGTGCTCCGGCGGTGAGCGGGCCAGCGCTAGGAAGTCTGGGCGCCCCTCCCTCAGCCTCCCTAGGCCAAGGCCTGTCGCCCAACTCCCTCGGCCAGTCCTTCGCGACCGGAATGGCAACCGGTCAGCCAGCGAGTGCCGGCGCGCAATCGTTGTCCTCGGGCGCGATGCAGGCGATGGGAACAGGGTCGGCTCCGTCGCCGCAGGCCTCGCCACCGCTGGCGCCGCCCGTCACGCCGTCCATTCCCGTGGTCGGTGGTGAATCGTTCACTCCCGCGGGCAGTCCCATAGACGCAGCGACGACCTCGTCTCCGCTGGCACCGACGACCGGCGGCGGTGTGCCGGTGGCGCCCGCGGTGATGACCGGTGGTTCGTGGTCGGCGCCTGCGGCGCCGGTCGCCGGCGGGCCTGTCGCCCCGGCCGGACCGCTGCCCGCCTACGGCTCGGATCTGCGGCCACCGGTGGTCGCGCCCCCGGCGATGGCCTCGGCCCCGACTGCACCGGTGCCGGGGGCCCCGGTCGCGCCGTCGGCGCCGTCGTCCCCGTCGGCGGGCGGGGCGATGGTCTCTCCGGTGGAACGGGCCGCCTCCCCAACCGCCGCGGGGCAGGCGGGCCCGAGTTCCTCGACGTTGGCAGGTGCGTCGGTGTCGGCCGCGACCGGGGCGACTGCCGGCGCGGTTTCCAGCCGGGCCGCCGAACAGCAACGCCTACAGCGCATGGTCGATGCGGTGGCACGCCAGGAACCGCGTCTGTCGTGGGCGGCCGGGCTACGCGATGACGGCGCCACGAGCCTGCTGGTCACCGATCTGGCCGGCGGGTGGATTCCGCCGCACGTCCGCCTGCCCGCCCACGCGACGCTCCTCGAACCGGCGGCGCGGCGCGCCGATGTCAGCGTCGTCGACCTGTTGGGGGCCGTAGTGACCGCGGCCGCCCACGAGCCCGACGCCTACGTCGCCGAGCCCGGCCCGGACGCACCGATATTGAGCGGTGACCGGTCGGCGCGCTCCGAGGCACCCCAGATCGACGAGCTCGGGCCGAGCCTGGTGGACGCCGTGCGGCGCCGCGACGGTCTGCCGCGGATAGCGCTGGCGGTTGCGGCGCCGGCGGTGCGAAAGACGGGTGTGCTGGAAAACGAAGCCGCACTCTTGCGCGCATGCCTAACCGACGTCCGGCACTCGTTGTTGAGCGCATACCCGCGTCACGACGCGGCGGCCGTGGCGGACTGGATGCTGCTGGCCGCAATCGAGGCGCTCGTCGACGACCACGAATACTTGGCGAATTACCACCTGGCCTGGTTCAACGCGTATACCCGCCGCGGCGTCTCTTAGGCCATCTGCCTTGGCCGACGTGAATACCGTAAGACGCGTGCTGTGCCAAGATGGCGAAGACGGCCGACTATGCGTGACGCGGGCTAGAGGCTCGGAACGGCAGGGGAGGTGAAGATATGACCGGAGACAGTCCCGCACCCGGAGCCCCGGGCCCCAACTTTCCGCCCGGCACCACGATCAAGATGACGCCGGATACCTTGTCGCAGGCCCTGTACGGGGTACCGCTGCCGCCCCCGATCGCGCCGACCCCGCCGCCCCCGCCCGGAACCTCACCCGCCGATGCGGCGTCCAGCGCTCTGGTTGCCGCAAGCAACGCCGGTGTGCCCGGTGACGCCGCTTCCAGTGCCGAGGCAGACGCGGACCGCCGGGCACACGCGGCGGACGCGCTGGCGAAATTCCCTGCCAATGAAGCGAATTCAGCGCAGCAGATGCAAGCGGTCGGGGCGCAGGCGGGCGGTCAGCAGGGCATGCAAATGGTCCAGCAGATGGCCTCGAGCGTCGCCGGTGCGCTCACCGGCGTCCTCGGCGGTGTCATGGGACCGCTCACGCAGCTTCCGCAGCAGGCCATGCAGGCGGGCCAAAGCGCGATGCAACCGCTGATGAGCGCGGTCCAGCAGGCCTCTCATGGTGCCGAGGCGCTGGCGGCCGGGGATCCGACACTTGTGGACAGCCTCGGTGCCGACCCGCAGGCCGGCGGCGGCGGCGGTGGTGGTGGTGGGATCGGCGGTGGCCTCGGCGGCACCACCCCGGCCGGCTCACTCGGTCCGCCGCCCGTGCCGGGATCGTCGCCGCCAACCACTCCTTCGGGGGCACCGGCGAAGCCGGCCGCGATCACACCGACCGAGGGCGCC
>Ga0207433_10009042_pt1 | contig 15994 bp, 15 predicted proteins | sample YelNatPaOPGAMG01_FD_187559 | JGI IMG/M metagenome (GOLD analysis project Ga0207433, IMG submission 187559) | Hot spring thermophilic microbial communities from Obsidian Pool, Yellowstone National Park, USA - OP-RAMG-01 (SPAdes) (version 3) | ecosystem: Environmental > Aquatic > Thermal springs... | reverse complement strand
GCTCTCTTTGAGATATAGATGGCTCTTTTTGGATAGTCTCTTGAATTCGATCCAGAATAGATTTGGGAAAATATTGTCCATAAACATACATGAACCCCTTATAACATCTTTCCCCCTCGGTGTCAAGCGTGTGCTAAGATCAGCTTTTCTAAAGGGAGGTTGGGAGGGATTAAATAATATAGAGATTCTCCCTTTAAATATAAATCAAATTTTAGAGGAGGGTTTCAAGATGTCAAAAGAAAATAGAATAAAAATTATAATTTTTGGAGTATTAATAATTTTTATCTCTCTGTTTTTTTTCTTAAATTCTGATGCATCCGAAATCCTTGATAAATGGTATTGGAGAAATCCAATTCCCCAGGGAAATTCACTTTTCGATGTAACCTTCGGGAATAATAAATTTGTAGCTGTTGGGTTAGGTGGAACCATTATAACTTCATCTGATGGGGTAACTTGGACTGTCCAAACTTCCGGAACTACTAATTGGCTTGAAGGTATAACATCTGCCAATAACACATTTGTAGCTGTTGGAATTTATGGAATTATATTAACTTCTCCTGATGGAAAAACCTGGACTTCAAGAAATGCTGGAGTTACTTATACACTTTGGGATGTTACCTTTGGCAACAACATATTTGTGGCTGTTGGTGACATGGGAACTATCTTAACCTCTAATGACGGAATAAATTGGATTCCAAGAAATTCCGGAACTACCAATTGGCTTTATGGAATAACATATGGAAATAACATCTTTGTTGCTGTTGGTGGAAGAGGAACCATTTTAACTTCTCCTGATGGGATAAACTGGACTCCCAGGGTATCTGGAATTACTAACTCACTTGAGAATATAACCTTTGCTAATAACACCTTTGTGGCTGTTGGTGACATGGGAACCATTCTAACCTCTCCTGATGGAATAAACTGGACTCAAAGAAATTCAGGGATTACTAATGAACTTAGTGGTATTACTTTTGGCAATAATATGTTTGTAGCTATCGGAGATAATGGGACAATCTTAACCTCCTCAGATACAATAAATTGGGCTTTAAGATCATCTGGAACTACTAATTGGCTTGTAAGTATAGCTTTTGATAGTAATACCTTTGTTGCTGTTGGTGGAAGAGGAACTATTTTAACATCTCCTGATGGAATAATCTGGACTTCAAGGAAAACTGGAACTGAAGAGTCCATTGAAGGAGTAACATTTGCTAATGATAAATTTGTAGTTGTAGGAGATAATGGGATGATTTTAACTTCTTCAGACGGAATTAACTGGATTCAAAGGGAGTCAGGAACTAATTATGGGCTTTCTGATGTAACTTTTGGTAATAATCTATTTGTAGCTGTGGGCGGTTGGGGATATTATACCTGGAATAGAATCATATTAACCTCGCCGGATGGAATAATATGGACTCCAATAATTTCTGAAAATGCCGAACCTCTTACCGCTGTTACATTTGGAAATAATATATTTGTGGCAGTTGGTTATTTTGGAACAATTTTAACCTCCTCAGATGGAATAAATTGGACCCAAAGAAATTCAGGAACTACACTAAACCTTTATGGAGTAACTTTCAGCAATAATATGTTTGTGGCTGTTGGTGGAATGGAAATGGTAAGTGGTGTAATTTTAACTTCTCCTGATGGGGAAAATTGGACCTTACAGAATTCAGGAACTACTTTACCAATTCACGATGTTACTTTTGGGAATAACAAATTTATTGCTGTTGGTGGAGAGAGAGGTGCTAATTGGAAAGGAATTATTTTAAGTTCATCTGATGGGGAAAACTGGACTCCAATATTAGAAACTCCTGATCTGATTAATAGTATAATTTTTGAGAATAATATGTTTGTGGCTGTTGGTGGTAGTGGAATTATATTATCTTCTGCTGATGGAGTAGCATGGACATCAAGATTATTTGGAATTAAGGAATTTTATGACATAACATTTGGAAATAAAACATATATAGCAGTTGGTCCTCATGGAGCAATTTTACAGTCAGATCCTATATTAATAGCTGATTTTGATGGAGATGGGGATGTAGACAAAAATGACCTGGCTATTTTTGCTGCGGATTTTGGCCGTACGAATTGTAGTAGCGGATTTCCATGCAAAGGAGACTTTGATGGCGATGGAGACGTGGATGGATCAGATTTAGCAATATTTTCTTCAGAATTTGGGAGAACAGATTGTCCACGTTAGAGTTGGTTGAGTTACTTGAGTTTATTGGGTTTGTTGAGCTTGTTGGGTTTATTTAGGAAAAGGAGAAATAAACTTACTTTCATCTCAATTATTCTTCCCTTTTTAAGGGGAGGACTTTCAATTCTTCCCCCCCTTTTTAAGGGGAAAACTTCCAATTCTCTCCCTTTTCTAAAGGGAGGTGAGGAGGGATTATAAATTATTAAATTCTTCTATTGTAAGACCTGCTTGGCTTATCAGTTTACGGAGCAAGCCAGGACCAAGTTCTTTATGCTGAGGTATAGATAATGTCCATTGGTATCCAGGTTTTGTCATCATTACATGAGAACCTTTTTGGCGGACAGCAATCCAGCCTGCTTTCTCAAACTTCCGCACTGCCTCGGCACCTTAACAGATTTTTAATATCTTGCTCATTAGACAGTAACTTCTATCAATCTGGATGGATCGTAGGACTTTTTGGATTCCATTACTTCGAACCAACCTTCAATAGCTTCTTTTATATTGTTGATAGCTTCTTCATATGTCTTTCCTTGAGAGAGACACCCCGGAAGCGCAGGGACTTCGGCTACAAAATAGCCTGCTTCATCTTTCTCGATGATTATATGCAATTTCATATGGTCTCCTTTTCAAAGGTAATGTATTGCCAAGTTTTCTCTCATAAATTGAGAGAGGGGAATATGAGCATAACTTCTTTCCCGATAATTTCAATTTTTTGGAAAATTTCAGTTATCCATTTTAGAGGTTTTCGGTTAGAATTCATTATTCAATCTTTAACTAAAATTTATCATATGCTTAAAAATCTGTCAAAAGAAAGTTTCTTAGTTAAATTGGTTTGAAAGTGACTTTTTAGAAGATGTTGATGGTTTTAATGAGAGAAATTTCAATTCCTTCCCTTTTCTAAGGGGAAAACTTCCAAATCACCTCCCTTTTCTAAAGGGAGGTGAGGAGGGATTAGAAATATAATCTCCCCTAACCCCTCCTTAGGAAGGGGAAATAAGATAGGATCCTTACAAAGGAGGGGAAATAAGGGGGATCCTTAAAAAGTAGGAGAACTAAAAGATTTTTAGAAAAGAAAGTGAGAAAAATTATATAAGGAGGTCAAAGAGATGAAAACAAAGGCTAAAGAAAAATTCATTCTAATTGGTTCATTCGGGCTCCTTTTTTTCTTAACATTCTTTCATGGCCTTTGTTTTTCACAGATCCCTCAAAAGATTAATTATCAGGGGTATCTCACAGATTCAGGGGGCAATCCCATAAATGGAACAGTTTCAATGGAATTTAGAATATACGATGCTCCAACAGGGGGAACTGCACTCTGGAGTGAAACACAGAATGTATCAGTAAGTCAAGGGGTCTATAGTGTGAATCTGGGGGAATCTATTCCATTAAACCTATCTTTTGACAAACCTTATTATCTTGGGGTGAAGGTTGGAAGTGATCCTGAGATGAGTCCAAGGAGGGAGCTAACAAGTGTAGGCTATTCATTTACAGCAAATAATGCCTTAAATCTTACATGCACAGGCTGTGTCTTGCCAAGTCACTTAAGTTTCATACCAGGAGATATAACTGCAATTTATGCAGGCACTGGACTAACTGGTGGTGGGACATCAGGGGATGTGACATTATCAGTTAATACCTCAATTATACAGAGCAGGGTTATTGGAAGCTGTTCATCAGGTTCATCAATCAGGGTAATTAATGAAGATGGAAGTGTTACCTGTGAAACTGATGATAATTCGGGTGGGACAGTAATTCAGGTCAATACAGGCATAGGGCTTACAGGAGGACCAATTACTACATCTGGGACGATATCCCTTTCTTCAACTTATTCAGATGGAAGTGCCTATGATAGTAGATTTGTGAATGTGACAGGGGATACTATGATAGGTCCTCTTAGTCTTCCTGAAAATGGTTTAACAGTGGGTTCAAATCAATTTGTTATTAACAGTGGAAAAGTAGGCATTGGAACAGCAACTCCTAATACAATGCTTGATGTTAATGGAAGAATCAGAGCAAAAACTGATTATGGAGACTATATTGCGATCGGAGGAGATAGTATTGGTAATGATGTTGAGATTATAATTTATTCACCTTCTGAGCGAAATAAAATCTCTTTCTGGAATGCTCAATTGGGGATTCCTACTAATATAGAGGCAGGAACTGCGACTTTTTCAGTCCTTTCCATTACCAGTGATTTAAGATTTAAAAAGAACATAACACCTATAGATAATGCTCTTTATAAAATTTCTTCTTTAAGGGGGGTAAATTTTGAATGGAAATCGGAAGAATTTCCTGAGAAAGGATTTGATCGTGGAAGAAAGTTAGGTTTAATAGCTCAAGAGGTTGAAAGGATTCTTCCGGAGGTAGTCTCTACAAATCAAAAGGGAGAAAAATCAATCGAGTATGCAAATATAGTAGCCTTATTAATCGAAGCAGTAAAGGAGTTAAAGAATGAGAATGTAGATTTAAAGAAACGAATTGAGTTATTAGAAAAAGTTTTAAGAGAGAGTAAAAATTAGAGTGGGTATTAATATGAGAGAAAATAAAATTTTTACAATCTTTATAGTTCTAATCTCTCTGTTCTTAATTTCATTTTATATTCAAGAAGGATTTTGCCTAAAAATTGAGAGAGAAGAAGCCATTGCCATTGCCGATTTATGGTATGCCATGGAGGTTAATTCACCTCATGTAAAAATCCACAAATCTGATAAGAAAGAAAGACTTAAGCGAATCCAGAATCGTAAAGTCCTTTACCTAATCTCAAAAGATGATTTGAGAGAGACTATTTCACCTCGGGAAGATATCCTTGCATATGTTGTTAAGTATGACCCATCGGGGTTTGTTGTTGTTTCGGCCGACGATAGAATAGAGCCTGTGATTGTCTTTGATGCATTATCTGAATTTCGCTGGGATGAACCCGAACATAACTTTTTAAGGTATTTTCTTGGAAAAGAGATACCTAAAAGAATGGAATGTATAAATGAGAAAGAAGTTAAGGGAGAAAAAGTAGAAGTCCATCCAAAATGGAAAAAGCTTCGTTTAAAGCTAAAGAAAGTTAAGACATTGGAAGAAGCTTCTTATCAAAATGCCGATGGAGAACCCAGTTTGGATGGAGGAGGAACTTATGTTTTTTGGGAGACACCCTTGTGGGGCCAAAAGTCATATTATAACGACACAGTTCAAAAATATAATGGTGGTTATGATTGTCCTACAGGTTGTGTAGCTACATCCATGGCAATAAAGATGAGATTTCATGAGTGGCCTCCAAGCGGTTCGGGTTCTCATGAATATGATGACACAAGTGGAAGTATTCAATATCATCATTACGTTAATTATGCGAGTTCAACTTATAACTGGACAAATATGCCGATTTCTGACCTTAAAGCTCCTAATAATGACGTAGCAGATTTGATGTATCATTGTGGTGTTTCTGTTGATATGGATTATGAATTGGATGGATCCGGGGCATATCTATCAGATGTTGCCTCGGTTCTAAATGATTATTTTCGATATCGAAGAAGTACTGTTAAGTTTTCTTCTCATGAAAATCCAGCCAAAGAGAGTATTCTTGGTGGTCTTCCTGTAAATATGGGGGGTCATGGCCACGCAGTTGTTGCCACGGGCTATCGGGATGAAGTTTCTCCTTACTTTTATATCAATACAGGATGGAGCGGTTACTGTAATGGTTGGTATAATCTTTCAGATTTTCCAAATAATCCAAACAATTGCTCGACTGATGCAATTGAGCTCTCAATTCCTTATAGCACCCCAGGTAATTATTTTTATGTAGATGGACACGAGCGCAGACAACCAGATGGCTCTATATTAGAGCCTTATGAATATATCTCACAAGGAGTATCAGCAGTTCCTTCCGGCGGGACCTTATGGATTAAAGGAGGAAATTATACGAAAAGAGCAAATACTTATGGCAATTATGATGTTCCCATTACCATTAATAAAATTATGACAATCAGAAGCTACGAAGGAGTTGCAACCATTGGCCCCTGATTTTGAAAAATTATATTATAGTCAATTTTAACTTTGAGAGGGTGGGCTGAGAGAGCTTATACTACAAATTTAATAAAATGATTGTTAGAAAATTAAAATTATAAAGGCTCGCATCTTACACTCCTATATAAAAAGGACTTTTTCAGCCCATAAAGAACTACTTGACTTTAAAGAGAAAATCAATTAGGCTAATTATGGAAGTGGACAGGTCCTGGTGGGCCTCCTGGACTTCAAATCCAGTGGCGGACCTAAGAAGTCCGCGGTGGGTTCGATTCCCATGCACTTCCGCCAGTAATATGGTTTTTATGCATAAAGCCATTGGCTTTAAGCATTGATTAAACTAAATTAAAAGGAGAAAAAAATGTTTGGGATTGGGATGCCAGAGTTATTGATCATCTTGGTTATCATCCTGATCATCTTTGGTGCAGGAAAACTCCCTCAGATTGGTGAAGGATTAGGAAAAGGAATTAGAAATTTTAAGAAAGCGACCAAAGAACGGGATGAGATTGATGTAACTCCCAAAAAGACCGAAGAGATCTCAGAAAAGAAAGAATGAAAAGCAGATTTTCTTTCTACTCAATCAAGAATGAGACATATTGCATATATTGGAATTGGTTCAAATCTTGGAGATAAACTTGAGAACTGTGAAAAGGCAGTTTGTGAAATTTTAAAAGAAGATCATCATAAACTCTTAGCAAAATCTTCTTTTTTCAAAACAAAGCCTATTGGTTATACCAATCAAGATTGGTTTATTAATGCAGTCATAAAAATAGAAACCGATTTAAATCCCCATGAACTCTTTTTGACTTTAAAATCAATTGAATCAAAAATTGGAAGAAAGGAAACTTTTAGGTGGGGACCTCGAATCATTGATTTAGACATCCTATTATTTGATGAATTAGAGATTCAAACAAAAAAGCTTCAGATACCTCATCCCCGAATGCACCAGAGGCAATTTGTTCTAATTCCTCTTTTGGAGATTGATAAAGATATTATCCATCCCTCTCTTAAAAAATCCATAAGAATCCTCCTCGAAGAAATAAAAGAAGATCAAGGAGTGGAAAAAATTTAACGATGTATCGTATCTTATTACTCATTCTCCTGTTTTTTATTGTATATTACATCGGGAGACTGTTCATTAAGGATATTAGCACTGGCAAAAAGAAAGAAAACCCAGTGCAAGATTCAGAAGAACTCGTCCAAGATCCTTATTGTGAAACCTATATCTCAAAAAGGACTGCTTTTAAGAAAAAGATTGCTGGTAATACATATTTTTTCTGCAGCGAATCTTGTTTAGAAAAATATTTAAAAAGAATGAACAATCATTAAATGTAGAGATGCTAAATCCCATATAAAATCTTTGGACCATAACCCTTGAACCCTTTGACCCTTGAACCCTCGAACCCTCTTTACAACTAAATGATATAAAAACCAAGTTTTTTACCCAATATTATTTCCCTTTGAGTTGAACATACTGGGCAATCCCGTTTCTTGTAATGAGTCCAACAATTTGATCTTTATCTGCCACAATAATGCGACCTTTATCTTCTTTAATCATAATTTCAAGTGCTTTCATTACATCGGCCTCAGGAGAAACCTCCCAGCGTTTGTTATGAGGAACAAAAACCTCTGATACTTTTACTCTTCCCCAATTATCCCTTGGAACATTTTTTATCTCCTTAAGCGTTAAAATTCCAAGAAATTTTCCCCGATCCATAACTGGAAAGCCCCCATATCCAAATCTTAAAAAATATCGATCTACTGCCTCATCCAGAGAAATCGATGGATCGAGGGTTTGCATCTCTCTTACCATAATATCTTTTACCTTGATTCCAGAAAGAATTTCCTGGAGGGCTGCCTGCTGATAACTTGCTTGGGCAGCACTATAGATGAACCAACCGATGAACATTAACCATATTCCTTCTGATCTACCTGTAAAGATTGAAAAGAGACCTAAAAAGATAAGGAGCATGGCAACTCCCCTCCCTATAGAAGAAGCCTTCTGGGTGGCATAAAAATAGTCCTTCTTTTTTCCCCAGATTAAGGAACGAAGTATTCTTCCTCCATCCATTGGAAATCCAGGAATTAGATTAAAGATTCCAAGGACTAAATTAAGCCTTGCCACATATGAAAACAGTGCCCTAATTCCTCCAGCCGTATCCATCATGAGCAAATAGAATACTGCTGAAAGTAAAAAACTTGAGATAGGTCCAGCAATGGCAATCCAAAACTCTGCTCGTGGATGGGGTGGCTCACCTTTAAGTTGAGCAACCCCTCCAAAGATGAAGAGAGTAATGCTTTCTATTTTGAGCTTATATTTTTGTGCAACCCAGGAGTGGGCGAGCTCGTGAAATGCAACAGATGCAAAGAGCAGTAATGCAGCCATAACCCCACTAATCCAATAAGAAACGAAAGGTAGATCTGGAGTAACTTGTGGAAAATAATGAGAAGATAAAAGCCACGTGAGTAATCCAAAAACGATTAACCAAGAAAAATGAATTCTTATAGGAATTCCTATAATGGTTCCAATTCTCCAAGCCCCTTTTAATGATGAACCATTCATTCCTTTTTCTCCTTTACATACAGTTTTGAATTGAGTTCATGAAAAATATTTAATAAAACCTTTTGGGTTTTTATATCGATAACAATACCTTTTTATTCTCCAATTATTTTTATGAGGACTCTTTTCCGACGACGGCCATCAAACTCGCCATAAAAAATCTGCTCCCAAGGACCAAAATCGAGTTTTCCATTGGTCACAGCAACAACTACCTCGCGGCCCATGATAGTTCGTTTGAGGTGCGCATCTGCATTGTCTTCTCCTGTGCGATTGTGCCGATATCGATTGATAGGCTCATGAGGTGCTAATCCCTCCAGCCATTTCTCGAAGTCTTCGTGAAGGCCTGATTCATCATCATTGATAAACACTGAGGCTGTAATATGCATGGCATTTACAAGTACCAAGCCTTCCTGAATTCCACTTTCTCTAACACATGCTTCTACCTGGGGCGTAATATTTATAAAGGCACGACGAGTAGGAACATTGAACCAAAGTTCCTTCCGATAACTTTTCATCAAATTATCCTCCAAAAATTTAATAACTTAAAATTTATTATATCATAGTAATTTTAAAAATAGATACACTAATATTTATTGAAGTCTACTTATTAGGTGGGATATGAATTGTTTTATCCTCTGAAAGAAAGGCCTTTTAATCCTAACTTTTAAATAGAGATCACCAGATTGTCCGCCATCTTTTCCTTCTTCACCCATTCCTTTCAATCTAATCTTTTGACCTTCTTTTATCCCTGGAGGTATTGATATGATAAGTTCTTTTGATCTTTTTCTATGAAAATATCTGCCCTTTCCTCCTTCAAATGCCTGCCTGGGAGTAAGATAAATGATATCCTCAAGATCTTTTCCCTTTAAGGGTTCTTTAATTCCAAAAGTCTTCTTTAAAAAATAATTAATAACTTTACCTGTAAATTTAGGTAAGATTTTCTTTGAAACAAAAATCTCTTCAGGCTTTTTCATCCTAAATGTCGGGCCAAAAAATATAAACCCTTTGCCCCAAAATCCTGGTCTCCGAAACTCAAATGTTCGATATCCTTGACCATAGAACTCGCGAAAAATCTCATCAAATCCTCTTAACCCAAAGGCTCTTGCCATTTCTTCAAAAATTTGTTCGATATCTGAATCTCTAAAAATATCTTCTTCAGAATAAGTCTGTTTAAATCGCTCATATCCATATGAACCATATTGGTCCCAGAGTAGGTCATACTCTCTTCTTTTCCGAGCATCTGAAAGAACTGCATAGGCTTCGTTAATCTCTTTCATTTTTTCAACAGCCATAGGATTTTCTTTATTAAGATCAGGATGATATTTAAATGCAAGTTTCCGATAAGCTTCCTTGATCTCCTCCTGCGTAGCATTTTTATTAATACCCAAAATCTCATAATAGTCTTTATAATTCATAAAAATGTTAAGCCCCCTTCTAAATAATATAAGATCTCAATTTTTAAATTCTATCCTAAAAGGAATAAAATGTTGGAAAGATTTTGATCCAAAACGTAGTCTTTGTCAAAGGTTTTAAGGACTAAATAAAATCAGCATATTTTATTTAAGCACTCAATGGGATATGCTATTTAAAGTATAGAATTTTTATAAAAGCCACTCAATTAAGATCTTAATTATCTTCTATTTCTGGATTTTTTCTCCATAATTAGGGTCTCCTGACTTCTCGAGAGCAGATTTAAGATTCCCGACTTCTCTCTTTAATTGTCTCTTGTGAAAAGCAGATTTAATAGCTGTTGGAATCCAGAAAAAAAGTGTTATTAGCACACCTAATATTATTGAACCCAAAATAGTATAGATGAGTGAGGTCTCAAATTGCCAGAAAAGGAACTTAATTGTGATTGGAGAGGCAGAGGAATTCTGAATGGCAAAAATAGCAATCCCAATTATTATTAAAAATATTAACCAATAAAAGAATTGCATCTTACTTCCTCCTGTTTTATTGATTCCTATTCTTTATAACATTTAATACTGACCTGTTCCATGCCTCATATTCTAATTTAACTTCACCACCCAATAATCAATCTCTTTTAATTATCAAACACTTTTAAATAGAGAAAAAAACCATTTTTATTAATTTTCAATAAATTAGAATCTCAAAAGGAAAAGCATTCTAAGTTTGACCAGAAATGAGATGAAGTGGTATAATGAATTTTGTTTGGGAAATATTACAATGCCTACAATGAATATTTGGAAAGAAGAACTCCTCAAAAGTGAAAGAAAAATTTTAAATGACTTACAATTAATACTTGAGAGTTTAGGAATAGAAAGAGAAGATCGGGAAGCCTTACAAAAATCTATCCAGCAACTTGATGACCTATTTCTTATTGTGGTTGTGGGAGAGTTTAATTCTGGAAAGAGTGCAGTGATTAATGCACTTTTGGGACAAAGAATTTTAGAGGAAGGGGTTATCCCAACAACAACAAAAATCCACATCCTACGCTATGGTGAGACAGGTGAAAAAAGAGCCTTAAGTGAACGACAAATCTATTTTACGCTTCCTTTTGAATTCCTCTCCAATCTTAGTATAGTTGATACCCCAGGAACTAATGCCATTATCCGTGAACATGAAGTTATTACTTCTGGATTCATTCCTCTTTCGGATTTAGTATTATTTATCACGTCAGCCGATAGACCCCTAACAGAAAGTGAGCGTGAGTTTTTGGAACATATCAAACAGTGGGGGAAAAAAATTGTCTTTGTAATCAATAAGATAGATATACTAAAAAATGACTACGATAGAATCCAAATTGAGAATTTCATAAAAGAAAATGCACGTTCCTTTTTGGGAGATGATCCTATTATTTTTTCTGTTAGCGCCCATGAAGCATTAGAAGCTAAACAGAGAGGGGAAGAAGAGATTTGGAAAAAGAGTGGATTTGAATCGCTTGAAAAATATATCCATCATACCCTTGATGAGATGGAAAGATTTCGTCTTAAATTACTAAATCCTCTGGGAGTTGGAATACGTTTAATACAAAAATATATGGAAACGATTTCCTCAAGGCTTGAGTTTCTTAAAATCGATTTTGATCTCATTGATGATATTGAAGGCCAACTAAATTTTTATCGCGAAGATATGAAACATAATTTCAACTCACGAATGGCAGAAGTTGAAAATCTTCTTTACGAAATGGAGAGGAGGGGACAAATCTTTTTCGAAGAGACCTTTCGATTAGGTCGTGTTTTTGATCTCATTTCTAAACACCGCATCCAGCAGGAATTTGAACGACAAGTCATAGCTGACACCCCAAACCTTATAGAAGCAAAAGTAGAAGAAATCATTCATTGGCTTGTAGATTCCGACTTAAGACAGTGGGAGGCCGTCTCAAAAAACTTGAGAGAAAGAACCCATCAACATCAAGGTATAATCCTCGGAGATATTGAAATGAACCGTTTTTATCGGGATCGTCAAGGTCTTCTCAATACAATCCTCCGAGAAACCAGACGAGTGGTAGAAACCTATGATAAAAACCGAGAAGCAAAGGCTATTGCAGAAAGTGCCCAAACAGCAGTAGCAACATCTGCTGCCCTAGAGGCAGGTGCCATTGGATTGGGAGCGCTCGTTACAACCATTGCAACAACAGCTGCTGCTGATGTTACAGGAGTAATTATGGCCAGCTTTATGGCAGTCCTTGGACTTTTCATTATTCCTGCTCGACGGAGAAAGGGAAAAACAAAACTACTGGAAAGAATTGCCTCTGTTAGAATCAAACTTTTTCAATCATTACAAAATCATTTTAACAAGGAGATTGATCGAAGTCTCCAGCGCCTTAATGAAACTATTGCTCCATACATCCGTTTTATTCGTTCGGAACAAGATAAAATAACAAAGACCCAATCAGAACTGCAAAACATTTCCCAAGAGATATATCAAATAAAAGGAGTTTTAGAAGGAAAATAAGGAAAAACCATGCTCGATTACATTGCATTTTTAGTAGGTGCTATTCTAATCTTATTAGGGATTGCCGGCAGTGTTCTTCCTATCCTTCCTGGACCACCTCTCAGTTTTATTGGGCTCTTTCTTTTTGCATTGGTCCGAAATTTTTCATATCCATTGACACCAAAGCTAATGATAATTTTACTTTTGATTACAATCATTGTGACAGTAATTGATTATCTGCTTCCCTTAATTGGGGCTAAAAAATATGGAACATCCAAATGGGGAATATATGGGTCGGTGGTGGGAATGATCTTAGGGGCTTTTTTCTCTCCTTTTGGGATAATTATTGGTGCTTTTATTGGTGCAGTATTGGTTGAATGGTTTGTATCGAAAAAAAAGAGACATGCGTTGAAATCAGGTTGGGGAATTATCGTTGGTACATTTATTGGAATGGTCTTGAAATTAGCAACCTCAGTAGTAATGGCTTACTATTTGATTAGTGCAGTTATATAGATTAATAAAATAGGAAAAAAGATGATAAAAAGGCTCGAGATTCTTGATTCTGAAAGGTGTGTTGGATGTCAATCCTGTATGTTTGCCTGTACCAGAAGGGAAGGAAAGGCCTCTCTGGAAGGCTCAAGAATCAGAGTTAGATCAATTGGAGGAATGGAGAGAGGTTTTATCGTCATAGTTTGCAGAGCATGCAAAGACCCATCCTGTATGTATGTTTGTCCTGTTTCTGCATTAGAAAAAAGAGAAGTAGGAGGAGTTAATCTTCATAAAGAAAAATGTATTGGATGTGGTAAATGTCTTGAAGCCTGTCCCATATCTGCTATTTCAATGGATGAAGAGGAGGGAAAACCCCTTATCTGTCTATACTGTGGATATTGTAAGAATTACTGTGCTTATGATGTCTTAGAGATTGAGAAGATTTAGTATGGATCCCTATCTCTATAGGGTGCTAATTATAGACCTTTCAAAGCTCTCTTATCGCATTGAGGAAAGGAAAGAATACTTTCAAAAATACCTTGGAGGAGTGGGGACTGGAATTCACCTACTTAAAGAATTCCTTAATCCAAAGGTCGATCCTAATCACCCCGATAACCCTATTATCTTCTCTATTGGTGCATTAACTGGAAAATTTCCCATGGTTTCCAAAATGGTCTCCCTTTTTAAATCCCCTCATAATGGCCTATTGGGTGAAAGCCACGCTGGGGGAAGATCGGCGATTGCCTTATGGCAAGCAGGATACGGGGCGATTGTAATTAAAGGAGCAAGTTTAATTCCTCTATATATAACAATTGATGGAAGCAAGGTCAATTTCAGGGATGCAAGAGCACTCTGGGGAATTGCTGATACAGCGACAGTGGGAAGGCTCATCAGAGAAAGAGAGGGACAAAGTGGATTTAGAACAATTCTAAGGATTGGAAAAGCAGGAGAGAAAGGAATATCTTATGCCAATGTAACTACAGAGACTTATCGTCACTTTGGTCGTTTGGGTTTGGGAGCAGTCTTTGGAAGCAAGAAGCTCAAGGGATTGGTCATTTCAGGGAAAAGAACCGTTCTCCCAAAAGATAAAAAAGAGTACTTAAAATTATACGACGAAATCTATGAACAATGTACCTCCTTCCCAACAAAAAAATATCATGAATTGGGAACTTCTGAAAATATTCTACCCCTTAATGCCCTTAGGGCCCTTCCGACAAAAAATCTTAAAGCCACAACTTTTGAGAAAGCTGAAATCCTGTCAGGAGAAAATTTAGCCATCAACTTTCTTGGTAGAAGGATTGCTTGTAGCCACTGTCCTGTGGGTTGTATACATTTAGCTATCTTAAGGGAAAGATATCCGGATGATCCTTATTTCTTTAAAACGAATTTCGTCTCTTACGATTATGAACCTATTTATAGCTTAGGAACTCTTCTTGGAATAGAAAAAGTAGAAGACTTCTTAAAATTAATGATTACGGTAGAAAAGTATGGAATTGATGCGATTACTACAGGAGTGGTTTTGGCTTGGATAACAGAGGCATTTTTAAAAGGATTGATAAGCAAAAATGAGATTGATGGGCTCTCTCCTTCCTTCGGGGATGCTCAAACCTATCTAAAAATGATTGAAAGGATGATTGAATCTTCTTCGGAATTCTATTTGAGAATGGGCCATGGTGTAGAGGCCTTAGTTGAAAAGTATGGAGGCAAAGAATTTGCCCTTTCTTATTTTGGAAATGAAATATCTGGTTATCATACAGGTCCTGGAGCTCATCTTACCCACATTACAGGAGCAAGACACAGTCATCTCGATAGTGCAGGTTATAGTATCGATCAGAAATTTCTTAAAGAAGGAAAACTTCCTACTCCAAAAGAAATGGCTCAAAAACTTTTCGAGGAAGAAGCCCTAAGACAGGTATTAACAAGTTTAGTTATTTGTCTTTTTGCAAGAAATGTTTATACCCTTGAAAGGATCGAAAGGTGTCTTCATGCCTTTGGATGGAATTACTCTGAAAAAGAACTTCTTGAATTAGGAAAAAATATATTGATTGAAAAGAACAATCTAAAAAGAGAAATGGGATTTGAAATCGAGAAAGTCAGTATTCCAAAAAGGGTCCTTGAAACACCATCACCTTTTGGTCCTTTAGATGAATCTTATTTAAAAGAAACCATTCAGTTCTATAGGAAATTATTAACTCCAATTTAATTATAAAAAAAGCTAAGCCCTTAATTAATATCAGCTCAGATGGCTATTGTTCATGCCACGAAGGCAAGGGAAGAGGCAAAAAAAGGGCGAGATTTATGGCTTGGTCTAAAGCTATTTTCTACTGATAATTTTCTTAATCTATCTTTAAATTCACTCAATTTAAAATGTGAAATAAGGCTTCCCCTTTTGAAAAAGATGATCCGATCTTTCTTTTCATAAATCCAAACTGTATACTTATCTTCGGGATTTATTTCATTATTAATTGAAACTTGCTTAGGGGCATATGAACCCTGCAGTCGATCAAGACTTATTTTAATCTCGGGTTCTCCCCATTGGTTAAGAAAAAGCTTTTGGTTTAGACCTGCTAATATTAAATGGGTATTCTGTCTTTGAGGTGTGTAATGAGACCTCCAAAAGTTAGATAAAGCATTGGTTATAGACATAATTTTATGCTTAAAGAAAGATAAAATTTATTAGAAATTTTTTATCATAAATTTCAATAAATTGCAAGAAGTATTTTTGAAATACAGAAATTCCGTAATAAGAGTGGGACCACAATGGCGAAATCGTGGAAATGGGGCATATATAGGGGTTAAATCAATTGAGATTGGTTCAAAAAGATAATAGGAGCATTTTC
>Ga0207433_10009034_pt1 | contig 16007 bp, 10 predicted proteins | sample YelNatPaOPGAMG01_FD_187559 | JGI IMG/M metagenome (GOLD analysis project Ga0207433, IMG submission 187559) | Hot spring thermophilic microbial communities from Obsidian Pool, Yellowstone National Park, USA - OP-RAMG-01 (SPAdes) (version 3) | ecosystem: Environmental > Aquatic > Thermal springs... | reverse complement strand
GAAGAAGCAATTAAAAATCTAAGAAAAATGTTAGAACTGTATCCTGAAATTTATGGTGAATACGGATTTTATGATTCAGTAAATTTATCTACAGGTGAAATAGCAAAAAAATATTTATTGCTTGACCAGGCAATGTCATTCATTGCTTTAAATAACTATCTTAACAACAACATAATACCTAAAAGAATTGAAAAAAGTGAATTCGGGAAAAAAATTAAATGTTTATTAAAAATAGAGAGATTTTATTAAGGAGGTTTTTTTATGGTGTGTAAATCAAGAGGTAAAACAGACAGAAGAAAAGGAGAAAGACGTTACATTGGAGGAGAAAATCCACTTGGTTTTGAAAGAAGAACAGGTGACAGACGCATTGGAGAAAGGAGAAAGAAAAAGAAATGTATTTTATAATTTATCTATCTTATTACAATAGATGAGGAGGTATAGTAAAAATGAAATTTTTACATCATTTTCTAAAATTGCTATTGTCACTTTTTTTTACTTTTTTGTTTTATTGGTTTTTTTCTAATTCAGGTAGTTTTTGGCTTGTTTTAATTATTACTGTAATTTTTTTCTATCTTGTTTTTCCAATTTCAGGTACGATTATTAAATGCCTTTTTTATTTGTTTACAAAACCAGTTTATTTAAAACAAATTGATGAAATAATAGAAAAAGGTGTGCCCGAGAATATAAAAGTGGCTTTTTTCAGACCTATATTTGCAAAGACATTTCTGGAAGTGCAATCATTATTGGATAGTATGAAACAGGATATAATAAATTCTCAGGAAAAAGGGAAAAATTTTAAATTTATTGTAATAGATAACACAAGAGATGAAAAAGTAAAACAAGAAACAAGAGATGCAATTAAAAAATTACAACAAGAATTTGGTGAAGATGTTGTCTTTTACTTTCACAGAAATGTAAAATGCGATTTCTTCAAAAAAGTTGGTATTCTTTTTGATGCAATTTTGCTTCTTTATGAAGGTAAGACAAGGCCGGTAATTTATACAGATAAAAAATGGGCACCATGGGCAAAAGACCTTCGCAATCCTGAAATACCACTATGGGATGTAATTTTAGGTGATGTTAAAGCACTTGGTATAGAAGGAACTGTTGAAGAAATTTTGGCAGGAAAAGATGTTAAAATAAATCCTGAAAAGAGAATAAAAGCGGTCTTTGTAAGTGATGCTGACAATGTATGGCCTAAAGGTGAAGTTAGAAAAGTTATAGCAAAGATGTTTCATCCTGACAACAGTGATGTTGTAATTTTTCAGCCACTGATAGAAATCTCAAATCCTGAAGAGAATCTGTTTATAAAAATAAATCACTTTGCAAGAGAGGCAACAAGATTTGATTCAATTGTAAAATGGAGAATGTATGGTTTTTCACCATTTTATGGAAAAGGTGCAATGAACATTGACAACTATGTAAAAGAAGTAATAAAATCAGAATGGTTACATCCTGGATATGCAGCAAGCCATGATTTCCAGGAAGCACTTAAAGGCGAAACTGTTCTTCTTGAAGATGTTAAAATTATGGAAAAAACATTTTCAAATAAGGTTTCTGAACTTAAAAGATTTGCACAGTGGCAATGGGGTGACCTTGAGACAGTTCGTCAATATTTGTTTAAAAAATTTGATGCTGGTAGAAAATCACATCTCTGGACTTTGTTCAGGGCACTTATAGGTAATTTTATTTTTGATATATGGTTGATTTTACTGGTTGTTTTGTTAAATTATTCCGCACCAAAGTCTAAATATTGGTTTCTGATTTATTTAGTTTTTTTGTATATAGTCGGTTTTCTTGTTTGTGATTTTGTTGTTCCAATTTTTAATAAGATTAAAAAACGACTAATCTTTGGCACAATGAAAACAGGAGAAGTTATTTGGCGAGGCTTTTTACACACTTTATTTTCTATCTTAATTTCACATCTTGATTTAGTATATCAACCAATAGCATTTATAAAAAATTTTTTAAGACAACTCAAAGGACAACAATTTGTCTGGATAACAGGAGCGATGGGAGAAATAGAAACAGCAGGTATGTCTTTGTTTGGAATTTATAAGTCGTTGTGGTTGCCAGTTTTGTTTGGATTTATACTTTTAATTCTTGAATTTACTTTTTTGTTTCCTGTTATAGTGAAAATTATTCTTTTGCCGTACACAGTTTCGTTTCTTTTAGGTCCATGGGCTATTTGGTTTACTTCAAGAAGTCGTAAATCATAATGGAAATTTATTGACCCATATTAGGAGGCAAAATGAAAAAATTTATTCTCATTATGATGTGTTTTGTTATTCAATTTCTATATTTTTCAGACGCTTTTACTAAAGAAATACTTACAGTTTGGGCTATGGGTGCTGAAGGAAGAAAAATTGGAGAAATGGCAAAAATTTTTGAAAAAGAAAATCCGAATGTAAAAGTGATTACTCAAGCAATTCCCTGGGGAGCTGCCCATGAAAAACTTATGACTTCAGTTGTGGGTGGGATTCCTCCTGATGTTTGTCAACTTGGAACTACCTGGATGGCCGAGTTTCATGCTATGAATTCACTTGCCCGACTTGATGAATATATAAAAAATTCAAAAGTAATCTCACCAGAAAAATTTTTTAAGGGTTCATGGAATACAAATGTTATAGATGGAAGTGTGTGGGGAATTCCATGGTATGTGGATACAAGAGTTCTGTTCTATCGTAAAGACCTTTTAAAAGAAGTAGGTTATGACCATCCTCCAAGAACATGGGATGAACTTTTAGATGTTGGTAGAAAATTGAAAAGAGACATTGATGGCGATGGGAAAATTGATAAATGGGGAATGAGTTTGGCTTCAGGAGGGGCTGGTGTCTGGAGTGATTTAGGTTTTTTTGTCTGGCAAAATGATGCTGATTTTCTTACCCCGGATAACAATTTTGCTTCTGTTACAACAGAAGAATTTCGTGAAGCATTTAAGTTTTATGTGAATATATTTAGAGAAAAAATTGCTCCTGTTGAAGCCAGTGTTGATGTTGATATATTTCATGCATTTAGTTCTGGTTATTACCCAATGTTTATTTCTGGCCCATGGATGGTAGACCTTGTGAATAAAGAGTGTCCTGACATAAAAGGCAAATGGGATGTAAGTGTTTTATGGAAAAAGAAGAAAAATACATCTTTTATTGGTGGATGTAATCTTATAATTTTTGAAAAATCAAAAAATAAGGAACTGGCCTGGAAATTTATTGAATTTATGAGTAGACCAGAGAATCAAGTTGAGTGGTATAAATTGACAACGGATTTACCATCTGTTCGTGATGCATGGGAAGACCCATTTTTTGACGATAAACCAATGGTAAAAGTTTTTGGAAAACAGTTAGAAGACACAGCAAGCCCCCCAAATATACCTGAATGGGAACAGATAGCCAATGTTATTGGACAAAAAGTTGAACTGGTTACATGGGGAGGTCAGGATGAAGATAAAATACTTAAAGAAATGGAGTGGGAGATTAACGGAGTTCTTGAGAGTAAAAAGACAAAACATTCAAGTTCTACATTAGTGTTTTTTATTTTTTTGACTATAATTTTGGTCCTTTTCATTCTTTTTTTAGTACTTGGCAAAAAATCTAAATTTGAATTTGGAAAAGTTAGTTATGCGCCTTATATTTTTATTTTACCTGCTCTTTTTGTCCTTTCTATTTTTTTGTTTGTTCCAATTGTTGCCTCTTTTTTGTTGAGTTTGACAAGTTGTGATATTTATACTATAACTGACTGGAAAAGAATTTTATTTGTTGGCTTAGAAAATTATATTTCACTTTTTAAGGATGAAGTATTCTGGAAGTCATTGAAAAACACATTTATTTTTGTTGGTGTAGGAGTACCTCTTTCAATAACTGTTTCACTTTTTATGGCGATTATTCTGAACGAAAGTTTTATAAAATTCAGATCTTTTTTCCGTGCAGGGTATTTTGTTCCTGTTATAACTACAATTGTTGCAGTTGCAGTAATATGGAAATGGTTATATAATCCTGATTATGGTCTTATAAACTGGTTTATAGGGCTATTTGGTATTCCGCCTCAGGATTGGTTAAGAAGCACAAAACTTGCACTGCCTTCACTTATAATTATGGCTGTCTGGAAAAACTTTGGTTATAATATGGTAATTTTTCTTGCTGGTTTACAGGCAATTCCTTCTTCTTTGTATGAGGCAGCATGGGTGGATGGTGCAGATAAATGGAAAAGTTTTTTGCACATCACTCTACCGGGTTTAAGGCCTACAACATTTTTTGTTACAATTACAACCTTTATTGGCTATTTTCAGTTTTTTGCTGAGCCATATGTAATGACTCAGGGTGGGCCTATGAACAGTACAATTTCTATGGTTTTATATATGTATTATCAGGGTTTTAAATTTTTCCGTCTGGGCTATGCATCAGCAATTGCTTATGTTTTATTTGGTATAATATTTATTTTTACAATGTTACAATTAAAACTTCAAAAAGAAAGTTAATATTGAAGGGGGTAGAAAAATTATGTACAAAACAGAACAAAAAATCAGCAGATTTCTTATTCATTTGTTTTTGATATGTGGTTTAATAATTACTCTTGCTCCATTTGCATGGATGATTTCAACTTCTTTTAAGTCAACAGAGGCAATTTTCACCAAAACACCAAAATGGATACCAGAAAATCCTACTCTTGAAAATTATCAACGACTTTTTGGTATAGAACCGCCAGAAATAAGAGAAAAAAAGGGAATAATAGGTCTAAATTTTGGAGTTCATTCAAAAAATAGTATATTAATTGCAATTTCCATTACTGTTTTAAGTTTGTTTGTAAATTCTCTTGCTGGTTTTGCTTTTGCAAAATATAATTTTCCTGGCAAAGAAAAAATATTTGCGTTGTTATTGGCAACTCTTATGGTTCCTGGTCAGATGACTATGATGCCTGTATTTTTACTTTTGAGGTCACTTGGATTACTCAACTCTTATTTAGGGCTTATAATTCCTGCTTCAGCAAGTGCTTTTGGTATTTTTTTAATAAGGCAGTTTATGCTAACCATACCAAATGATTTAATAGAATCAGCAAGAATTGACGGTTGTTCTGATTTTAGAATCTACTGGAATATTGTTTTGCCACTTTGTAAACCAGTCCTTGCATCTCTTGGTGTTTTTACATTTATGGGAGCATGGAATGATTTTCTTTGGCCATTAATCGTTATGACAAAAGAATCTATGTATACTTTACCTGTCGCACTTGCAAATTTAAGTGGTGAATATGTAACTGAATATGGACTATTGATGGCCGGTTCTCTTATTGTTGTTGCTCCTATAATTTTAATTTTCTTATTTGCACAGAAATTTGTAATAGAAAGTTTTGCCCACACCGGGTTAAAAGGTTAATATTAGATTGGAGGATTTACATATATGTGTGAAATTAAAAATGGTACATTTATTCTGAAAGGCGAACCATTTTTTATATATTCAGGTGAAATGCATTACTTTCGTATTCCAAAGAATAAATGGCGGATTCATTTATTAAAGGCAAAAAAAGCAGGTTTGAATACAATTTCTTCATATATCCCATGGTGTATCCATGAAAAAGAAGAAGGAAAGTTTGATTTCGCTGACTTACTGTCTTTCTTAAAACTATTAAAAGAAATGAATTTTTATTTTATTGCAAGAGTTGGTCCTATTTCAAATGCTGAAATGACATTTGAAGGTTTGCCTGACTGGCTATTAAAAAATTATCCAGAAGTTTATGTTAAAGGTAAAGAGTTGATAACTTTACCTCATGCTACACTTGTTTCTTATCATAATCCTACTTATTTAAAATTTGTTGAAAGATGGTATTCAAAACTTATTCCTATAATAGATGAATATCAAATTCAAAAAAATGGAACAATAATTCTTGTTCAACTCTGTAATGAAGTTGGAATGATTCAATGGTTAAACAGGGCTGCTGACTACAGTGAGCAAACAGAAAAAATGTATAGAGATTTTCTTAAAGGAAAATATGGTTCTATAGAAAAATTAAACTCTTTTTACAAAACGAACTATAAGAGTTTTGATGAAATAAAACAACCCAACAATGAGGTTGAAGAAAATAAATATATAGTATATTGCGACTGGATTTATTTTTATTGTGACTATTATGCTAAATATTATGAAAAACTTTTTAATTTTGCAAAAAAACATGGAGTTAATGTTCCTGTGATTGCAAATATTCCACAGTTTTATGATTTTGATGTAAGAGGCAGAGGTGTCTATAGTCCAATGACCACTTTGATGTTCAGGGATTTTTCAAAATATGTTCCAGATGTTATATTTGGTGGAGCTTATCAGATGAGACGGCTTGATTATGAAAATTTTCACGATGTATCTATTACAACAGAAGTTGTAAAAATGGTAACTAAACCGGGTATTCCTGATATTTGTTGTGAATTGCAATTTGGTAAGTTAAGCGACAGGCCGAAAATATATCCTTCAGATGTTGAACTTAATTTAGTAACTTCTACCGCTTCAGGTTTGCAGGGTTTAAATGGATATATGTTTTCTGGTGGCAGAAATACAGAAGGCACAGGTGGTATGGGCACATATCATGAATGGCAGTCGCCAGTTAGTTCGGATGGTAAAGAAAGACCACATTTTGTTTCAGTTCAGAAATTTGGCAGGTTTGTAAAGATTTTTGGTGATAAACTTGCACAGACAAAAAAACATAATGATACTGCAATTGGATTTTATCCACCATATTATGCCACTGAATTATTAGAAGGAGATTTTATAGAAAAACTTGAAGAAAAAAGAACTTTTTTATTTTTTGATGGACTAGCCCGTCTTATAGAACTTGCGGGTTTTTCATATAACATTATTGACTTAGAAAGGATATCTTTAGAAGATTTAAAAAACATAAAAACACTGTGGGTTTTTTCTCTTGATTTTATGGATAGAGAGACACAGAAAAAACTATTTGAATATGTTAAGTCAGGAGGAAATTTATTTTTAGGCCCAAGAATTCCTTATAAAAATTTAATTTTTGAAAACGAAAAATTTTTTGCAGATGCATTGAATATAAAAATAGAAGATGAATTAGATGAAAAACTTGTCTATTCCGACGCTGAGGAGATATTTGTTTATGATAAAATACAAATTTTCTCTGGATTAAGTGAGAAAGAAACTCTATTTAAAACTAAAAATGGTAAGCCCTGTGGATTTATTAAAAATGTTGGAAAGGGTAAAATTCTTGTCCTTGGTTCTGGATTAAACCATACTTTTGATTATCATATAAATCTCGTCAGAAAAATTGCTGAAAAATTAGGGATAACACCTTATGTTCAGGTTGATCCGCTATTTGATGTGCCTGCTTTTTTAAGAAAAAAAGAAGATTTTGGTTTTCTGTTTTTAGCTAACTATCAGGAATTGGATAAATTTGTTTCAGTAAAACTTATTTTACCTAAAGAGAAGAAACCTACAAAAATTCCTGAAAAAGGAAAAATTTTTCTAAAGCAGAGAAGTTCATTGATTTTGCCTCTTAATATTCCACTAAATAATGAGGTTATAATGAGATATAGCACTGCTGAAATTATAGATTATAAGGCAAAGAAAAATATTGAGTTAGATTTACAGACAAATAATTTGTCAACCAATGAGATATCCTTTTTTGTCAGAAAGAAACCAAAATTTGTAAAAGTTAACAATAAAAATTGTAAGTTTAGTTATAAGAACAACATTATAAAAATTGTTCTTCCTCAAATTAATAAACTTCAAAAGATGGTTCTCCAAATGTGAGCCCATCTTTCAAATTTTTCCTAGAAAATTTTAATTAAAATTGAGATAAAGAAAGAATGGTTTTGTAAACTAATTTTACGGGATATATATTTTTGTTTTATAAATGAATTAAGGAGGTTAAAACGATATGTATTCTTATATTACTAATTCTAAAAAACTTTTCAAAACAAAGTATGGTTATTTTACTGAAGATGGCAAAGAGTATGTTATAACCCGTCCTGATACCCCAAGGCCTTGGATAAATGTTATCTGTCCAAAAGAATACGGCTTAATTATTTCGCAATGTGGTTCTGGCTATTCCTGGTATAAAAATGCAACTCTGTTTAGAATAAATAGATGGGAGCAGGACCTTATCAGGGACCGCTGGGGAAAATACATTTATGCAAGAGACAACTTTTCTAAACAGATATGGTCTATTGCTTGGAAACCCGTCTGTAAAAGGCCTGACTATTATGAATGTAGACATGGTATTGGTTACACAACAATTAACTCATTAAATTATAGTGTGAGAAGTGAGATGACAGTATTTATTCCTCCAGAAGATTCACTTGAAATATGGCTTGTGAAACTTAAAAATGAAAATTCAATACCTCGTTCAATAACTCTATTTTCATACTTTGAATGGTTCCTTGGTCATATTGCAGAATTACATAGAGAATTTTATAAACTTTTTATTGATACAGAATATGACAAAGATAGAGGTATAATATTTGCAAGAAAAAATGGTTCTTTTGATGACTATATGGGTTATCATACAGCAAGTATAATGCCTGTCTCTTTTGATACTGATAAAGAAACATTTGCTGGAATGTATGCTACAGTTGATGAACCAGTAATCTTAAAACAGAAAAAATGTGTTCAGAGAATTGGCAGAGGCAACGATGCAATAGCATGTCTTCAGATAGATTTGAACTTCAAACCCTATGAAGAAAAAGAAATAGTTTTTCTCCTTGGAGTTGATACAAAAAAAGAGAATATTTACAAAACTATAAATAGATATAACTCACCTGAGAAAGCAAAAAAATTTCTTGAAGAAACAAAAAAATATTGGGAAAATATCATTAATAAGACAATTGTTGAAACAGAAGACGATGCCTTTAATGTCATGACAAATGTATGGCTGAAATATCAGTCAATATCCTGCCGTATTAACGGTAGAACAGCATATTATCAACCAGCGGGTGGAATTGGTTTCCGTGACCAGCTTCAGGATTCACAAATATTTTTACCCCTTGAGCCTGAAAGAACAAAAAAACAGATTTTACTTCATGCCCAGCATCAATACAAAGATGGAACAGTTCAGCACTGGTGGCATCCAGTTACAGAAGAAGGATATAAAAGTAAACACAGTGACGATTTGTTGTGGCTTGTTTATGTCACTATAAACTATATAAAAGAGACAGTTGATTTTGACATTCTTAAAGAAGAAGTCCCTTTTCTTGACGACAGAAGGAATTTTTCTCTTTATGAACATTGTTCCCGTGCAATAGATATGGTTCTTTCAAGATTCAGTAAAAGAGGGCTACCTTTAATAGGAGAAGGTGACTGGAATGACGGACTTTCAAACCTTGGTAGAAACTGGAAAGGAGAAAGTATCTGGCTTGCACAATTTTTATATGGCATATTAAATGACTGGTGTGAATTATTGAGTAGAAAAGAGATTATAAATAAATTTTCTTCTGCACAATCTAAAATTAAAACTTATGCCAGAAGAGCAAAAAAATTAAAAGAAGCCATAAATAAATTTGCCTGGGATGATTCCTGGTATATCTGCGCGACTTCAGACGATGGTGAAATTTTAGGTAATTCAAAATGTAAGGAATGTAAGATTTACCTGAATACTCAAACATGGGCGATTATAAATAATATTGCTCCTAAAGAAAGAGTTAAAAAAATTCTCAATAGTGTTGAAAAATACCTGTACCGTGATTATGGACCAATACTTTTTTATCCTGCATTCAAGACGCCAAACCAGAAGATTGGATATATTACAAATTATGCTCCTGGAGTAAGAGAAAATGGCGGTGTTTATACTCATGCAGCTACATGGGCTATTCTTTCTGAATGCAAATTGAAAAGACAGAACAAAGCATGGGAACTTTATAAAAAAATCTGTCCTGTTTATAGAGGTATGAAACCAGAACTGTATCTATGTGAACCTTATGTAACTCCGGGTAATACTGATGGCCCTGATTCTCAATATTATGGCAGAGGAGGATGGACTTGGTATACAGGGTCTTCTGCCTGGTTATTCAAGGTTTCTACTGAATGGATACTTGGTGTTCGTCCAACTTATGATGGATTAATTGTTGACCCTTGTATTCCGTCAGGTTGGAAGGGTTTTTGGATGAGAAGATTCTTCCGTAATTCATTTTATGAAATTGAAGTTATTAAAAATGCTCACAAAACCGGAATTTTTGTTGATTCAAAAAGAATATCAGGCAATTTAATTCCTGCTTTTTCCGATGGAAAGACACACAAAGTAAAAGTTTTTATTAAATAGAATGTGGTTGCCTTGATTTAAAATTAAAAATTCAAAAACATTTAGCACCCCTGCATTTTTGAAAAACCACCTATTTTTTTGTATAATAAAACAATAATCAATTGATTTATCCTTTTTAAGACGGACCCTTGAGTGTCTAATTGTAGTTGCACGGCCTTGCCGTGCCTTGTATTTATCTGAATCATTAGAAAATGTAGCGGTGTGATTACTATCACACAAATATAACATTGTGATTAACTGATACAAATGTATGACTTTATGTTTTAATTTTCCTTCATTTTGTAAATAGAGGTCAAATGAGAGATTTGTAGTTTTAATGGTTTAATTATAAAAAAATGAGGTAACTATATGTCAGAAAAAAAAGACATTGAACTTGTTGAGAAACTTGTTCAGGGACATAAACTTATAATTGAGCAGTTAAAAAAAATCATCGTAGGCCAGCAGAATGTAATTGATGAACTTTTAATTGCACTTTTCTCACGGGGACACTGTTTAATAGTAGGCGTTCCGGGACTTGCCAAAACACTTCTTATCTCATCTCTGGCAGAAATTCTTGACCTTCAATTCAAAAGGATTCAGTTTACACCTGATTTAATGCCGTCTGATATCACAGGAACAGAAGTTATAGACCAGGATATTTCAACAGGCAAAAGAAATTACAGATTCATAAAAGGACCCGTCTTTGCAAACATAATTCTTGCAGATGAAATCAACAGAACGCCACCAAAAACACAATCAGCACTTTTACAGGCAATGCAGGAATATAAGGTTACAGTTGCCGGACAGACATATAATGTTCCTCTGCCATTTTATGTTCTTGCAACGCAGAATCCCATTGAACAGGAAGGGACTTATCCTTTGCCTGAAGCACAACTTGACAGGTTTTTCTTTCAGATAGATATTGACTATCCGTCAGAAGACGAAGAAAAACAGATTGTATTCCAGACAACGGGCCTACATACTACCAAATTAGAAAAAGTCCTGAATGCAGAAGAAATTTTACAACTTCAGGAAATCGTAAGAAAAATTCCAATTACTGACTATGTGGTTGACTATGCAGTAAAAATATCAAGAGCAACAAGGCCAAAAGATAAACTTGCACCTGGCTTTGTGAAAAAATGGGTAAATTGGGGGGCAAGTCCACGAGCAAGTCAAACACTTATACTTGCATCAAAGGCAAGAGCGGTACTTTCTGGAAGATATGCTGTCTCAATAGAAGATGTCCAGTCAGTTATATATCCTGCGCTAAGGCATAGAATTATTCTGAATTTCCATGCAGAAGCAGAAGGAATAACCTCAAACGAAGTCATAAAACTACTCCTTGAAACGATAGAACCCAAACATATTTAATAATATGTGTCTCAAGAATTTATCCTTGATTAAATAACTGAATTTACCAATTCATCATCTATATATCAAATGAAATGTAGTGAATTATGGTAAGAAACAAGACAAAACAGGTTATTTAGTCCGCCAAATAAACTGGCTTATGAGGGCACGACAGAGTGGCTGAAAAATTAAAATACATTGACCCTTTAACACTTCTAAAACTTGGGAATCTTCATTTAAGAGCAAGATATGTTGTTGAAGGTTTAATCTCAGGGCTTCACAGAAGTCCTTTTAAGGGTTCTTCACTTGAATTTTCACAGCACAGAGAATATGCACCCTTTGATGACCTTCGCTATCTTGATTGGAAAATCTTTGGCAGAACTGATAGATTTTTTATTAAACAATATGAAGAAGAAACAAATCTAAGAGCGTATATTTTGCTTGACTCTTCTAGCTCTATGAGTTTTAAGTCAGAAAAAAACATAGATAAACTTACCTATTCAGTAAATCTTGCAGCAAGTTTAACATATTTATTGCTTTGTCAGGATGATTCTGTGGGTCTTGCTGTTTTTGACAAAAAGATAAATAGTTTTATACCACCCAGGGCAAATTTTGAGCAATTCTCTACTATTGCAAACATTCTTGAAAATTTAAAACCCGGCCTTGATACAGAAATTCATCAATCAATAAATGAATTCAGTAGGTACTTAAAAAAAAGAGGATTAATAATTTTTATCTCTGATTTGTTTGATAGCCCTGAAAAAGTTATGTTTTCAATTAAGCAACTCAGGTTCAAACACCACGATGTAATTGTATTTCATGTTTTAGACCCCTGTGAGTTAAATTTAATTTATAATGGACCTGTTATATTTGAATCAATAGAAAACAAACAGGACTCAGTTTATACTGAAGTCCAGGACATAAAAGAACATTACTCTTCACTTATCAAAAGTTTTATTCAGGAATACAAAATTGGTTTTCAGAATTCAGGAATAGATTATTCTCTAATTACTACAGACACACCTATTGAACTAGGACTTGGAACTTTCCTCGCTTCTAGAAAAAAATAAAAATGGGGTTCTCATTTTTAAGTAATCTTTTCTTATATTTATTGCCACTGAGTTTAATTCCAGTTATCCTGCACCTTTTTTTCAAAAAAAAACCAAGACATATCCTTTTCAGCGATATTAGATTTATAAAAATGGCAGCAAGGCATGTAACTCCAAGAAAAAATATTCGTCAGTGGCTTTTGTTAATTGTTAGATGTTTGACACTCATATTTTTGTGTCTTGCTTTTGCAAGACCAGTTGGTTATATTTCTGGTTTCAAAGGTGAAAAATCAAACAAACAACTTGCAATCCTTATAGATTGTTCATACTCAATGGGATACTTAGATGCGGGTAAAACTCGTCTTAGTAAAGCAAAAGAACTTGCAATAAATTTAATAGACAGGTACTCAGACAAACTGAAACAAATTTGTGTTGTTTCTTTTTCAAATTCAGTTGAACAGTATTCCGGATTGACAAATAATACTGAATTATTAAAAAAATTTGTTCAGGATATTACACTAACAAATAATGACACTTCATTAATTCCTGCTGTCAATTTTGTATATAAAATATTTTCAGAATTTCAGAATTCAGACCAGTCAATAGTTATAATAACAGATATGAGGGGAAATTTATTTGGCTATAAGCAAAAAATTGAAAACTTTGACCCAAAAGTTAAAATTGTTTTTGTTGATGTTTCAGAAGGAAAATCTCAAAATGTCTTTATAAAAGATGTTTCTTATTCAGATCTGACTTTTACATTTAAGATTTCTATTTTTAATTCTTCAGAGACAGAACAAACCCGCACTTTGAGTTTATTTATAGAAGACAGAAATATATTTGATGGACTTGTAAGAATTCCGCCACTGAAAGAATTCAACTATGAAATTAAGTCAACTCAAATCGACAATGATTCCGAAGAATTGTGGGGAAAAGTTCAACTTTCTTTAGACAATTTGCCAAGTGATGATATTTTTTATTTCAGTTTTCCTGTAGAAGGGCACAAAAAAATTCTTATTGTAGATGGGGACCCAAAACTTGGATTTAACATAAACAGCGAGACATTTTATCTTAACACTGTCTTAAGTGATAAAGAATATGGGAATTTTATTATTAAGACATACAATCCAGATGAATTTAAAAGTATTATAAGTTTAGAGAAATATGATGTGGTATTTTTGTGTAATATGGCTGAACTGAATGAAAATAACTTAGAAAATATACTCTGTGAGACCATATTTATTTCGCTTGGGGATAAAGTTGATATCAAAAAATATCCTGATTGGATAAGAGAAAATATAGAAAACTTAGTAGAAACTGAGGTTTCTTTTTCTGAAAGACAAAATGGTACTGATATCTTCTCTGATTTAGACCAGTTTGAATTAAAAAAAATAATTTTTTACAAACATTTTAAACTGAACAATTTAAACTCAAGAGAAATATTAAATTTTGGCAATGGAGATATAGCCCTTATTGGAAAGCAAATAAATTCAAAAAATATTTTTATTTTTGCTTCAACCATAGACAGAGACTGGACAAATTTCCCTTCAAAGCCATTTTTTCCTTATTTTATAAGAACCATTGCTGAACAGAGATATGAAAAACAGCAACAACAGAATAGATTTATTCTTGAAATAAAGGAACCAATTTTATATACATCAAAAACTCCGGTTAGATTTTTTGATTTAACTGACCCAGATGGCAAAAAACTTCAGCCAGTCATAAATGTTCACCCTCAAGAAACTTCAATTGGCTACAATGGGACTAATTTTCCAGGAATTTATGAATTAAAATTTAATTCAGAAAAGGGCACTGAATTTAGACATTTTGCAGTGAATCTTTCCAGAAAAACAGATGAAGGCAACTTGTCAAAAATTGATGAGAATCCTATAAATCAAATTTTTAATGGTTCACCAAAAACATTTGTCAAATTTCAGAAATCACCAGAAGATACAGCAAAAGAAATTTTATTAGTCCTTGCAGGCAGGGAACTTACAAAGACATTTTTTACAATAGTTCTAATTTTATTAGGAATTGAAACCGCTATTACAAAATTTCTGTAAATCTATGCGTAGAATACCTTTTTTGCTTTTTTTAGTATTTTCAATTTATAGTTATGCAAGCCAGAGAGACAGATTTGTTTTTACCCAATTGCAATATGATGGTCTATGGGACCCATATCCTGAAATTCACACCGAGATTCTTAATTTTCTTACACTCACAACGAGTATAGTTTCTATTCCTGAAAGAAGAGTTGTAAAAGCAACTGATAGAGAACTTTTTTCATTTCATTTTGTAGTCATGCTGAATGGCGGAACATTTAATGGATTTAAACAGCAAGAAATAGAGATGCTCAGAAGATTTCTCAATGGTGGCGGAATTTTGTTTATTGACGACAATTCAGGAATAACAAATAGCGAATTTGATAGAAAAATAAGAAGAGAATTTGAGAAAATATTTCCAGATAAAGAGTTTACAAAAGTGCCGGTTGACCATGCTTTATATAAATCATTTTATCTTTTACGAAATATTGCAGGCAGAAATTTAAATAAAAACTATTTAGAAGAAATAAAAATAGATGGAAGAACAGCAGTAATTTATTCACAAAATGATATTTTTGGCGCCTGGGCAAAAGATAAATTTGGAAATTACTTTTATGAATGTATTCCAGGTGGAGAAGAACAAAGATTTGAAGCACAAAAACTCACCCTGAATATAATTGTGTTTTCGCTGACTGGCACTTATAAGACAGATGTAATACATAAGCCATTTATTGAACAAAAATTAGGCAGATAAAATGAATTTTTCTACAATTGACTTTACCTCAATTCTAATTTTTTTTATAGTTCTGATTTTAACTTTAGTTTATTCAAAATTTAAACTGTTAAGAATATTTGTAATAGTTCTTATGTTTTTAATTTTGTTTCAGCCAACATTTGTTTTTCTTGGAAAAAAAGAAAAATCCAATCTTGCAATATTAATAGATAATTCAAAAAGCATGGTTTTTAATCAGAGATTGGAAAAAGCAAAAAAGTTTTATAGAGAAAATTTGCCATTGATAGAAAAATATTTTGAGACGGAATTTTATCAGTTTTCAGATAAATATACACTAATTAAGAAAAGTGAATTAGACCAGGTCAAAGCAAAAGGTAATTCTACAGACATTCTTAATACCTTAAATGAAATAGGCACAAATGATAAATATGATGCTATACTTATTTTTTCTGATGGCATAGACAATGTCGGTCCAGATATAAGAAAACTTAAGATAAATAAGCCAGTTATAGCTGTGTGTCCAAAAGAAGAAGCAATTAAAGATATATCAATAGTTGAAATTAAGACAGGTGATTTTGCATTCAAAAATGTTCCGACGGA
>Ga0207433_10009030_pt1 | contig 16011 bp, 17 predicted proteins | sample YelNatPaOPGAMG01_FD_187559 | JGI IMG/M metagenome (GOLD analysis project Ga0207433, IMG submission 187559) | Hot spring thermophilic microbial communities from Obsidian Pool, Yellowstone National Park, USA - OP-RAMG-01 (SPAdes) (version 3) | ecosystem: Environmental > Aquatic > Thermal springs... | reverse complement strand
TCTCTTGTGTAACTCTTTAATTCTTTTGTAATTGAATCTTCTCATACTCATCATAGAATCTAATAAGAGACTTAAAATCTTTGTCTCTTATAGCCTGCCTTATTTTGTGTAATTCGTCTGCTGTCCAGGGTTTACTTTGTTCTTTGGCAAAATTAAGGTAATCATTTCTTTCGGGATAATTCTTAACAAACCAATCGTGAGCATCCATAGGATTTAAATGCCACCAAAAATTATGGCAATGCCCGCACATAGGTAAAGCGTTAAGAATATCAAATCTAATAGAAGGATGGGCACCAACACTCCAGATATGAGAACACTGCATTGTTTCAAATTTTTTGCCGCATACAGCACAAGGCTGGTCATTAGCAACCAATCTATTAAACTCAACTTGAATCTCATCTAGTAAAGTCGGAACGTGGTTATCCAAAAACAAATCTTTGTGTTCTTTACTACAAAAGTATCTCTTACCTTTTTTATAGGCCTTGCCTGTAATTCTCTTAAGGCAGTGGGCACACTTTTTCATTGACTAAATATTCTTTTAGCACTCTCAATGGTTGACTGCTTACCGAATTTTTCAAAGTATCTTCTTAAGACCAAAGCAATTCTTTTACCATTAGCAGTCTTAAGAACACCCTTAACATATTCCTTAGCTTCTTCTCTAGTCATATAAGTATATATCTATAATGATTATCCCCAGAGGGAGGGAGGAAAATACAGTTCCCCCCTTACCCCCCATAGGGTTTAAGAACGATTGCTTCAGCCGAATTACTTTTTCAAATTCGGGGGCTACTCCCTCCTATCGTCCGAAGGTACATGTAGCCTTTTTCATCCCCGTCGGTCGGTCGGATGAATGACTTGGTGAGATTTTTTAACGTCTCACTCACCATTTAAGTTCCCCTTGACGTCCTCTTTTAAGATTCCACACTTCTTGCATTTAGTTACCCAAACATGTTCACATTCTTTTTTCTCTTCTTTTTTATCAGGAAGATATTGGGTTATAAGTTTGTTCCAGGTTATGTTTTTACCTTCGGGGATTTTGTTTATGTCGGGGTATTTGTCGTAAGCAGCTAGGGCTCTCCACAGTGTTCTCTCAGATATTCCAGTATCTACTGCCAGCTCTGTCAGTAGTTTAGTAAGTTCTCCTTTACCAAATGTTTCTCGTATAAGTTTTCCCACAGTCCAATAACCCTCAATTAGAGCCCAACGACTGTTAAACACAGACTCGGTTATAGTAGCTTTTATTTCGTCAACAAGAAGTTGATACTTTTGGTCTTTGTGTGTAACTAACAAATTTTGTTCCACGTTAATTTTCAGTATCTTCTTCTAAGATACTATTTTTTTCTTTAAGAAATTCATTGTAAATTAGTTCTAGGTCATTACCATAAGACATATAAAGTTTTATCATCATCTCCAACTCATTTGTGGTCATTGCCTCAGGCAGTGGATACCTTTTGCGTGTTTGGTCAACAGTCCAAGATAACTGATTTACCATCTGGAAGATGTTTAAAAGTTTTTGTAAATGCTTAAATGTTTGGATGTCTTTTGTGTCGCCGTTTATTTTCATTTTCCTAATATAAACAACTTTATGACAATATTTCTTTTTTGTCAAGTACGTCTTAATATATCAAAATCTACTAGCTATATCTACAAAGTACTTTGCAGTTTCTAAATCTTCTATGGCCTCAACATTCTTTTCACCAGCTGACAAAAAAAGAACAGGGAAGCCAACCTGAGGGCGGGGTGCCATTCCGTAGCTTCTCCTGCCATAACTGTCTTCAGTCTTAAAAGTCCCAAGTTGAATAACATAAGGTTTTTTGTCTCTATGGGTTAACTTTTCCATTCCGAACCTGTGCTTGTCGCCACTAATCACTATATCTGCGTCCCGATGAAGTTCAAGCATTCTCTTGCCAGCGTGAGTCGGATTAAAGCTTGAATTATATTTTGAAATTGAGTGATAAAGTAGCATTCTATAATTGACTTTGTTTACTTGCAGATTAAGCATTCCTCCTGAATTGAGAAGAGGAACATTTAAATCTTCTGCTAGCCATCTATAAGGTTCAACCCCGGCGGTTTTATATATCCAATCGTCATGATTGCCAGTTACAGCACAAAGGATTTTTTCTTTGTATTGCAAGAAAAACTTACGCAAAGTCATAAGTTGAGCATCGGCATTAACCACATCCTCTGCCATTCCTGTGGGGTGCTTAAATGGTCCAAAAAAATCTCCTAAATCGCCAAGTAGCACAGTATAGATAGGATATCTGTCTATTGCCTTAAGATACCTTTCAAGTTGGTGGTAATCCGTGTGCTCCGAGCCAATATGAATATCAGACAATGGCATTAAAAAGAAGTATGGCAGTCTTCCCGTATCTACTCTAATAGTTACCTCGTCTTTCCAAAGTCTCAAAGCCTCTCTTTGTCTTTGAATTTCTTTCATCCGTTCTAACTCCTGACTAAAAGTTGTAGGTTGGTGGGGCTGTGGTTTGTTTACTTGAGGACGAATAGTATCTCGTCTGATTTCGTCATCAGACTTAAATTTACCATCTGGATAGAAAAGTCCTCTTTCTTTACTCATCGTTTAACAAATCTCCAAAAGCATTAGCTATGTGTTCGTAATTTTCCAACATTTCTTCTTCGCTCCCATGCCGAGCAGTAGCCTGAACATAGACTTATTCTATTTTGCGAATTGCATCTCTAATCCCGTAGATAGAGATTGCTCCTCCTAAAGTAAGAATAAACTCATAAGTCTTATCATCAATTTTGCCAAGAGCTTTCAAACCACCCCCGATAAAAACAACTATGGCTCCGATAATTGTCTTTTTGCCATCTAACCAGCCCCAAAAGTCTTTTGCTAGCCTCATATATTTTCACCTCCTTGAAAAAATACGCACAAAACCTTCTAAAATCAATTTTAAGGGGGGTATCTTGTTTAAGATGGCTATATCATCATCTTTAAGTCGTTTAATTTCTTCCTTTGCATCCTGTAATTCCACCTCTTGCTTTTGTAGTTGGTCTTGAAGATTTTCTAAGTTGCTTAAAGCATTTCTTGCTTGCCATTCAAAGTCGTCTCTCTCTTGCTTTGTTTTGTTATATAGTTCATTTAATTCATCAACTTTATTCTGAAGCTGTTGAATTTTATCCATCTGCATTGAAACTTCTATGGTTTTTTGAGACAAGGTCTCATTTGCTGTTTTAATCTGTTCTTGAAGTTGCCTTATGTCGTCGTCGTATTTGATTGCTTTCTCCCAAAATGCCCTAAACTCACCTTCTCTATCAAGGGACAAGCCTCGCTCTTGAAGTAGAGTTTTGAACCAGTCTGGTATTTCCATAGACTTAACAATTGGTCTGAGCCAGCCCAAAACTCCTGTATAAGTATGCTCCTGTATATGACATAGTGTTCCTGTCGGGTAGTTCTGGTCAAAGCTCTTAAACTTCTTTGCATCTCCTTCCAAAAAGATGGCAACGTGTCCATACTTACCTATTTTCGTTCCCCAAATTACAATGTCTCCTTTTTCTGGAACTCCATATGGCGTGTTCTCAATTCTCTTGTAATACTCGGGTAAATATGTATCCCAAATGTCTTTAGCTCCCTCAACTGGCGGGCTTTGAGGAAAGCCTAAGACTTCCTTGACGTACTGTCTGTATAAGTCAACGCACTGGGTTGAGAACTTGCCATCAAAGTCAATCCCCTTACCATCGTATTTCTTGATAAAATCGTCAAGAGTCATATTCTATTTTCGTATTATACTCTCAAATAAGTTATATATCACACCCGCAATAGCTCCCGACAGTGCACCCAAAAGACTAGCTTTACCCTCAAGATTTGATAATCTTGAATCGATTCCATCAACCCTATTATCTACTTTAGAAATCTTTTCATCAAGTTTATCCTCAATCCTGTTTAAGGATTTTTGGACTTCGAGTAATATGTCGTAATTACTAGGTCTTGTCATATCCTACTCTCCACCATTTATTTCTTCTAGTATACGATATCTTTGTGCTTTTGGTAAAGATTGAAGTCTGCGTTCTGGTGCTGTAAGCCGACTATATTTCAATCTTTGTTCCAAACTCTGTCTTGTAATGGGTGCAGCTCCTTTATTAACCAATTTTTTATATATATTAAACTTTTGTTCCTTCTTTATTGGGTCTGTTTCTTCTAGTGCAGCCATAAAAGCTCTTGCAGCCTCTTCATTAAGTGCTCTAGCTTTTAACTCTTCTTCTCTGGCTTTTTCAAGTTTTTCGTAACCAGATGTTGTTCCTCTACCGAAGAATAATAAAGTTAATGGACTTTCTCCTTTTTCAAGTTTATATTGCACTTTCTCAGAACCAATTTCTCTTTGGGGAATACCACCTGTTGTAACTAAGTCATACCAGTCTTGTATTCTTTGGATAAAAGTTGGAGCGGCTTGATAAGTAGAAAGCCAAAAATAATCATAACCATCTGAAGCTTTTTGTGGGTCACCTTCAAAAATTCCTTCAGTAGCAGTAGATAATCCTTTAAGCATGTTACCAATAGAAGCAATAAAAGAAATGGTAGGTGATTGTAACGGTAAAGAAACGTCTGTTTTTGGCGTCGATGCATATGTCGGTGTTCCACCAGTAGCAAACTTACCTTGTAGTTGTGCAAATGGTATCATTGTTTGTATTGCTTCTTGTTTGGCTCTTGTTGTTGAAATATATGGCTCCGAATCAGTAATTAGAGAATGAATGATATTAAAGATATTAAATGTTGCAACGATTGATGTAGCAACCGTCAAACCAGAAAACATTAAACCAACCAATGAATCTAGTTGACCGGGGGTTAGCTTATCGACTTGAGCCAAGGCTTTATCCATTAAATCTTTATCTCCAATAGAAAGAAAAATGTTTTTATACACTTCTGCTAGTGGTTTATCTTTAGATAGAATATTTTGCCAATTGGCTAAAGTAAGATAACCATCGGAAACTGGGAACTGCATAAACTGATAGATAGAAGAGCCACCAATCCCTTTTTTAATACTAGGACTCATATATCTACCACTAACAAAATTAACAAAAGCTGATAAGTTAGAAGCTAATACTCTGGCCTCTTCTGGTGATAAATCTGGCATCTTTCTTTGAATTCTTGACAAGAAAGCATAGTGTGACGATATTCTATTACCCAATTCGGTTAGCTTAATATTAGCTGACAAGAGTCTTCCTATTTTTCCAAAGTGGTCAAGCAATGACATACCTTCTCCATAGACACCAAATCTACCCTCAATATATCCAAGTGCTCTTCCCAAAGAAGCTGTTCTTTCTAGGTCTTCTACAAACTCTGGTGCAACAAATTTAATTATTCCTCTAAGTGGATAGGCAATATATCCTTTTGTATAGCCCTTTAAGATGTCTGTTATCGATGAACCACCACCCATTTTAAATACCTCCTGCGCTGTTTGTGTCATATTAACAAGAGTAAAAGATGTATTTAACATCAACTTAGCAAGAGATGGTAAAACCATTGCTTTTCTTATTGTATTGTAAACACTCTCTTCATTAACTGCTCGCAAATCCCAATACCCTTTATCTAATAAAGCTTTAATACCAGGGTTACTAGACAAATCTGGAGAGGCTAAAACTGCTTCTTTAAGTTCATCACTAATAGGAACCCTCTCAATTGTATGAATTATTCCCGATTTATTTAGGGCATTTTCTACTGCTTTGGCGGGTTTTGTAAAAAGGTCGGCGACAAAAAAATCAGCTTCTTTTCCTGTTAAAGAGGGAGTATTAGAACGTAAGCCGTGAAGCAATTGCTCTTTTAAATCCTCGTCCCAATGTCTCGTTTCTCTATTTATCAATTCTTTCAGAAGATAATCTGTATGGAAATTAGTTTGTCTTACATATTCTTTGAGTGCTATTTCTGGATTATTTGAATGTAGTTGTCCCAAAGAATCAAGTGTTCTAGAAAGAAGATGATTAGTTCCTTCTGGAGTAAATAGTGTATCTTTCTTAACTGCATCATTCATTGCATCAACCAAAACCTGTGTTAGTTGTCTTGGAAAGTATCTATCAATTTTGGGTATGGGGTCTTTACCCAATTCAAGTCTTAAATCGTTAATTATATCTAGTATTGTGTCACTATATGCTTTCCAGATTTGTGCTGCTTTTTGAGAACCTTCAGATAAAGTATCTATCTTGCCTTCTTCATATGCTTTAGCAAAAATACTTCTTTCTTCTTTTGGAATTAAATTTATAACTGCATCTCTTGTTTTTTCAGAAAGGAAGCGAATTGGGTTAACATTGGAATACATAAAGCTAAGATAGGCAGCTGGCTTGCCAAGTTTTGCCGATGTAAGTTTATTTTGAGTAGAAACCCAATCTCTTAAAAACGGTTTTCCTGAAAGAAAATCTTTTAATCCTTCTATAATACTAGCAATGCTAGTAGTCTTTTTAGAACCATTATCTAAATCATAATTGGCTATGGTTTTAATTTCATCTATCCAAACTCTTGATTGAGATTTAATTGCATCAAGAGTATTTAGAAGTTGTGGAACATCTTTAGAATCAACACTAGAAACTAAATAAAGATTATCATAAAATTTAGAAACACTTATCTTGTCTTCTTCAGGAATTGGGGCTTGTTCAATTATTCCCTTTACCGTTTTATATTCTATCTGTTTATCAACGGGTAAATTTGAAATAACATTGTCAGTTGCATTTTCAGTAATTGTCTTTTCCTTCTCTAACAATGATTGAAGTTCTGTCTTTTCAGCAACACTTTTTGGAACAACATATGGAGTTTCTACAATTTTTTCTTTGGGTGTCAAAAGCTTTTTCGCTTCCTCTTCAATATTAAATGGTTCTGGTGGAATTACTTTGGGTATATTACTTTTTGTGGGTATAGAATTTGCAATTTCTATTATTCTTGATGGAGATAATAACTCATCTTCACCTGCAAGACCAGCTCTCCTTAATTCATCAAACACAACATCAGTACCAATACCCTTGTGGCGAAGGTATGTTTCCCATGCATTATATCCATTTTCCTCACCGAATCTACCAAGATAAAGTTTAAGTCTTTGTAAATCAGTAAAATGGTCTTGCAATCTATCTTTAACCTCATTATATGTGGAAGTGAGAACATCTCTACTAGACACGCTATCCTTGAATCTTCTGTCTTCTCTTAAAAATTGAGTTGCTCTATCTATAAAGTTAATTACCTGAGATTGATTAACAGAATAGCCTTTCTTTTCTAAATCTTCTGTCATCATATTTATAACAGACAAATTTTCTGCAAATGCATTATCATTAACTAATGCTTGTTCCTTTGCCGTCTGAATTAAGAAATCTTTAAATTCATTTACAAGTTCTGGTGGTGATTTTAATAAACCAGCAACACCACTTTTAATTGCTTCTGTATCAACCTTTTTAACTGGTAATGTTATCTCAACTGGATAATTTTCTTCAGAAAGTCCATATTTTTTAGCAACCTCTTTCCAAAAATCAGTATTAAATATTGGTGTCACATCTTTTTTGCCTTGAAGAATATCAAGAAAATCTCTAGAAGCTATTGATTGAAGTTCGTATTGGTCTAATGTTTCTCCCTCCTTCACTATTTTTTTAGCCATACTATCTAAAGCCATAGTTAAAATATCTGTTCTTTTAAGAATGTCTGGCATTATTGGTGATAAAGTTTTAAAGTAATCTTCTGTTATTCCCTTCTGAATTGATGTAAAAACTTTTTCTGTTGGAATTCTTACTGCTTTTGAAATTGGTTCTCCCACTTTACCCAGAACTTTGCCAGCGGCTCCAAAAGTAATATAACCAAGAACACCACCAAGATAGTTATTTTTAAATTGTTCAATTCTGTTTATTATTTCTCTTCCTTCTTCTGTGGAATTGGGGTCTAATAGAAGTTGATTGGCAAATGCTAAATCAAGTCCTACCCTACTTGCTCCAGAAGACAAAAGTTTACCAAGCAAAGGAATTCTACCACCAAATGCAGTTGTTGCTTCTGTGACTCTTACAGCGGGTATGAGTGCTGGTAAAGTTTCTCCAATATCTGTTGTTAAAAACTTTTGTGTTGGTGTTTCTGGTTGTCCTTCAATTTTTTTACCTATGTTATATAGAGATGAACCAATTTTTTTAAAATCTTCTTTTCCACCGGGTGGTAACATAAAATCTGGCAACATTCTATATGGTGCTGAAAATATATTAAATAAAGTTGAAAGTCCTTTTGCTGTTCCACCAACAGCTCCTCTTGCGGTTGAAATGAAAGATTTAACTGGGTGTGAAGCTATCTCCTTTGCCCCACCAACAACATCACTACCTATTTTAGAAATAAGTTCTCTTAGTGCTTGTCCGGCTTGATAAGATTCGTTATCATTCATTTCTTGTGCAAAAGTCCTTTTATAAAATCAACAATACTAAAACCACCGCTTTGATTGGTTGTCTGATTTGTCTGTGGTGTTTCATAATATTGGGTTTCACCAGTTGCTGGGTTAAAATATCCAACTATTTTTTCTTTATCTACACTGTCATATATTGGTATAAGTGCATATTGCTTAGCAGATGAAATCTTTTCTGCCTGCAAGGCAAGTTGTTGTTCCTTAACTCCCAAAAGTGCGTCTTGATATAGACTCTTCCAATAATTTGCTTCAGACTTATCTTGTGAGTTCATAATTGCTTGTGCCGCTCTTGAAACCAAATCTTGTTCTTGAAGCTTTAAATTAGCAATCTTTTCAGTCAATGTAGCAGCTCCAGTTAAACCATTAGCTCTTAATTGTTCTGCTTCGGCTTGTAAATCTTTTATGTCTTTTTCTTCTTGTGCTGCTAATGTTTCTCTATCTATCTTATATTTATCTGCAATTTTTGCAACTTGTTTATCGTAATCAACTGCTAGATTCCTTAATTCATCTGCTTTAAATCCCTCAACGGTAGAAAATCCTGCTGCAGCTGCTCTTGCTGCTTGAGTTCCAATGGTTTCTGTTTTTTCTTTTTGTTTTGTTTCTTTTTCTTCTGCTTCCTGTTGTGATAACGATTCTGCTAGTTTTGAGTAAATGTTAGTAACCATTGGTATTTGTTCTTCTTTTCTCTTAGCAGCTTCCTCACCCATTGTTTTAAGTTGACCAGACAAATCTGCATAAGTTTTGTAAATATCTGAAAAATCTGGTTTCATTTCATTTGCTTTTTGTAAAGCAGTTTGCCAATCAGTTGCTGTTTGTTGAATAGTTGGAGCTCCTGTTGTTTGGGTAGTTTGTGTTGATTGAGTGGTCTGTTGCGTTGTATCAGTTGGAATAGTTAGAACTTCACCTGGATATATAAGATTGGGATTGCCAGAACGATAACCAGTAATTTTTCTCAAATCAACACCAAATTGCTTAGCAATCTTAGAAAGAGTATCACCAGATTTAACTGTGTAGGTTGCCATATATCTAAATCATACGACAATAATTTTACTTTTTCAACTGTCGGTCTAAATATTTGATTAGACAGAGCAAAATGACAACGGCAACCAATGAAAACAAAATTAACAGAATTTCAAATGCAATTATAATTTTAAAAAAAATTAAAAATCCTATTGGTTTCATAATTTAATTATACCAACTTTTTTAAGAGCATCGATTATTTTTAGGTTTGGGTACTGTGTTTTTAGATATTGAAATAAACCGCTCCATGCCTCAATCGTTTCTTTAATCTGGTCTTTGCGTGTTATCACTATTTTTTCGTCTTTATCCTTTTTATGTGTTAAATGTTTTGGTTTGCCGTTTTTATCCAGCTCCACAAAATAATGATGTATTTGTTTGGGGTTGAGCGGATCCTCGATTTCTTGAGCATCAAGTGGCATGAGATATAAATAGTCCACGTCTTTTTTTGAAATAACCACTTTTCCGTTTTCTCTTATTTCAATACCAGGAGGTTTTCCAAAAGCTTCTGGATATGAGGCTATAATTTCTCCTGTTTTTTTGTTGAATTGGATAATCATTTAAGGAATGCTCTCAATAAATACATAATACTTAAAATTCCAGCTTTCGCCAGTAGGGTTAACTCCCGAACCTGCGACGTTTGTTTCCCGATAATGTATAGAGATTTTATCTGTGTAGGTGTGAAGCGTCCAAGACCTTAATGCGTTATTTCCAGAGACACTATACCATGTCGCCCAGTATCCCACGGTTACCCATTGGGCGTCTTGGGCAGAACCATCTATCGATAACCAAGCAATCGGTCGATAACCCAAATTGTGAGTTATGTCTATGTCTACTGATGACAGGTCGGAACCGAAAGAATAACTGACAGTACCAACCATAAAGGTCTTAATGATGGGGAATTTAGACCACATTGCGTAATCTGAATTTGTGGTGGAAGTAATATCTTTGCCTTCAACTGATACTTTTATACCGTAGTTTCCCATATTTAAGTAAGAGGGTCTTTGAAAATAACGTAAGCAAAATCGTAAGTTCCCGCCATATTATAATATAAATTGACGTTCGTGTTATCTGCCCAAGTCCTCACGACTAATTGGAGTTCAATTGGCGGTCCAGCATAAACCCTGTGTGTCGTTTGTACCAAGGCATACTCTTTAGGGGAAGAACTTGTCTTCCAGTACCAAAGAAAGAATGGTTTGTAGCCTAACCCATGGGCAATAGAAACTGTACTACCACCAGTAACACCAGTTACTGTCCCTACTTTGTGAATTATTTGGTGCCTAACGGGGTAACCCCCGCTAGAGCTTCCAGAAAAAGACTGCAGGTTTGCTTGGGTTGCGGTCTTGACATCCTGTCCGTCTTTAGAAACCTTAAACCCCCAGTCTGTAGTGATGGTGCCCTGAGTGTCAACAGTTAAATCTATGTTGGGAGCAGAAAATGAGGCTTCAAGATTATAGGGCATTATAAAATAGGCAACATACAGGGTATTAACATATTGGTTAGCTTTATAATAAATTTTCGTGGTATCGCAGACAATGGTAGGTGCAGGAGAATCTCCACTTGCCCCCACTGCGTGCCAATGTAAACGGTTAGTAGCATCTGTTGCGGAACTTGGAGGTGGTTCATTACGAATAAGACAAAAAAAAATGGGTATGTATCCCAAATTATGTGTTACTATTGTTTGGTCTGAATCAAGAGTAGTAATCGTAGCTGTACCAGAAATAGTATACATTGGAAACTTGAAAGAAGAGGAAAAAAGAAGTTGATGGTCAGCACAGGTTTTTACATCAAACCCCTGCCTGGAAACTTTCATTCCATAATTTCCCATGATTAAAAACCTCCCGACTGATAACCAATTAAAATTCTATCGTAGTATCCATCGTTAATAATAATTCTATTGTTCTCGCCATCAAGTCTAACATAAGCGTTCCCGCTTGCATTTCCAACATTTACTTGTGCTGTTAGAGTTGAAGTTAATATTTGATTAGCTAGTATATTACTTATTTTTTTATAGCTTATACTCCCATCAGCTAACTTTACTCCCTGAAACGAGCCTTCTTCAAAACCACTATCAATAGCAATAGAAGACTGATATGGTGCGACAGCCATATCCTTTAAAATCTTATCTGTATAGTTGTCCCAAGTTGGTATTATCATCTCAAAAATTTACTTAGTTCTTCTGATGTATACAATTTTTTTATTGGTGTCTTAGTTGCACCACCTCTCTTATAAGTTTCCCACCAACGCAAAAAACCTTTCTCTAAAAGGTCTTTAACAACTTTTGCAGATTCGGTTGCGTTTTCTCTATCTTCTAGTGGTAATTTTGCATATTTAGCAGTCCCCTCTGTTATCTGCCAAGAACCAGTAGCACTAGATTTTGGGTTTTTGCTTTTTGTTTTTAATCCACTTTCTTCTAAAGCAAGGTCAAGCATTAGTTGTCTTAATAAATTATTATTATCTGGAACTGCTTGACTAACAGCAGACGATATTTCTTGATAATCACCAGGATTCTTTTTAGCAAATGTTTCAAACTGAGGATTACGACCATACAATGGTGGTGTTGGTGTTGGTGTTGGCGTTGGTGCAACAGTTTCAATGGGTTGTTGTGCAGTAGCACTACTAGATGGCACAAGACCAGTAAGAGCATATAAACCAGCTCCTATTAGGCTAGCAATCGTATGAAGAAAATCTTTATTAGTTATTTTTGCTGGTTGGTTATATTTTTTATTTTCCATATTATGATTTACCCTCGGTAGCTTTTGGTCCTCCAAATTCTTTAACTTCAAAAACAAATCCATCTATCACTGGTTGCTTTCCTTTACCATCATAGGCAACTTTTATTGATAGAGTCTTAAATCTTCCAATGCTATCATAGTCTATTTTACTACTATCCTTTCTATCAAAGTCAACGTTTAATTCTTGATAATCATTCTTAAAATCTCTATCAACGAGTATTTTAACACCAGATGTGTTCTGTCTAGTATATGGATAAATTTCAGATAAGTAGTTCCACAAAGTTAAGTCGTCAAAATAATAGTATTTACTTCTAAAGTAGGCAAAGATTGGAGTTCCATCATCGGTTGTTGCATCCTCGTCAAGTTTATAAACCCTACCAGAAGCAGAACCAAATAATGTTACTTTTCTTCCATCGTTATCTATGTAATAACCAAAACAAGATAGTTCTTGTCCAAAACTCCAAAGCCACATTTCATCATATCTTGCATTATAAACAAAACATGCATTGGCTAGAGTTTGACTATCATAAGTAACATTTCCAAGGTAACAATAATAATTGTAATTAGCAGAACCAGAAAATACCTTTGAGGTATCAATTCCGTTCTTTAGAATTTCTTTGATAATAAGATACCAACCTTCTCCAACTGGGGATACTGTATTACCATCGCTTTTATAAAATCCTTCCGATGTTAAGAAATAATCTTCTCTAGTTTCTTCCATGGTAGAAATTGTGTTGTCAATTGGTGCAACACCAAAAATTGCAAACAAACTTTCTTCATTGAACCTATAAACACCCTCTTCTTTGTAGATATTGAGTCTGTCGTTTATGTTAGTAAGTTTCAAGATGCTACCCTTGTAGTCAATATCAACAGGAAAATAATTTGCTGAAGCGGGGTCACCCGATAAAGTTGTCCACGGTGAAGATGGATTAGTTCCTTTATCTACATAATCTACTGATGAAAAAGAAACATAAGAACGATAGAATTGTGAATAATAAGAATTTGCTACATAGACTCTTCCGTGATAAACAACTATTGTTTTTCCCTTATAAGGCACTACCGTATCTGTTCCACTGGTTGTAGTTCTTTCGGTAATACTTGAGCCATCATATTCAAAATATTGGCCTGAGGAAGAGTGTTGGTCGACAATGTGAACCTTTGTAGCAAAGGCTGCACTTTCTGGCCTATCCCAGTTGGCAGAATTTGTGTAAATTGAACTTCCCCAAGTAGAAGCACTGGTTGGGTCAACTGCATAAACAGAAGAGCCAGAAAACCTTAATAATTTTTTTCCAGCACCAGCTAGCTTGCTATAAGAAAGATGTGTAACTTTTGAAGTGTCTGCTTGATTGAGATAGGGCGTTAAACCCGGTCTTACTTTTTTACTGCCAAGCTCGGTTGTATAAAAATTAACCAAATCATATAATTCCTCATCTTTCATTAAATAAGGATTAGTTACTCGGTTAACTTTTCCCCAGTAAAAGTAGGGATATTTTTTATCTGAAATCATAGTGAAACCACCTCGGAATATTGCGGATGTAAATTAGATACTTTCTTGATAAAGTTAATATGTCTTTCAAGCCCATCAAAGGCTTCCTTCTTAAGGTCTTTATATTCATCAAATTTCTTTGCCTTAAGATAGCAAAGTGCAAGAGCATATCTAACAAATAAGTGTGAGTGATTTTGAAATGGAGAAGACAAAGTATCTGTTGGGTTGTTAAGTGAATTTGGTTGAGCAATATACCAGATTTTTAGAACCTCGTTTCCTTGTGGTTTCCTATCTAATACAAGATTGTTGTTATAAACGATATAGGTATATATAACATTATCCTGAAAAACACTTCCCTGACTATCTAATGATTGCATCGGGACTGGCGTTGGAAAAGTTTCACCACCATCTCTTGATAATTTAATGGCTTTTTCAACCAGAAAATCAGATGGTAGATTATAAGTATCTGTTGATGAATCAAGAGTTATAGTTGTGGTTGATATATTAAACCTCTTTGTGTGAGTAGAAAGAATTGAGTAGGCTTCTAATAAAAACTCGTTAATCCAATCTTTTACTTCATCAAATGAAACAAACTCTTCTCTTGTATCTCCAAATAACGACAATACTCTATCAACCATTGTCCCCAGAGAGTGAAAAACAAAACCACCAGCCGATATTGGGTCGCTTAAATCTGTTTCACTTGGTGTTATTGAATTATAAAATGAAAACTTATAATAAGTTGTTGTATCTCCAGAAGTATCAGTAAATTCTGTAATATCTTGGTCAACCGCTATATTTATGGTTTCATACAGAGTATATGTTCCGTTTATTCCAGTGGTAGAACGATATATCCTAATCTTATCAAAATCTATTTTGTAAATCTTTGTCCCAGCAGAATGAGCAAATGATGTTGCAGAACATACCAAAGTAGTCTTATTAGTGATAGATGAGATAGAAACTATTTCAGCTTTTTCTTGACCAAGTTTTTCAAGAAGAATTAAATCGTTTACTGAAAGACCAGAAGTATTTTCTACATTTAATGCTGTTGCACCAGCTGTAGAATCTGCAGTAAATCTCGTTTCCTCATTTCTTGATATTTCAGGATGTCTTATATAAATCTTCTGCATAACTTAATTATAAGAGACTTTTTGTGTTTTTACAAATGGTCTTATTTTTTGACTCTTGACAACTGTATCTGATTGTAATTTGTGATGTTCATATAATCCATTATATCCATCATTGCTATCATTATAAGGTAGGTTTTCGTTGTATGGTGTTGAAGACGACAGGGTTGGTGTTGATATTGAAGAAATATCTGCTCTAACATTTGGCAATAATATCTGTGGATATTTGGTAATTCTTCTCGCAAAGGCTTTAATAAGGAACTCCTTAAACTTTGTTAAAACATCTTCAGTAAAAACAACGGTTTCATCAATATTCAATTCCTTAAAAATACTTAAAATTTCTTGATAAGAAAGATTTTCTGTAAGACTTACAATTTTACTTACATCAACCGAATCATTATCTACTTTATCTTCAATAATGTTCAGCAACACTGTTAAAGAGATTTGTTCCAGTTCCGTCTTTTGTTCTAATAATGAAACAGCAGAAGATAATGACAAACTTTCTGTTTCTTGTTTTGCTTCGGTTAAAGATACGCCAGAAGTAATAGATAGATTTTCGGTTTTGCTTTCTTGTTCTAACAACGATAAAAGACTACCAATACTTATAATTTCATTCAGAATTTGGGTCTCTAAAATAGAGGCAGCAAAACCCTGAGTAATAGTTTCTGACTTACTTTCGCTTTCTAAAATAGATAAAAGAAGAGAAGTTTGAATACTTTCTCCACTTCCTTCATTGTAAGTCCTGACTTCATTATAAGGCAATTCACTATTGTATGGGTCAACTATTGGATTGTAATCAGTGATTTCAATATTTTGTGTAACAGCACGACCACTGGTTCTAGCACCCCTTGTGTCTGAAGTTGTTGCACTTCCCTTAATGTGTGCGTCTCTAAAATCTGATAAGGTTAATTCACCTTTTACTCTAGCGTCTCTGGTATCTGAAGTTGTAAGATAGCCTCTAGTCCTTGCATTTCTGGTGTCGGTGGCCGTAGCTATTCCTTTGGCTCTTGCGTTCCTTGTGTCTGATGTAGTTATCTGCCCTTTAACACGAGCAAATCTTGTGTCTGAAATTGTAATCGCTCCTTTCGTCCTTGCACTCCTTGTATCAGAGGCAGTAGAATAACCTTTTATTCTTGCCGAACGACTGTCTGTGGCTATTGCAATTCCTTTAGTTCTAGCATTACGAGTATCAAAAATTGTTCCTATTCCCTTGATTCTTGCAGGCCTTGTGTCTGATAAAGTAGCAAAACCTTTCGTTCTTGCTAGTCTAGTATCTGATGTTG
>Ga0207433_10009023_pt1 | contig 16025 bp, 14 predicted proteins | sample YelNatPaOPGAMG01_FD_187559 | JGI IMG/M metagenome (GOLD analysis project Ga0207433, IMG submission 187559) | Hot spring thermophilic microbial communities from Obsidian Pool, Yellowstone National Park, USA - OP-RAMG-01 (SPAdes) (version 3) | ecosystem: Environmental > Aquatic > Thermal springs... | reverse complement strand
TTTTAATCTGACCCGGATGACCAAAATATGTTGGTTTATAACCCCTTATATTAATTTCTTGGGGCCATACAAAATCTGTATCTTTTTGTTGAACATCTACAGGTATATCAATCAAAACAGGGCCGGGCCTTCCTGTTGAAGCTATATAAAATGCCTCTCTTATTATGCGTGTTAAATCTTTTATATCTTTTACTAAATAATTATGTTTAGTTATAGGCCGACTAATCCCTGTAACATCTGCCTCTTGAAATGCATCATTACCTATAAGGTTGGTTCTAACCTGACCTGTTATAGCAACAATCGGTATAGAATCCATATAAGCAGTAGCAATACCTGTTGTAAGATTTGTTGCACCGGGACCTGATGTTGCAAGACAAACCCCAACCTTACCTGTTGCCCTTGCATATCCATCTGCTGCATGAGCAGCTGCCTGTTCGTGTCTTATTAAAATAAATCTTATCGGAGCCTCATAAAGTTCATCAAAAATAGGCAAAACCGAACCACCGGGATAACCAAATACAACCTTGACATTTTCTTTTAATAAACTTTCAATTAATATTTTTGCACCCTTCATCTTATTATGTATTAAATTGTTTAGAAATCATACAATTTGTTATTACTAAATGAGTTCTGTTTAAATCCAAACAAAATTGTATAAAATTCAAATCCCAAGCACTAAATAATATAGAACAAAGAGATTTTTGAACCCAACTTTTGCGTTAGCAAAAATGTCCGAAGGACTTGGTTGGGTCCAACCATTGGCTTTGCTTGAAATTATAAGCCTTTCGCATTAGCGAAAGTTTTTCTTTCATAAAAAGTTTTGGAACTTTTTCTTACATAGGCAATGGCTAAAACTCATTGCACAATAATAACTTTATGCTTACAAAAAGAGCCTAATGCAAAATCTGGGTTGAAATTTTAATTTAGTCAGTGCAATCTATATTTAATCTGTTCAATCATATTTACAAAACTCAATTTCATAAGGTATAAATTATATCACTATAATATAAAAAAACAATTTATTTATGGTATTTTTGAAATTAATTCATCTAAAATATATTCTTCTTTTTTATTCTCTTTGGGTATAACAGATTTAGCTTTAAGCAGATGAGTCTTTGCATTTTTATAATCTCCTAAAAAAATATAAGAATAACCTATGCCATAATTTGCATAAAAATTATTTGGATCAATCTCCAAAGCTTTTTTAAAAGAAGAAACAGCATCAGCAAATCTTCTTTCTTCATTATAGATTATGCCAATATTTATATAAGGCAAAAAATTAGTGGAATCAAATCCTATGGCTTTTCTATAATAATTTAGTGCATCTTCATTTTGGCCCATTGCCTTATATATATTTCCAATAAGAGTATAAATACTTGCATCGTCTTTTTTAATCTCCAAAGCTTTGTTAAGATATTCTAAAGCCTCCGGAAAATTCTTTAATTGAAAATATAATTCTCCAAGATATATATAAGCCTCCAGATAATCGGATTTCAATTGGAGTATTTTTTTAAACTCTGTTATAGCTTCGTTATATTTATTGTTTTTATAATATTCTAAACCTTTGCTGAAATATTCATTTATTTTTTGCAACACATCTAATGAATCTTTGCTTTCCTTAAATTCTTCTATTTTACTCCTTAAAAAATAGTCAAATGAGTTTATAATTTCTTTTGCTTCTTTGTATCTATATTTAAAATCTCTATCCAAATCATCTATTTTTTTCTTAATCTTTTCCAATTCCTTTTCAGAATCTAAATCCATAACTTTTATAGGTATTAGTTTAGTTTCAGAATAGTTTAGACTAATTATAAAAATCCTATTATCTTTTTCATCTAAAAATAAAGGTGAGAAAAAATAAAATTCTATTACATTTACAATCTCTATAATAAAATTCTTATCAGAATATTTTTCTTTAGAATCTGTAAATTCTCTTTTATATCTTAAAAAATAAAAATCTTTTCCATCAATCTTTATAATATCTTTAGAATCAACCTTAAAATTATCTTCTAACTTAAAATACCCTAATAAATCGTCCCATTTTAAATCTTTTTTAATCTTTTCTTTTGGTATTAAAGCTACCCTAAATCCCAATATTGGAGATTTTTCTCTTATTGGCCTTAATTCTACAATATTATCCTGATTCTTATCAGTTTCAGGAACAATCTCCCAACCCTTTGGATATGTAAATTTAAAACCAAATTTCTCATCCTTAAATAAATTTGTATCCAAATTCTCTTTGAAAAAAATATCTTTATTGTCTATGCTCTCAATATCGCTTAAATAATACTTAACAGAAACACCTGAAATATTTACTTTAATATATTGATCTGTCTTTTCTATTATCTGTGCCTCTATGGTTTTATTATTTTTAAATTTAATTACTTCAGCATAAGTAGAAATGAGAAAGTTGAAGAAAAAAAACAAAAAAATAAATCTCATTTTTCTTTTGGCTTGTAAAATAACTTCCAAGGATTTTTCTTTATCTCATCTATCAATTCCTTTAAACTTTTATATAAAGAATCGTCGTAAAGGAATTTAGGCAAAGAGCCTTCTCTTTTATTAAAATTTTGCATATTTTCTTTTATTATTTTAGTAGTCTCTTCCAAATTAAAAATGATATTTTCAAAAGAAGTCCTTATTTTACCCTCTTTTACAAACTCATCTATCTCAGACATCGTCTTATGGAAATTAGACATAACTGTAAATAAAGGGATTGGTGAAATTCCAACGGCTATATCTTCGTCTTTAAAATAATCTTTAATCTCTCGGGGTGGTATTATCTCCAAATACTTTTCTCCAAATAGACTTAAACTATTTATAATAAAACTTGAATTCTTTGGTATCTTTATATCTCTATTTATATTCGCATAAACATAGACAACAAATTTCTCATCCTCTTTTTTAACCTCAACTTTTTTTACCTCTCCAACATCTGCGCCACAGAATCTGACCGGAGAAGCTGGCCTTAAACCCTCAATAAAATAAAATTTTACTTTTAATATATAACTAGACTTTAGAAAAGTAGATTGTCTTATAGAAATTAAAGTTATAAAAAATATAACAAATGCCACTAAAAAAAATATACCGATTTTTAATTTATCTTTCATAAAGACTCCTTTTTTATAATCATTAAACTTGCATCTCTGTTATTGGGCCTCTTGAACTGCCCTGTATAAATTGAATTACCCTCTGATCTTGTGTATTTTTTAAATCCTCTTTTGTGCCTTCAAAAATAATCCTACCGCCAAATAAAAATGCAAGCCTGTCAGCCAATTTCAGACCAACCTCTAAATCGTGTGTAACTATAAGTGAAGTTATCAAAAATCTATTATGCAAATCATTTATCAAGGAAACTATCTTATCTATCGATATAGGATCAATTCCTGTAGTTGGCTCATCGTAAATAATTATTTTTGGATTATAAATTATTGCCCTTGCAATTGATACCCTTTTTTTCATACCGCCGCTTAACTGATAAGGATACATATCTTCTATGCCCTCTAAACCAACCAATTTAAGAGTTTCTTTTACCTTCTCTCTTATCTCACTTCTTTTTAAATTTGTATGCTGATAAAAATAAAACCCAACATTTTCTTCAATTGTTAAAAAGTCAAAAAGAGCACTGCTCTGAAATACAAGGCCAAATTGCAATCTAATCTTTTCCAATTCTTTGTTGTTTAAAGATGTTATATCTACGTTGTCTATAAAAATTTTTCCAGAATCCGGCTTAAGCAAACCCAGTATGCTTTTAAGTAAAACAGTCTTACCTGCTCCGCTCCTTCCTATTATAAGAAAGGTTTCTGATTTATTAATAGTTAAATTAATGCCATTTAAAACTCTTTTACTATTAAAAGACTTATATAAATTTTCTATCCGTATCATATTAAAATAAAATAAAAAAGTGCTGTTAATATGCTATCGCATATAATTATAAAAACAAAAGATTTAACAACTGATCTTGTAACAGCATAAGAAACTTCATTTGAAGAAAAAGGACTAAAACCTTCATAACAGGATACAACCGCAATTATAGAACCAAAAAATACACTTTTGATTGTCCCCACAATTAAATCTTTAAATTTTAAAGCTTCAAAAGTTAATCTAAAATATAACTTAAATGGTATTGCAAATTTAAAACTTCCTATTAAATAACCTCCAAAAATTCCAAACAAATCTGCATATATAGATAAAATAGGCATAGAAATAAAAAGAACTAAAAATTTTGAAACAACAAGGTAATCTATGGGATTAACAGAAAATGCCTCTAATGCATCTATCTGTTCACTTATCTTCATAGAACCAATTCCTGCAGTTATTGACGCACCGCTTCTTGCAGCAACTATCAAAGAACCCAAAACAGGACCTAACTCTCTTACCAAAGAAAGGGCGGTCAAGGAGGCTATATATATCTCTGATGAAAATTGTTTTAATTGATAAGCTGTCTGAAATGCGATAATAATACCTACAAAAAACGAAATCAAACCGACTAAAGGTAAATTATCAATACCTATAGCTATAAATTCATATATTAATAATTTAAAATTTCTTTTTTTGGTGAATATCCAGAAAAATATATCTTTTATAAATATGCATATATCTCCGCAATATTCTGCCAAATTTAAAATTTTATTTATCATCAAAATTCTTTCCTTTTCTCAAGCCCGATTATGCTCTTTTTGTCCTCCAAACGAAATTTTAAAAAATCATCTTCCGAGACTTTATATCTTAACTCTGTTTTTGCGTTATTTTCTTTTTCAATAGAATCTTCTATTAAAAAAGAAATATCAAATTTCTCATCTATATCTTTTCTTAAAGCAACACTGCTAGATTGTTCTAATAATTTCCATTCTCCAAAGGCTATCTTTTCTGCGATTACATTAAAAATAGAAATGTTATTAATATTCTTTATATCCAAAAGTCCCTCGAGTCTATAAGAAGAACCGTCTTTTAGAATAACCCTTGCATCTGTAATATTTAAATTTGATATACTACCAAAAAAATCCAAAATAAAATATTTAAATTCTATATCTTTTATTTTCCCATCAGTAATAGTTAAGGTCCCGCTCAATATGGGGTTAGAAAAACTACCCCATAATTTAGCCTTTAAATTAAACCTATCTTTCAAAAATTCATTATCTGTTATAATTATATTTAATAGAAAATCTTCGTTTAACAAATTAGCCTTTCCATACAATAAAAATCCTTTAAAAGATAATTCTTTTATAAATACAAACTCATCCTTTTTTATAAATTTAAATTTAAAATCTTTTAAATTTAAATCTTCTATCTTTATATTTTCTGAATTTAAGTTAAATATAAAAGAATCATTTATTCTTTTTGCAGAAAAATTAACATCTCCATTTAAATCAAAATCCTTAATTGAAAAATTGCCATAAATTTTTTTATTTATGTTATCTACAAAGATAAAGCTTTGTGGATAAGAATTTAAACAAAAAACAAAAAAGCAAATTAAAAAAAATTTTTTTATCCTCATTGTGTTTTAGGTTGCTATAAAATAATACCCATTATTATTACACAATGTTTTTTAAATCCAAATGTAATAAAAATTAAACCACGTACCGCAAAGAATACACACAATAAACATACTTTTTGTTATACACTATGTGCTTTACTCTATGCATCTATTCAATGTTTTCAAAATTTTTATTAAATAAACTCAAATCCAAAACACCAAGCACTAAAATTTTAATTACCAAAACAAAAATAACCAAACTTATTTAGGTCATTAGGTAATTTAGTAATTATTTTAAGATTTGGTATTGGATTTGAGATTTTAAATTGTGTTTTAAAATCAAATTCATTCAAATATCAACTCTTCATTTTTTCTTTTTACTAATATTTTTTTTATCTGTTCTTTTTGATCCTTCTGTAATGTTCCTTTTATAATCTCCTCTGCTAATGGATCTTCCAAAAATCTCTGTATAATTCTTTTTAAAGGCCTTGCGCCAAAAACCGGATCAAACCCTTTTTCAACAAAGAATTCCTTAGCAGACTCTGTTAATTCTATGTTGTAACCTTGCTCTTTCAATCTTTCATTTACGTAATTAATTTCTATATCAACTATCTTATATAAATCTTCTTTACTAAGAGGTTTAAACACTATTATTTCATCCAATCTATTTAAAAATTCCGGTTTAAAAGTCTTTTTAACTTCCTCCATTAAAAGTCTTTTCATCTCTTCATAACCTATTTCTTCGCTTATAACTTTAAAACCTAAAGAACCACGTTTCCTTATAATCTCTGCGCCAACATTTGACGTCATAATCAAAATTACATTTCTAAAATCAATTCTTCTTCCAAAACTATCAGTTAATCTACCTTCCTCTAAAATCTGCAAAAGCAAATTAAAAACGTCAGGATGCGATTTTTCTATCTCATCTAATAAAACTACTGAATAAGGTCTGCGCCTTACTTTTTCTGTAAGCTGACCTCCTTCTTCATAACCAACATAACCCGGAGGAGCACCAATTAATCTTGAAACATTAAATTTCTCCATATACTCACTCATATCAAGTTGTATTAAAGCCTCTTCATCACCAAACATAAATTCAGCCAATGCCCTTGCTAATAAAGTCTTGCCGACCCCCGTAGGACCTAAAAATATAAAAGAACCTATAGGTCTACGTGGTGATTTTATACCTGCTCGTGCTCTTCTTAAAGAACGTGCTATGGCTTCTATGGCCTCTCTTTGCCCAACAACTTTTTTCTCCAATTCTTTTTCTGCCTGTAAAAGTTTCTCTGACTCTTTTTGCTCTAATCTATATATAGGTATACCTGTAATTTGAGCTACCAATTTAGATATATCTTCAGGATATACTGTAGGGATAATTTCATCTCTCTTTTTCTTCCATTCTTTTCTTAAGTTCTCCAACTGCAACCTCAAAGTTTTCTCTTCGTCACGAAATTTTGCAGCGCTCTCAAAATTCTGTTGTTTTATTAAAGCTTCTTTTTCTCTTGTAACTTCTTCTAATTTTTTTTCTAATTCTTTTATCCCATCAGACGGCGTTAAAACTGCCAATTTTGCTCTTGCGCCTGCCTCATCAATTAAATCTATAGCCTTATCAGGCAAAAACCTTCCGGAGATATATCTATCAGAAAGTTTTGCTGCCATTTCTAAGGCTTCATCTGTAAATTTTACTCTATGGTGTGCTTCATATTTATCCCTTAAACCTTTAAGTATCTCAATTGTCTCTTCAACTGTATTTGGCTCAACAAAAATTGGTTGAAATCTTCTTTCTAAAGCTGCATCTTTTTCAATATATTTTCTGTATTCATCCAAAGTTGTTGCTCCAATACATTGAATTTCACCTCTTGATAGAGCGGGTTTTAATATATTAGAAGCATCTATTGCCCCCTCTGCAGCGCCAGCACCAACCAAAGTATGCAATTCATCTATAAAAATTATAACATCTTTTGACCTTTTTATCTCCTCCATTACTGCTTTTATTCTTTCCTCAAATTGACCACGATATTTTGTGCCTGCTATCATTAATGCCAAATCTAAAACTACAACCCTTTTATTTCTTAATACTTCCGGAATATCACCTTTTATAATACTCTGGGCTAAACCTTCAACAATAGCTGTCTTTCCAACTCCAGCCTCGCCTAATAATACAGGGTTGTTTTTAGTTCTTCTTGAAAGAATTTGAATTACTCTTTCTATCTCAACTTTCCTGCCTATTACGGGATCAAGTTTTCCTTCTTTAGCTAATTTTGTCAAATCTCTTCCAAAAGAGTCCAAAGCAGGCGTTTTTGATGTTCCTGTTGCAGTGGCTTGTCCTATAGGTTGACCTATTCCACCTAAAATATTAGAAATCTCTTCCCTTACCTTTGCAATATCAATTCCTAAAGAAAAAAGAACCTGTGATGCCAAACCCTCTTCTTCCCTTAATAATCCCAAAAGTATATGTTCTGTTCCAATATAATTATGACCTAAACTTCTTGCCTCTTCTGCTGATAATTCCAAAGCCTTCTTTGCTCTTGGTGTAAATGGTATATCTCCTAATGTGGAGGAACTGCCTCCCGGAGTAATCATTTTTTCAACTTCTAATTTTAATCTTTCCAAATCTATTCCTAAATTCTGTAAAACCGCACAAGCAACACCTTCCCCTTCTCTAACTAAACCTAAAAGTATATGCTCTGTTCCAATATAATCATGGTTAAAACGCCTTGCCTCTTCTTTTGCCAAAACTAAAACCTTTCTTGCTCTCTCTGTAAATCTATTAAACATTTCAAAACCTCCTTATTGTCTCTTAAAACCAGTTAATCTTTCTCTTAAAATAGTTGCTCTAATATAATCTCTTTCTTCTTCTTTCAAAATACTTTTTTTTAATTTCTGTAAATGTGCAGGTTGTATAATAATAAATAAATTATTCACAACATCTCTTTTTATATTTTCTATTATATTTAAATCTATCCCTAATGCTAACATAGAAAGATGAGAAAAAGCTTCCTTACTACTCATAATCCGGCTATTACATAAAAGTGCGTAAGCTCTATATACACTATCCTCTAAACTTATTCTATATTTTTTTAAAAGTAAATCCCTTGCCTCTAATTCCTGTTCTTTTATCTCTTTTACCACACTTGATAAATTATCTATAAATTCTATTTCAGATAATCCTAAACTATTCTGATTTGATATCTGGAAAAAATCTCCCAAATTTTGGGTTCCTTCCCCAAATAGTCCTCTTGCTGTAAAAGAAATCTTTGATAAAGCATCTAAAACTTTATTAATTCGTCTTGTTAAAACCAAAGCCGGCAGATGTAACATACAAGACACCCTTAAACCTGTTCCAACATTTGTTGGACAACTTGTTAAATAACCTAAATCAGAAAGAAAAGCAAAAGAAAAAAACTTGCTAAATTCATCATCTATCCTGTTTAAAAGACTTTCCGCTTTTTTTAAATCAAAACCTGATTTAATTATCTGCATCCTTAAATGATCCTCTTCATTTATCATAATAGATATAACCTCATCCAATGTAAGGATTAAACCTTTTCCCCTCGAAGGTCCAATAAATTCCTGACTTATAATATGTCTTTCAAGCAAAAATTGTTTATCCAAATCTTCTAAATCTTTCATATCTATAAAAATGGCATCTTTAAGCAAATCTATATTTTTATAGAAAGAAAAAATCTCCTTTAATATTTCTTCTTTTTCTTCTATAGAAGCCTTCCATGGAAAATGATAATTACTTAAATTCCTTGCAAACCTGATTCTTGAAGAAAATATAATATTTGACTCAGGACCTTTACCATTTAACCAACTATTTTTATTTTCCAAAAAAGATTCAAACATCTTTGCGTTTTTCCTCTACCTTTTTTATCTCATCTCTGATTTTAGCGGCCTCTTCATACTCTTCCAATTGAATTGCTCTTTCTAAACTAACCTTTAAATTTTTTAATCTCAACTCGTATAAAACTTCTTTATCTATTTTTTTTGGAACTTTTCCAACATGGGTAGTTGAACCATGAATTTTTCTAAGCAAAGGCAAAAGTAACTTCTTAAAAGAAATATAACAATTAGCACAACCAAATCTTCCCTTCTTTTTAAAATCTAAATAACTCATACCACAATTGGAACACTTATAACCTGCTTCAGTTTTATCTGTTTTTGTTAAATCTTCTATAAACCCTTCCAAAAAATTTGAAATATCTATATTTTCATTTATCTGCGAAGCCTTGGAACGGGCACAATTAGAGCATATATGTATCTCTGTTATTTTACCGCCAACCAATTCAGTAAGATGTATAGTAGCTATATTTTTATGACAAAAATCGCACAACATATTAATCTAATTTATATTTTACTCCATCTGTTTTGGTCTTCTTTTTAAATTCAGACAATAAAAATTTTGTAATCCTTCCAACTTTTCCATCACCAATAATTCTACCATCCACCTTTACAATAGGAATTATCTCTGCTGCTGTCCCTGTTAAAAAACATTCATCGCTTATATAAACTTCGTGTCTTGTTAAAACATGCTCATGGACTTTTATCTTATTTTCTTTTGCTATTTCTATTACCGTATCTCTGGTTATGCCCCTTAGTGTTCCCATACATTGTGGCGGTGTAAATAACTCTTTATTCTTTACTATAAAAATATTATCACCTGTGCATTCTGCAACATAACCTAAATGATCAAGCATCAAAGCCTCTTCGTAACCTGAATTTATCGCCTCTATCTTTGCTAAAATATTATTTAAATAATTTAATGATTTAATCTGTGGATTTAAAGCCTCAGGAAGATTCCTAAATGTTGGAACAGTTATTATTGCCATACCTTCTTTATAAAATCTTTCAGGATAAAGAACAATTTTATCAGTAATAATTACAACAGTTTCATTGCCTTTACACTTTCTTGGGTCTAAACCTAAATCTCCCTCTCCCCTTGAAACCACTATCCTTATATATGCATCTTTTAGTTTATTTGCCTTAAGTGTTTTTATAACAGCCTCTTTTAATTCTTCCTTACTCAAAGGTATATTAAGCATTATGGAGTGTGCTGATTCAAATAATCTTTGTATATGTTCATTTAATTTAAATACCAAACAATTATACGCCCTTATACCCTCAAATACACCGTCACCATATAAAAAACCATGGTCAAAAACAGAAATTTTTGCCTCTTCTTTTTCTACTAACTTTCCATTTAAGTATACTTTCATTAACCCTCCTTAACTTACTAATTCTCCTGCTTTCAAAAAAATCCTTCTTTTTGCCCTATTTGCGAGATCTAAATTATGAGTTACTAAAACTATTGTCTTTCCCATATCTTTATTTAATTTTTCCAAAAGTAATATAACTTTTTCTTGAGAATCCTTATCCAAATTCCCAGTAGGCTCATCACATAAAATAATCTCAGGCTCATTAATCAAAGCCCTTGCTATAGCTACCCTTTGTTTTTCCCCCCCACTTAAAGAAGATGGATAAAAATCTTTCCTATTGTATATATCTAAATATTTTAACAATTCTTCTGCTTTTTTCAAAATACTTTTTTTATTATCAAAAGAGGCAATAATAATATTCTCTAAAACGTTTAATTCCTCAATTAAATGGTAAAACTGGAAAACAAAACCTATATTCTTATTTCTCCATTTTGCAATATTATAGTCAGACATTTTGTAGATATTCTTTCCGTTAAAATTTACTTCTCCAAAAGTCGGAGGCTCTAAGCCTCCTATTATATGTAAAAGCGTAGATTTTCCAGAACCAGATGGTCCTGTTATAGACAAATAATCTTCTTTAAATATAGATAAAGAAACATTTTTTAAGGCAAAAATCTCTTCTTTTCCATTGTGATATTTTTTAGTAACAGAGGATATTTCAAACAATTTCTCCATAACTACTCATACCTAATTGCCTCAGTTGGACTTAATCTTGACGCCCTTATCGCAGGGAATATGCTTGATATAAAAGAAAGTAATATTCCAACAATTGAAATTAAAAATATATCCCTATAATTCACAGCCACAGGTAAATATTCAATATAATATATTTCTTCAGGCAATTTTATAAATGGATATTTTTTTAATATAAAACACAAAAACAAACCAAAAAATACTCCCAAAATAACTCCAATAATACCCAAAATTATACCTTCAAGTGTAAATATAAATAAAATATCTCTATTTGTATAACCTATTGACTTTAAAATTCCTATATCTTTTATTTTTTCAACTGTTTTTACAGTCAAGGTCGCAAATATATTAAAAGAGGCTACCAAAATAATTAAACTTAATATTATAAACATAACTATCTTTTCCAATTTAAGAGCGGAAAATAAAATTTTATTTGATTCAATCCACGTTATAACAAAAAGATTATTGAATTTATCTAAAATTTTCTTCTTTACTATATCAGCAGAAAACGGATTATTTAATCTAATTCCTATAAACTTATTATAATCTTTTATAATTTTTTTAAAATTTTCTATATCTGTAATAATATAATTATTGTCCACATCGTATAAACCAATTTTAAATACACCGGATATTTTCTCTGTTTTTAAAAATCCTATCTCATCTAAACTATAAAATTTTAAATCGTCTTTTAAAAAAAATCTTTTCGTTAAACCATCACCTATAAAAAATCCGTTAATATTCTTTTTGCTAATAATATATCTATTAAAATTTTCATATTCATTCTTATTTGAAAAATCTATCCCTCTTAAAAGAAGCGGAACTATATAATTATCCAAATCTGCCAAAACCTGACTCTGCAAAAAAACTGTAGCATAACTTACCCCATCAATACTTTTTAATTCTTTTAAATCCGGCAAATCTTTATTTTCCTGAACCTCTATTAAAATATGATAATTAAAACGTAAAAGTCTCTCCATTAAATCCTTATCAAAACCATTCATAACAGATATAACAACAATTAAAGCCGAAACCCCTACAGCTATTCCTAAAACAGAAACAATACTTATAAAAGAAATATGTTTAATTTTACCTTTAAATATGTATCTTAAGGCTAACCTTATGTGTCTTTTCATTCTAAATTATTCTTCCTCAACAGGCTTAAGAAGAGGAAATAGAATAACGTCTTTTATTGAAGGCTGATTCAAAAGTATCATCACCAATCTATCTATCCCTATACCAAGACCGGCTGCGGGCATCATACCATATTCTAAAGCTCTTATAAAATCCATATCTATTTTTTTGGGGAGTTCTTCTTCCTGCTCTATTTGTTTTTTAAATCTTTCCAATTGCTCAATAGGGTCATTTAATTCAGAATAAGCATTTGCTACTTCAAGGCCTGCTATAAATAATTCAAACCTGTCAACTAAATAAGGGTTATCTTTTTTTGTCTTTGCTAAAGGAGACATCCAAGTAAAAAAATCTACAACAAAAACAGGTTTATCTTCTGGATAATTTTTTTCTATTAATTCCTCTGTCATATTTAGAATTTGAGTCCTTGTTATTGTATCGGATGTTATGTTCATCTTTTTTTTAATCTTCTCAAAAAACACATCCTGCGAATCATTAGCCTCTATGTCAAATTCCTTTTTAAAAATCTCCGCAAAAGAAATCCTTTGCCAAGGTAAACTAAAATCTATTTTTTTACCTTGATATTCCAAAATATAAGAAGAATAAAGTTCTTTAACTAAACTTGATATCAAATCTTCACAAATTTTTATCATATATTCATAATTTTCATAAGCACAATAAGCCTCAAGCATAGTGAATTCAGGAGAATGTTTAAAAGATATACCTTCGTTTCTAAAACTTCTATTTATCTCATAAATTTTTTCAAAGCCCCCGACTAAAAGCCTTTTTAAATAAAGTTCCGGAGCAATTCTTAAATATACATCGCAATCGTTTGCATTATGATGTGTAATAAAAGGCTTACCGCTTGCTCCACCTGCCAAAATGTGTAAAATCGGAGTTTCAACCTCAAAATAACCTAATTTATCAAAAAATTCCCTGATAAATGAAATTATCTTAAAACGTTTAATAAAGTTTTCTTTAACATCCGGATTTGCTATTAAGTCTAAATATCTTTGCCTATAACGTATCTCTATATCCTTTAAACCATGCCATTTCTCAGGAAGTGGCCTTAATGCCTTTGATAATAATTTAAAATCCTCAACAAATATTGTCTTTTCGCCTGTCTTGGTAGTAAACAATTTACCTCTTAAGCCAATAATATCTCCGATATCAAGTTGTTTAAAGAGTTCATAAAACTTACCTAAGGTATTTAATTGGGCATAAATCTGAATTTTACCACTCTGATCAATTATATGTCCAAAACTTGATTTGCCGTGTTCTCTTTTTGCAATAAGCCTTCCTGCAACCAAGACCTCTTTTTGTTCTACAAAGTTATCTAAAATCTCTTTAATAGAATTACTTCTTTTAAATTCTGTTTCTTTAAAAGGGGAACCAAATTTACTTGTAATACTATCTAATTTATCTTTAAACTGCATAGGCTTAAATTATATAAGATATAATTTATTTGTCAAATACTAATAAGCGCCTTTCCTTTTTAAAACAACAGGTATTGTTAAAAATAAAATCTTGATATCAAGCGATAAAGACCAGTTATTGATATAATATATATCCCATTTTATTCTTCTATATAAACTTACATCACTTCTACCTCTTATCTGCCAAAGACCTGTTATTCCCGGTTTTATATTCAATGATTTAAGTTGCCAGGTGTCTAATTTTTCTACCTCCTCTAAAAGGAATGGTCTTGGACCAACTAAACTCATATCACCCCTTAATACATTAATCAATTGAGGTAATTCATCTAAACTATATCTCCTCAAAAATCTTCCTAACTTTGTTACTCTTGGATCTTTCTTCATCTTAAAAATGTCTTTTGAATCAGAATATTTAAGTAATTCCTTTCTATATTTATCTGCATCAGCAATCATAGAACGAAATTTATATAAATTAAACAATCTCTTTTTTCTACCACACCTTTTTGATATGTAAAAAACAGGACCTTTTGAATCTATCTTAATCAATATTGCAATAACTATAAAAAGAGGCAGAAGAATAAACAAAATAATACTGGATACAAAAACATCTAAAAATCTCTTAATAAACTTATCAGTTCCATGCAAGCCTATATCAAAATATTCTAATATTGGCACAAAACCAATATAAGAAACCTTTGCATTTATAAATGAGAGTCCAAAATTATCTATAAGTATTTTTAAGCCTTTCTTTTTCTCAGTCGTTATGTTTATAATATCTAAAACTAATTTTCTTTCTAAACTGCCGGCTATATACACCTCATCTATAAAATATTCCTCAAGTATTTTCTTTAAATCTTTTATCTTACCCAAAATTCTATAACCAAAATAATCCAAACTTTTTTGATCATCCAAAAATCCAACTATTTTTAAACCTAAATAAGGATTTAACTTAATCTGCTCTGCTAAATTAACACCTGCTTTTGTTGCTCCAATAATTAATACATTTATATTGGAATAACCTCTTAAAATCCTATATCTAACATATAACCTCTTTAATATCCTAAAAAGCGATAAATTAAAAATTAAAAGTATAAGTGCAAGAACAAATATAAAACGGGAAAAAATTTTAATTTGTAAGAAAAATATAAGTAGACCGGAAATTACTGAAGAAAAAAATATGCATTTTGAAACCTTAAAAACTTCCTTAAATATAGTTAAAGACCTATCGGTAGAATAAAGATTATTTGTGTGAAAAAAATATATAATTAAAATAGCCCATAGAAAAAATAAAAGTATATATTCTTGATAGTGGGGTATCTCTTTTAAAAATAAACTCTTGTTATACCTTAACGCGTATGGTATATAGAAGGACAAAGATATTAAAAAAATATCTATAAAAAGATATAAAAAACGAACATATTTTTTGCTCATCAAATTAAATTATACATATGCAAGAAAAAAAGTAAATCAAAAAAGGCTAAATTTTAAGATTGGGTTTCTTTAAGACATTTAATTTTGATTTTGTATTAGGTATTAAACTATAGATTTATTTTTATATCGTATAAAACAAAAAGAATATACTAACAGCCTAAATTTACTTATTATTACTTTTTTGCTATGTACCTGTTATGCTTTTATTTAGTGTTTTTTAAAATTTTAATCAGATTAATAAGATTAAATCTATATTCTAATTTAAAAACTTTAATTTTTAATCTTTATATTGCAATTCTATTGACAAAAGCCTGATTTAAACCTTACTATAAAATATTTTTTTAGATGCCCTAAAAGATATAACAACCATAAATATCCAAACTAAAAAAATAGCCAAAGTCATAGGAACACCAACCCTTATCATTTCAGGCAGAATCTCTTTTAATCCAGCAGTTAGAAATGGCGGATATAAAACTATCTCGCGATGAGAAATATGTTCTACTGCCAGCATTAAAACCCCACCCCAAAGCATAGAATTTAACCATTCAATATGGTATTTAGAAGGAACTTTTTTTCTTAAAGAAGTTGTAACTATTGCAGTAGTCATTGGTACTAAAAAACAAGCCATATTCTACCCCC
>Ga0207433_10009022_pt1 | contig 16026 bp, 8 predicted proteins | sample YelNatPaOPGAMG01_FD_187559 | JGI IMG/M metagenome (GOLD analysis project Ga0207433, IMG submission 187559) | Hot spring thermophilic microbial communities from Obsidian Pool, Yellowstone National Park, USA - OP-RAMG-01 (SPAdes) (version 3) | ecosystem: Environmental > Aquatic > Thermal springs >... | reverse complement strand
ATTCAAGGGCAAAAGAGGGCAATTATTTGTTGGTAAGAGGACTTGTTGGATAAATAAATTCAATTTTTGTATTTTGTAGAAACAAATTTTAAATACAATGTGTAGGAATGGAGTGATAAAGTGGAAAGAAGAAAATAACCCATCAAAAACCTATACCCATAGGTGCGAGCCCACCGAAGGCGGGCGTGGGAATCTCAACCTCTTTGTCATTGCGAGGCTTCCCAAAGGGAAGCCGTGGCAATCTCTTACTTAATAGAATGTATTACAACTCCTTTAAAAGATATGAGATTGCCACGCCTGAACGCTAAAGCGTTCAGGCTCGCAATGACGAAAGCGTCGATTGCTTCGTCGCTTCGTTCCTCGCAATGACAGAAAGCTCTCCTCACCAAGCGCCAAAACGACTTCATTTCCTATATCCAATGGTTCATTGCGTTCGTCTTCACATAAAATTAAAATAGATAGAAATGGAGGATATCGGCTTTTTCTTCAGTGAAAAACCGGAGAATTACAAATTGCTCCTTCGCAAGGTGCTTCCCAAGGGCACTCTTAAGGAAGCTTATAACGAGCTGGAGAAACTCGTTGAGGAAATAGGGAAAGATAAGGAAATAGCCCTTCGGCTAATCGTGAAGGGAGACAAGGATAATCACCAGACAATTCTTGAAGTCTACGAAAAGAGGGAGGAATGATGATGGAAATCGTAGAGGGATGCATCATTGAAGGTCCTTTTTGGCCCGAGCCTGTCAAGGTTGATAAGGCGGAGAGAATTGGGAAGAGGGTTCACATCATCGGAGCAACGATTCGCTCCAATCGCCATATTGACCAGCTCTTATCCAAAGAAGACCTCCAGAGAATTAAAGTCCAAGAGACAGCCCTTTCCTTTGACGCGAATGGCTATCAAGCCTTCCTGGCTATTGAGGCGATTCGCTTCCGCTACGCCTCCCTCTACGACCCCCTCCTTGCTGTCAATATCTCCAAAATAGACCCCCTTCCCTTCCAAATAGATGCCGTCTATGGGCACATCCTCAAGCTCCCACGCATCCGCTTTCTTCTCGCAGATGACCCAGGGGCGGGGAAAACGATTATGGCGGGTCTCGTCCTCAAGGAATTGAAGTTGAGAGGTCTCGTTAAAAGGACACTCGTCGTTGTCCCCGGTCATCTCAAGGACCAATGGAGAAGGGAACTCAAAGAGAAATTTCAAGAGACATTCGCTGTCATAGATAGGAGCACTTTCCAGAACCTCTTTGGAGAGAACCCTTGGGATAGGGAGATGCAGGCGATAACCTCTATGGATTTCGCCAAGCAGGAGGATATACTCCCCTCACTGCAAAGCTCGGACTGGGATTTCGTGATTGTTGATGAGGCGCACAAGATGGCTGCCTATCGCTACAGAGAAAAAACCGATAAGGACGCCCATCGCTATAGTGAAAAAACCGATAAGACAGCGCGATATATATTGGGCGAAGCCCTCTCCCAGAGGTCTAACCATCTCCTCTTCCTCACCGCCACTCCCCACAAAGGTGACCCCGAGAACTTCCGCCTCTTCTTAGACCTCCTCTCCCCCGGCTATTTCTCCACAACCAAGCTCCTTGACGAATCAATCAGAAACAGGGACAATCCCCTCTTCCTCAGGCGTTTGAAGGAGGATATGCGGGATTTTGAGGGGAAGCCAATCTTCACTAATCGCTATGTGAGAACAATAAGATATCGCCTCTCCGATGAAGAAAAGGAGCTTTATAATGAGGTTTCAAGATATGTGTGGTATCACTACAATCTGGCAATGGAGAAGCAGGAGAAGAGGAGGCTCAACATCACCTTCGCCCTCATAATCCTACAAAGGAGGCTGGCTTCCAGCACCTATGCCCTCAGGAAATCGCTTCAGAGGCGGAAGGAGCGATTGGAGGAGCTGATAAAGGAGAAGGAGATAGAGCCCACTGAGAGCTTCATTCCCCTTGAGCAATTGGAGGAGGTTGATGATGAGGCGGAGCAGGAGAGATGGGAGAAGGAGGAGAAGTGGGAAAGGGTAAGCACAGCGGAGAGGCGAGAGCAAGTAGAGGAGGAGATAAGGAGGCTAGACGAGCTTATAAGGAAGGCGGACGAAATCCTTCAGCAAGAGAAGGAAGTGAAGTTGAAGCAATTAAAGAAGCTGTTAGAAGAAGGATTAGAGCAGATAAGGAAGGCAGGAGGGAAGGACAAGATTCTCGTCTTCACTGAATCGAAGGATACACTTGAATATCTCGTCAACAAGATTAAATCCTGGGGCTATTCCGTCAACTACATTCACGGCGGGATGAGTCTTGAGGATAGGATAGAGGCGGAGAAGGTCTTCCGGGATGAGACGCAGGTTATGGTGGCTACGGAGGCGGCGGGAGAGGGAATAAACCTCCAATTCTGCAACTATATGATAAATTACGATATCCCTTGGAATCCCGTCAGGCTTGAGCAGAGGATGGGAAGGATTCACAGATACGGTCAGCAGAGGGATGTTTATATCTTCAATCTCGTTGCGGAGGATACGAGGGAAGGCGGAGTTCTCGCCAAGATATTGGAGAAATTGGAGGAGATAAGAAATGCTCTGGGAACCGACAGGGTTTTTGATGTAATCGGCGAGCTCTTTTATGGCAAGGACCTCTATCAGTTAGTGATTGAGGCTGCCCTTCAGCAGAGAACCCTTGAGGAGATTCAAAGGGAGGTTGATATAAAGATTGACGAGAAATATATCGGGCAGGTGAAGAATCTCCTTGGGGAGAGCTTGGCTACGAGGTTCATTGATTATACTATGTTGGAGGAGTTCAGGGAGAGGGCAAGGGAGCATCGCCTCGTTCCCGAGTATGTGGAGGCTTTCTTTAAGAAAGCATTCTCGGCTTTCGGAGGGAAGTTCAAGGAAACGAAGGATGGCTTCCTCACAATTGAGAGCGTTCCCTATGAAATCAAGCAAATCACGGAGGATGTCAATTTCCGCAACACATATGGCATAATCCCGAAGAAGCAACCGGTTTACTCCAAGGTTACATTTGATAAGGAAATCGCCCTCCGCAATCCCGATGCCGAGCTCATCACCTTTGGACATCCCCTCCTTGAGGCGCTCATAGAAAGGGTTCTATCGCAATATCTCCCTTCTCTCAGCAGGGGCGCCGCCTTTGAAGACCCTTCAGGGACTTATGAAGGGGTAATCTGGTTTTTTGAGGGGGAGATAAGGGATGGGAAAGGAGAGGTGGCGGGGAAGAAGCTCTTCGCCATCTACGATGATGGTGAGGAGATGAAGGAGATAAATCCTGCCATTATCTGGGATTTGAAGCCTATGGAGAAACCACATTATATCCAGTTCTTTGCTGCCAATCAGAAGGAGGCGGAGGAGACGGCAATTGAGGCTCTTGAGAGATACAGGGAACAATTGAGGGAGGAGAGGGAGAAGCAGGCGGAGATAAAGAGGAAATATGGGCTCAAATCGCTTGAAATGGAGATAGAGAAGCTTGATGAGGAGCTTGTGTGGTTGGAGATTAGGAAGGAGCACGGAGAGGAAGTGGATTTGGTGATTGAGAATAAGTCAAGGAGGAAGAGGGAGCTTGAGGAGAGGAAGAAAAATCTTGAGCAGGAGATAGAGAGGGAGATGAGCTTGACGATTAGCACTCCAAGGCTTCTTGGGGCGATAAGGGTTGACCCGATGGTGAGCGAGGAGGAAATGGTGAGCGATGAGGAGATAGAGAGATTGGGGATGGAGATAGCGATGGAATATGAGAGGCGGGAAGGAAGGGAGCCGGAAGATGTATCACAGGAGGGATTGGGGTACGACATTCGCTCAAAGGGGAAGGAGGAGGTGAGGTTCATTGAGGTGAAGGCAAGGAGAGGAGAGGGCGAGATAGCTTTGACGCCGAACGAGTGGTTTAAGGCGAGGAGATTTGGGAGGGATTATTGGCTGTATATCGTTGCGAATGCGGTCTCAAATCCCACCCTTTACATAATAAGAGACCCCGCTGGGAATTTGGAGGTTATTAAGAAGGTGGAAGTTGTGAGATTCATCGTTCCCGATTGGGAATGGAAGGGTAAAGGAAAAGCAGTTTTCCTGAAGGGCTGAAGAAGGGATTTTGGGGTAGGCGAGGAGGTATCCTTTTTATTGCGACCTTTCTATCATTGCGAGGAGCGGAAGCGACGAAGCAATCGACGCTTTTGTCATTGCGAGCCTGAACGCTTTAGCGTTCAGGCGTGGCAATCTCTTTTGGAGCAGGATTGTAATACATTCCATTAAATAAGAGATTGCCACGGCTTCCTTTTCAGGAAGCCTCACAATGATATCCCCCCACTGTCATTGCGAGGAGCGAAGCGACGAAGCAATCTAATTTGAGATTGGCTTTCGCCAACACAGTTCGCAAACCTTTGGTTTGCGAACCGAGATTGCCACGCCCGCCTTCGGCGGGCTCGCAATGACAGAGAGGGAAAGATTGCCACGGCTTCCTTTTCAGGAAGCCTCGCAATGACAAAGGGAAGAAAATGACGAGCCTTTCCATTGGGAAAGCTCCATAATCATTGACTGAATAAGCGATATATCTTAAAATGAAGTAAAATTTAGAACAAGAATTTTTAAAACAAATTTTCTGAAAAAAAGAAAGGAGGGCTTTTATGAAGGGTTCCGAGAGAAAGAGCCTGTTTGAAAGTGGGATTTTTCCCGTTCAGAAAGTGAGTGAGGAGGGGGCAAGGGAGAAGAACATCAGACAGGGAGGGCATCCCTCAACCCTTCATATCTGGTGGGCGAGAAGACCGCTAACGGTTGTGAGAGCGGGAATCTACGCCCTCCTTGTTCCCGCTCCGGAGGAGCCAGAGGAAAGGGAAAGGAAAAGGCAATTCATCCAGGAATTTTCCAAATGGGAGGAATCAAACAACCCTCGTTATATCAGAAAGGCGAGGGAGGAGATAAGGAAGATTTATAAAGGCATTCCCAAAGTCCTTGACCCATTCGCCGGCGGTGGCTCAATTGCCCTTGAAGCCCTCCGCCTCGGCTGTCTTCCCCACGCCATTGATTACAATCCCGTTGCTACCCTCATCCTCAAATGCACCTTGGAATATCCCCAGAGATTCAGGGAGAAAAACAGGATTGGCAAATATCAATATCGCCTCCTTGAGGATGTTGAGAGATGGGGTAATTGGATATTGGAGAAGGTCGGGGAGGAGATAGGGAGATTCTATCCTCGGGATGAGGATGGCGCAATCCCCATTGCCTATATCTGGGCGAGAACCCTACCCTGCCAAAATCCCCTCTGTGGAGCGGAGATTCCCCTTATGCGTCAATTCTGGCTCGCCTATAAGCCGGATAAGAAAATCGCCCTTAAGCCGAAGATTGTGGGGAAGAGGGTTGAATTTGAAATCGTTGAATCCCCAAGGGATTTTGACCCCAAGAAGGGGACGGTTTCAAGGGCAATCGTTGAATGTCCGGTTTGCCACTCAATGATTGACGATGGGACGACTCGCAGGTTATTCAGGGAGGGAAAAGGTGGGGAGAGATTGGTAGCGGTTGTCGTTTATAGGGGGAAAGGGCGGGAATATCGCTTGGCGAATGAGCGGGATTTTGAGATTTTCCGGGAAGCTGAGGAATATCTGAAGGGGAAGAGGGAGAAGCTATGGGAGGAATGGGGCTTCGACCCCGTGCCAGATGAGGAGCTTCCCTTAATGAGCGGTGTATTTAATGTTCCACTTTACGGGATTGATAAATGGGGTAAACTCTTCAATTCCCGCCAGAAGCTCGCCCTGATTACATTCAGCGAAAAGCTTCGCCAGGCTTATGAGGAGATGGGAAAGGAGGGGATGGAGGAGGAATATAGGAAAGCGGTGGCAAGCTATCTTGCATTGGCAATCAGTAGAATGACAGATTATTTTAATTCTCTTTGTGTGTGGGATAATACCCAGGAGCGAGTTGTTCACACATTTGGTAGACAAGCCCTTCCAATGATTTGGGATAATGGGGAATTGAATCCTCTTTCCCCGATATTGAGCGGAACATTTAAGAGTATGCTTGGACAGGTTTTGGATGCCCTGAATTTTCTCCTCTCCATTCCTCCCTTGGAGGAAAATGGGCTTATCCCCGATGTGAGACAGGGCTCAGCGACCGAGCTTCCCTATCCTGATGAATATTTTGATGCGGTAGTAACCGACCCTCCCTATTATAATTCAATCCCTTACGCCGATTTATCCGATTTCTTCTATGTCTGGCTGAAGAGGATGCTCTACGACATCCACCCCGACCTGTTTTCCACACCCTTGACGCCAAAAGGAAAAGAGATTGTTGAGATGGCGGGCTGGGACCCAGTGAGATATAAGCATAAAGATAAGGAATTCTTTGAGGAAAATCTGAAAAAGGCTTTTCAAGAAATTAAAAGGGTCCTGAGGCCCGATGCCCCTGCACTGATAATCTATGCACATCGTTCAACTTCGGGGTGGGAAACGATGATAAATGCCCTCTTGGATTCCGGTCTCCTTCCCAACGCTACATATCCCGCTAATACTGAGCAGAAAAAACGGCTTAGAGCACAGGAATCGGCTGCCCTTGCCTCCTCGCTATTCATCGCTTGCAGGAAGAGGGAGAGGAAGGGAATCGGCTGGCTGAGGGATGTAAGAGAGGAGTTGCGTCAATATCTTCCTGAGAAATTGAAAAGGCTCTGGGATGAGGGGATAAGGGGAGCGGATTTCCTCATAGCGGGAATAGGCGTCGCTATTGAGGTCTTCGGGAAATATGAGATGGTGATGGATGCGGAGGGAAATGTTTTGGGAGCGGATAAGATGCTTGATATGGTGAGGGCGATGGTCGCCGATTTCGCCCTCAGGGAGGCTCTGCAGGATGGCATAGCGGATAAAATCACTCCTATGACCCGCTTCTATCTCCTCTGGCGACATATTTATGGAAATTTACCCGTCATCTTTGACGATGCCAGGAAGCTCGCCCAATCCGTGGGAATAGATTTGGCTAAGGAATTCAATAAGGGATTCATAAGAAAGGAGAAGGAAAACATAAGGCTTCTCCCTCCCACAGAAAGAAGGGAGGAGGAGTTGAAGGATAGCGACGAGCTGATAGATATACTCCATTACGCTCTCCGCCTCTGGAGGGCAGGGAAGAGGGAGGAAATGCGCCAGCTCATCTCCCGAAATGGTAGCTCGGATATTAACGCCTTGGAGAAGGTGGCGCAGGCTATTGCCTCCGCCCTCCCAACCGATAATCAGGAGAGGAGATTGCTTGAGGGCTTCCTCGCAAGCAAGGAATTCATATCAAGAGAAGGAAAGCTATTCTGAAGGCAGGTGAGGAATATGAGACCATTTTGGGAAATAGCCAAGCCCCATAAGGATATAAGGGAGGGAAAGCTTGAGGAGCATATATTCGCAGCCGACCTCTGGAATGTCTTTGCGGGAGAGGGAGCGGTGGATGAATACAAGGACCCATTTCTCTTCTTCCAGAGAACCTATCTGACGGAGGAATTGAAGAACATCCTCTCCCTCGCTGAGAAACGCCTAAAGGGAGGAGGTGGAGACCCGATAATTCAACTCCAAACTCCCTTCGGCGGAGGCAAAACCCACTCCCTCATTGCCCTCTATCATAAGGCGAGGGAATGGGGAGCTAAATGTTTCGTCTTCGTCGGCGATAAATTCGGCGTGAAGGAGAGCGATTTAACCCCCTGGGAGGAGATGGAGAGGCAATTGGAGGGAAAGGTGGAGGAATTGAAGGGGAGATTGGCTCCCGGCGGGGAGAAATTGAGAAGGCTTCTGGAGAAACATCAGCCCATCCTCCTTCTCCTTGATGAGCTTCACGAATACGCAGTAAAGGCATCAGGGGTAGGCGTGGGAGAGTCAAATCTTGCCACTCAGACCAAAGCCTTTCTTCAAGAACTCACGGGAGCGGTAAGTGGGACGGGGAAGGCGATACTCTTCGTCTCCCTTCCCTCAAGCGACCCTTTTAGGGACCAGGCATCCGAAGAGCTCCTCACTTCCCTCCAATCCATTCTCGGGAGGATGGAGAAGGTTTACGCTCCCGTGCGGGATGAGGAGGTAGCGGAGATAATAAGGAAGAGGCTTTTTGAGGAGATTGATGAGCAATCCGCTTGGAGGGAGATAGAGGAATTCCTCAGCTACGCTGAGGGGGAAGGGATATTGCCGGAGGGGATGGATAAATCGGCTTATCGGGAGAGGTTTCGCCGAAGCTATCCCTTCCAGCCGGAGGTGATAGATGTTCTCTATGGGAGGTGGGGGAGCTTTCCCACATTTCAGAGGACGAGGGGAGTTTTGCGTCTTCTCGCCCTTGTTATCTCCTCCCTTTATAGAAAAGGGGAGAGGAAATCTTTCATCAGCTTGAGCGATTTTGATTTAAATGAGCCAGATATAAGGGAGGAGCTTGTCAAGCATTTAGAGACGGGATACGAGAGCGTCATCGCCGCAGATATTACCGGCAAGGATGCGGGAGCGAAGGTTGTGGATAGGAGCTTGGGTTCCGCTTATGAGCCCTATCGTTTCGGGACGAAGACGGCGAATGCCATCTTTATGTATTCCTTCTCAGCGGGAAGAGCGAGGGGAGCGAGCCTCAATCAAATCAAGCTCGCCTGCGCCTTCCCACCCGTCCCCAGCAGCATCGTCGTTGAAGCGGTGGAGCAGTTGAGGAAGAGGCTTTGGTATCTATCGGATGAGGGGCTGTATTTTGACAAGATACCCAATCTCAATAAAGTGATATTGGATAAAAAGGATACGATTGAGGATAGGGAGCTTGTGGAGGAGGAGAGGAGGATTTTGCACGCCCATATAAAGGATGACCCGCTCAAGGCTTTCCTATGGCCGACGAATTCAAGGGATATACCAGATGGAAAGGAGTTGAAGCTCGTAGTTTTGCGGGAGAGGGGGAAAGCGAGGGAGATATGGGAGAATCGTGGCGATGCCCCTCGCATATATAGGAATACTTTGATTTTCTTGGTTCCTCAAGATGAGGGGTGGGCGAAATTTGAGGATTTCCTCAGGGAGAAGATGGCTTGGGAGAGGATAGATGAGGATAAAAGCCTTAAATTGACTCCGGAACAGCAAAATAGGGTGGAGGAGAGGGTTATGGAGATGAAAGGGAGGGAATATGAGGAGTTGAGGAGGTCTTACAGGGTTCTTCTTTTGCCCGAGCGGGATTGTTTTAAGGAGCTTGATATGGGGATTCCCTCCGTGGGAGGGAGTGAGAACATAACGGCGGAGGTTTATGAATTGCTGAGGTCGGAGGAGCGATTATTGGAGAGGATGAGCCCCCAATTCATCAAGGATAAATATTTGATGGAAAAGGATTATCTTGAGACGAAAGCTTTGCTTGAAAACTTCTATAGGACGCCCGGGGAGTTTATGCTGACGAGCCAGGATGCTTTGCGGTCTGCGATTAAGGAGGGAGTAAAGGTAAAGCTCTTCGGGTTAGGGAAGCTGAAATATGAAGGGCAAGTCATCTGCGAGCATTTCGGCGAGGAATGTTCTCCTACCTTTGAGGAAGGAGAAGTGATAGTGAGCGCCGATATATGCTCAAGACAAACTACGAGCGATTACGATACATTAAAAAATGAATTGATAATGAGTGAAAGGAAAGAAGCCAGTTATGTTATGGACAAGATAAAAAACAGCGATTTATCAGAAGAGAAGAAGCAGGAGTTGTTAAGGGCAGGAGATATGAAAACAAGGATACTTGAAGCGGAAAGTGTAGAGGTTTTGGAGCGAATAAAAATGGAGATTCAAAATGCTGGCTTTAAAGACGAAGAATTAGGGAAGGGTTTATTGGAGCTGGTGGATAAGAAGATAAAGGAATTAACTGAGGGTAAACCTCCAGAGCCTCCGCCTCCACCGCCTCTACAACCTACTATAAAGGGCGTTTCCTTGAGGCTACAAATTCCACCTTTGAAGTTTTCCGAATTAGTAAGGATTGTGAACCAATTAAGGAGAAAATTTGAAAAATGTCAAATAGAGATGGGGATAAATGCAGAAGGCGGGGAGGGGATGAGCGATAGCGATTATGATTTGGTAAAGGAGGGATTACAGCAGGCGGGGATCGAGGTCATAAAGGAAGAGCTACAGAAGGAATAAAACGCTTGATTTGAGGGGAGTTTATATCCATTTTCAAAATCTCTTGCTGACAGGAATTTTTGATGGGTTATAATGAAAGCAGGAGGTGATTTTTGTGAGCGAAAGTGAGAAAGAAGGTATGAGGATTAACAGGAGGGAGTTCCTGGGCTATTGCGCATCTCTTTTCCTCGGCGGGCTCTTCTTGCTGAATGAGGGAAAGGGGTTCGCTCAGCCGCAGGAGCCCATCAAGAAGGGGGATAAGGCTAATATCCCCCTCATCTTCACCCACACTCCCTCCGAGGTCCCCACTTGGCCCTATAAGGGCTACGATTACAACAAGAGAGCGGAAGAGCTCACGGAGAAACTGAGAAAAGCTCTTCCCGACATCAATTTCACTCCCTACCACATCCAGAACGCCGATGAAGCTAATCGCCTCCTTCAGGAGACAAAGGATGTGGATGGCTATGTGGTTTATATCATAGGCATCTGGACGGGAGCGCCCGCCGTCTTTGCACGAAGCGGACGCCCAACAATCCTTGTAGATGACCTCTATGCCGGCTCGGGCGAATATCTTGCGGTGATGGAGGGAATAAAGAACGAGAACCTTCCCGTCGTGGGCGTTGCCTCCTCCAATTTTGAGGATGTCGTGAGAGCGGTTCGCCTCTTTGATGTAATCAAGAAGCTCGCCCAATCAAAGATATTGGTCGTGACAGATGGCGATGTCTCGCCCGTTGCCCAGAAGGTAAAGGACCTATTTGGGACAATAGTTGAGGGTGTAACCGCCGATGATGTCAACGCGATTTATCGCAGGGTTAGGTTGAGCTCCGCTCAAGAGTGGGCTAATAAGTGGATTAAGGAGGCGAAGAAGGTCGTTGAGCCAACGGAGGAGGATATCCTCAAGGCGGCTAAATTGCATCTCGCCCTGAAATCTTTGATGGAAAGAAGAAAGGCCGATGCGGTAACGGTGAATTGTCTCGGGCTGGTTTATGGCAATCGGCTTGAAGCCTATCCCTGCCTATCTTTCTTCCAACTTAACAACGAAGGCTCAACTGGATGTTGTGAGGCAGATGTTGATTCCACGATTACCCAATTGATGATGCGTTATATGACGGGAAGACCAGGATATATCTCCGACCCCGTGTTGGATACCGCAACTAACAGGATAATCTACGCCCATTGCGTTGCCACTAATAGGGTCTTCGGACCAGATGGTCCCGCCAATCCCTACATCATTCGCTCCCATGCAGAGGATGGCAAGGGCGCATCTGTCCAGTCTCTTATGCCCTTGGGCGAGAAGATAACTACGCTGAGGATTTCCATTTGGGATAGCACGATAGTTCTTCATACAGGGAAGACTGTTGCCAATATAGATGAGCCAAAGGGATGCAGGACGAAGCTGGCGGCGGAGGTAGATGCGAGGAAAATCCTGAAGAATTGGACTCACACTTGGCATCGCGTTACCTTCTATGGAGATTGGCGGGAGGATGTTAAGAATTTCGCCAAATTGAAGGGCTTGCGGCTTATAGAGGAGGATGTTTGATATCAGACTCGCCCTCCCCCGTTAGGGGGAGGGCAAGTTATTTTATATCTTGATGAAGCCCGCCCCCTTTATGGGAACGCATCTTCCCATCCTCGGCTCCAGCCCTCTCGGTTCATAATACTTTTCTATCAATGTTCTCTCTACATCTTCAACCGCTTCCTCCTCAGCCAGAATCATTATTGAACCTCCCAATCCCGCCCCCAAAATCTGTGCTGCCAAAACTCCTCTAACTCCCCTCGCGAGGTCAACCATATAGTCTATCTCGGGAGTGCTACAGGCGTAATCGCCGGGCTGATAGGCGAGGGTGAATTCCTTCCTATCAGGAAAGGCTTTCCTCATCTCTATCAGTTTATCAAGATACTCATCCGATATATCGTTTTGATGGGGGACCATCTCTCCCTTTTCATTCAACCTCTTCACCCTATCGCCGTCATGGGAGATGTTTATGAGCTCTGCAAGGGAATGGATATCGTCATTTTTGAGCAACTCGGGACAAATCCTGCTTCTCGCACATTCGGCGATGCCGAATAGGCAAACCCCTCGCACGGGAAAATCGTCCAAATGGTCAGCGTTGCAATGTTCCAAGACCTTCTTCCCCTCATCTCCCAGCTCCCTCAAAACCTCCTCCTTTCTCATAGATATGGGAAGGGCTTTCAAGAGATGGAATATCTTCTCATCGCTTAATCCCTTTTCCTCGGGATGGATGTCCCTAAGATGTTCTATCTCTATCTCCCTTTTGAGAAGGCGAGTGCCTATCTCGTAGGCGGCAATCCTTTGATTGAATGTATCCCTTGCCCATCCCGCTTTCTGGGCTTTTTGATGAGAATAGGCATAGAGGATGGCATAGCCCTTTGGCAGGGGGACGCTTTGAACATAGGAGAAGGGATGAAAGGAGAATTGATTAACGCAGAAGGGACTGCCGAATTTAATCCCTGCGTGGTCTCCCATACCTCCCCTCGTTTGGACGAACCATTCACCTTCACCGCAGAGATGGACGAATCTCTCCTCCGAGATTTTGAGACCGTTTATCAGGCAAGAAGCCTCAGCGAAGGCGACTACCAGGGCGGAGGAGGAGCTCAAGCCAGAACCAACTGGTATATCCCCAAAAACGAAGGCATCGAAGCCTTTGAATAGCCTATCCCTGAACCTCTCCTGAAGCATAAGGACAGCTGCCTTTGCGTAATTAACCCAATCGCCTTTGCTGTTCGCTATTTCGTTTTTCAATTCCTGCAGATTTATCAGCTCAGCCCAATCAAGCCAGCGATATTTTGCGAACTCCTCGCTTATCCTGAAGGAGCGGGGCGGATAGGAAGGGTCCGAATTGAAGAGGTTGACGATATCATCCTCTCGTGGATGGACTACCATAAGGATTTCCCTATCTATTGCTATGCTGTTGATTCTACCGCCCCTGTGGTCTATGTGGCGTCCCAGGATGTTGAGCTTGGCGGGTGAGCGAACGAGGAAGACGGGCTCATCCCCTCCCATAGCCTCAATAAAGGCTTCAAGCAATCTCTGAAAATCCCTCCGCCTTTTCTCCAAGAGACTACTTTCCTCCCCATAGATGCTTTTCAAAACGCTCTTTATCTCATCGCTCTGAAAGATGGCGAGCCATTCTCTTGCGGGCTTGAGGCTTCTCTCATCCAAGAGATTCTCTTTTCCTTCTATGAAGCGCACCTTCCCCACTTTTCTCTCTATCTCCCCAAGCTCCTCGGGAGTATTGAAGGTGAGGATTTTCTCCTTATCAATTATGAAAGTCCCGATTTTCAGCCCCTTATCATAGAAGATGGAGACCACATCGGTTAGCTGTTCCTCTCCGCTATGGGGGTCTTCTTGAATCAGGGGAAGCGCTTCATAAAGTGGGGAAGACTTGAACATATAAATAGATTGATTTGTTTCATCTGTTGGTGGGAAGTCCTTTTCCCTTCCCTTGCTCTCAAGAATCGCCTTAACCCTTCCTTCCGCATCCCTTATTATCCGTCCGAAGCTTTTCCCCTCGGAAAGACAGGTGGCGAGGAGTAAATCATAGCCTCCCTTTTCGAATTCCTCTCTCATAGCCATCAGGGATTCGCCATCAAAAATCTTGTCCCCAGCGATTATGAGGAGATTTCCAGAGAAATTTATGCTTTGGAGATAGTTGGAGGCGCATTTCACCGCGTGTCCCGTCCCCTTTGGCGGTTCCTGGAGGACGAAGTTGACATCCTTGAACTCCTCCTCAACAGTGGCGATTACTTCCTCGTATTTATGCCCAACGACTACCAAAATGTTGGGGAAGCCGCAGTTCTTGAGGGTGGCGATTCCCCTATTTATAACCGGTATGCCGCCAACCGAATGGCAGACCTTGTTCTTCTCCGAATTCATCCTCGTCCCTTTACCGGCGGCGAGGATAACCGCCACCCAACCCTCTTGGGGGAAGGTGGAGTTAATCTTCATAAGCGAAGCTCTATCCCTCCTCCTTTCTCTTGGGAGAAGGTCTCAACTAGCCATCTCTTGATTTCCTCCCTGATTTCCCTCACCTTTTCCATAATCTCCTCCTCGGAGCCCCGTAAAGAGGCGGGGTCGGGGAAGCTTTTGTGGAGATATTTCCTGCCACCAGGAAAGAAGGGACAATTCTCCTTTCCCTCTTCGCAGACGGTCACAACATAATCAAATTCCCAGCCGTTGAACTCATCCAAGCTCTTGGGACGATTCTTTGATATATCTATTCCTACTTCCGCCAAAGCTTTGACCACATAGGGATTGACTCTTTCTGCGGGTTCAATTCCCGCGCTATAGGCTATGAAGTCGTTTGGAAAGAGATTATTTAAGAGAGCTTCAGCCATTTGGGAGCGGGCGGAGTTATGAATGCAGATGAAGAGAACTTTTTTCATAAATCTAATTCGTCCTCGCTGAAAACCTCTGCAGAGAATTTATATATTTTAGTGGCTGGGTCCTGCCAGCAGTCTGTGGGGAGACCCGCTTTCAGACAAGTATGTTGAAGGAAGGTTTCCCTATCCCAATTGTATTCAATTGCTACTTGGGGAAGGAGCAATCCCCTATAAAAGCCTCTGACGATATATAGTCCATGCTTTCCCACTTCTATCTCCTCAACATCTTCCACCTCTTCAAGGGGAGAGAGGACGGAGATCTCAATCGTTATGAGGGGGAGTTCGTCCAAGGTCAAGGGTGGGAAGCGAGGGTCTTCAATGGCGGCTGCAACAGCCATCTCGGCGACTGTTTGATAAAGTGGTTTTATGGCTTCTATCATACCGATGCATCCTCTAAGGAAACCCGCTTTCTTGAGGGTAACGAAGGCGCCCTTTCTCTCGAGAAGGGCGGGAGAGGAGGGAGAGAAAGAGGGGATTTTCCTATTTTTGAGATACTCCGTAATGGATGTTCTCGCTATCTTCAAAAGCTCCTTCTTTTCCTCTTCGCTCAAGGGATTCATTTTCAACACCTCTTTTTAAATTTTAAGGAATAAGCAATTAATTTCAAGAGGAAAGTTCTAAACTTAGCTTTTCACAGATTGCGAGAGGCAGGGCACCTTTATGTCATCGCTAGCAATAGAGAAGCAGTCTCTATTTATTTCTTAAGACGAGATTGCGAGGCTTCCCAAAGGGAAGCCTCGCAATGAAAGAAAGTTTGAGATTGCCACGCCCGCCTTCGGCGGGCTCGCAATGACAAAGAGGGCAAAGATGAGATTGCAACGGGCTCCTTTCCGGAGCCCTCGCATCTATGGGTATAGGTTTTTGATTGGTTATTCGCCTTTTACTTCCCTAGGGATTCGTTCTTAAATTTTCATTTTTAAAACCCTTGGATTACGAATCGGCTTGAGAATTTTGAATTATATGATATAGCATTTCCTTTCCCAACACTTTTAAAGAATTGGATTTTTAGCCAAATTATAATTTCCTCTCGTTATTCCTTATCCATTTCCAAAACCTATACCCATGCCAGCAATGATAGTCCGGGTCCTTGTCAATGCGAGCGATAGCGAAGCAAGCTCTTTTTGCGATAAAAGACCTCCCTTCAGGAAGCCTCGCAGGGATGGACTTTTAAAAGAAGTCTTTCACCTCCTCTATTTTTGACAATTTTCGCTATTCCTGTATAATTCTATAAGGACGCTATGTTTGAATCTCTTACAGCAAGGCTTCAATCTATCTTCAATAAGCTGAGAGGGAAAGCCCGCCTCAGCCCGCAGGATATCGACTCAGCCCTGCGGGAGGTGAGATTATCCCTCTTGGAAGCAGATGTTCATTATAAAGTCGTCAAAGAATTCCTTGATAAAGTGAGACAAAGAGCGCTTGGGGAGGAGGTTATGTCCTCCTTCACTCCCGCCCAGCAGGTCATAAAAATCGTCAGAGACGAGATGATTAATATCCTTGGAAAAGAAGAGGATATCCACCTCTCCCCCATTCCCCCCACGACTATTATGCTCGTCGGCTTGCAGGGTGGAGGTAAGACGA
>Ga0207433_10009016_pt1 | contig 16030 bp, 21 predicted proteins | sample YelNatPaOPGAMG01_FD_187559 | JGI IMG/M metagenome (GOLD analysis project Ga0207433, IMG submission 187559) | Hot spring thermophilic microbial communities from Obsidian Pool, Yellowstone National Park, USA - OP-RAMG-01 (SPAdes) (version 3) | ecosystem: Environmental > Aquatic > Thermal springs... | reverse complement strand
GTGGGAAGAGAACACGGTCGCGCGCCCGCCGATGGTGACCGGCAACCGGCGCAGGGGCGAGGATGACGGCGATGGCGACTCGTTCGGCGCGAGCCAGTACACGAAGGCGCGAGCCGTGCGCGAGCACTACCAGGCGCGGCTGGCGAAGTTGGAGTTCGAGGAGAAGACCGGGAAGCTGGTTGATTCCGACTCGATCAAGGTTGCCGCCTTCAACCTATTTCGGCAGTTCCGCGACGGGATGCTCGGAATCCCCGACCGGGTGTCCGCGATGGTCGCAGCCGAATCGGAGGAGGCGCGGGTGCATCGCATCCTCACCGACGAAATTCGGAAAGCGCTGAATGACTTTGCAGATTCCGACCGCTGACGAGCTCTACGGCGCGGCGGCTCGCGCGGGCGCGCGGCCGGATCCGCTGCTGACGATCTCCCAGTGGGCCGACAAGTATCGGTTCCTGTCGCAACGCGCGAGCGCGGAGCATGGCCAATGGCGCACCGAGCGCACTCCTTACCTGCGCGAGATCATGGACTGCCTCTCGCCGTCCTCGATGATCGAGCGGGTCGTGTTCATGAAGGGCGCGCAGATCGGCGGGACGGAGTGCGGGAACAACTGGATCGGCTATGTGATTCACCAGGCGCCCGGTCCGATGATGGCGGTGCAGCCGACCGTCGAGATGGCCAAGCGGAACTCGAAGCAGCGCATTGACCCGCTGATCGAGGAATCGGATGTGCTGCGCGCCATCGTACAATCGCCGCGGGCTCGCGACTCGGGTAACACGGTCCTGTCGAAGGAGTTTGCTGGCGGCGTGCTGGTGATGACGGGCGCCAACAGCGCGGTTGGCCTCCGGTCGATGGCGGCGCGGTATTTGTTCCTCGACGAGGTGGATGCCTATCCGGGCGACGTCGAGGGCGAGGGCGACCCGATCAACCTGGCCATGGCCCGGACCAGGACGTTCGCGCGCCGCAAGGTCTTCATCTGCTCGACGCCGAAGATCACTGGTATGAGCCGGGTGGAGGCGGCGTAGGAAGCAGATCACCGGCTACCAGAACCTCGACACGCTCGAAGCGCTGATGAGCCGGATCACCTTCCGCGTCGGCTCCGACGTGCTCGATCTGCCGCCCGCCACGCACGTCACCTACTACTGCGACCTCACGCCGGAGGCGCGGAGGGTGTACGTCGACATTGACACGGACTTTGTCGCCCGCGTAATCGACGGCACGGTGACCGTCGCAAACGCGCTCGTTAAGCTCCTCCGGCTGCAACAGATAACGGGTGGCTGCGTGCCGACCGACGACGGCACCACGCGGCGCATTGATTCGAGCAAACAGAAGCTCCTGGCCGACACCCTGGAAGACATCGGGAGGGAAGAGCCGGTCGTCGTCTTCGGCCGCTTCCACGCGGATCTCGACGCCGTGCACCAGGCGTGCGAAGCGAACGGCTATTCGAGCATGGAGCTCTCCGGCCGGCGCGACGACCTTCGCCGCTGGCAGGACGGTGAGGCGCAGGTGCTCGCGGTTCAGATCAGCGCGGGCGGCGTCGGCGTGGACTTAACGCGCGCTCGCTACTGCCCTCTTTTACTCCCTTTCCTTCTCGTTGGCCGAGTACGACCAAGCGCTCGCACGGGTCCATCGGCCTGGGCAAAGCAGGCCGGTCACTTACATTCACTTACTCGCGCGTAACACCGTGGACCTGAAGATCCAACACGCCCTTGAAAAGCGTGCAGAAGTCATCAACGCCATTCTCGCGGAGATCCGGTCATGAATCATATCTCGGACATTCTGGATCGCATCGAGGTGAACGGAAACGGGTGCTGGACGTGGATGGGCGCGAGAACAGCGGCCGGATACGGCGAGGCGAACATGAACGGCCACGTCGTTTTGATCCACCGTATCGTGTACGAACGCATCCGCGGGGCGATACCTTGGCACACGGAGTTGGACCATCTGTGCAGGAATCGTGCGTGCTGTAATCCGTACCACTTGGAAGCTGTCTCGCATCGCGAGAACATCCTGCGTGGCCAGTCGCCACCCGCGCTGCTGGCGCGCAAGACGCATTGCCAGGCCGGGCACGAGTTCACGCCCGAGGCCACCATCACCGTCAATGGAAACCGGGAGTGTCGCGAGTGCAAGAAGCTGCGCGACCACGACTACCGAGTGCGGCGGTTCGGAATTCGAGGAAATGCCCAATCGAGAAAGACGCACTGCCCGCATGGGCATGAATACAGCGAGCAGAACACCTATCGCCACAACGGAAGGCGACACTGCCGCGCGTGCATTAAGAACCGCACAATGCGGCGGCGAGGCACCCGCGTGGAGGATGCAGCCAGGAACTAGCCATGGATAACAAAAGCATCGTGAAATACGTGCGCCTCGAAAAGCGCAAGGCGGACCTTGCCGCCGAATTGAAGCAGGTCGAGCACGATCTCAAAACGATGGAACGCACCGTCGTCAACGAGATGGTGAACGCCGGCTTCGATGAAGTCAGCGCGGAGGGCCGGAAGTTGAAGCTGGTCCCGAACGTCGAGGCCAGTCCGGCCGCGGATCGCTGGGCGGTGGTCGAGGCTCTGCGCGCAGCGGGCCTCGATCAATACATTCCCCAGAATTACAACGACTCGCAGTTGCGAGCGTTCGTGAAGGAAATCGCCGCGGAGGTCATTTCGCGCGCGCAGGACGAGGGGCGCGTCGCGGACGTGGAGGAAATCCGCGCCGCGCTACCCGAGCCGCTGGGCTCGGCGCTCAACGTGTACCTCGGCCACAAGCTCAGCAGTCGGAAAGCCTAAAGGAGAACTATGTCTCAGGAGCTTATGAAAGCCGGTGCGCCGCCGCGCGCACTTACTCTGTCGGAAGAAGAAGCACAGGCGGTGCGCGACGCGTTCGCTGTCAACATCGCCTCTGGCAGCATCACGGAGTTCGATCTCCCGCGCATCAAGACTATGTCCGGTGCTGCGCTCTGGTTGATCCCCACGCTCGAAGGCGATGAGACGACGCCGATCATCGAAGGCGTGGTCGTGCTCGCCCGCGACACCCGCTCGTACTTTCCCACCAAGGAAGGCGGCAACCAGCCGCCGCTGTGCTCGTCCCTCGACGGCATTAGCGGCAAGAGCAACGATCCGAAGCTGGGCGGTACGTGCGCCACGTGTCCGATGGCGCAGTTCGGCTCGGTGCAGGACGGTACCAACGGCCAGGCGTGTAAGCAGTCGAAGCAGCTTTTCATGCTGCGCGGCACGTCGATGTTCCTCGAGGTTGTCTCGCTTCCGCCCACCAGCCTCAAGGCGATTCGGCAGTTTCTGCTAAAGCTCACGACGCAGGGCATCCAGCACTATCAGGCGATCATCCGGATCGAACTCGAGAAGGCGCAGAACGCGCAGGGAAAAATTTACGGCAAGGCGGTGTTCAAGTTCGTGCGCCGGCTGAACGAGCAGGAGGCGGCGCGCGCCGCGGAGTTCCGCGCGCTTGCCATGTCGATCTCTGACCGCGTCTCGCCTGCGGTTGAGGCGGACGCCAGCGCCGCGGAGTAAGGAGGGCAGGTGTTTCCCGAAACCATCCTGCAAATCAACAACGGAGCGACGGTCGCCGAACTGGGCGACGCGCTCCAGAAGGTGGTGGCCACCGTCCGCGCTGTCGGAAAGAGCGGCACCGTCACGCTCGCGATCAAGGTCGCGCCGGCGATGAAGAACTCGACCGACGTGCTGACCGTCGAGGCGAGCGTGAAAACCAAACTGCCGGAATCGGAGCACGGCGCGACGATCTTCTTCGCGACCGAAGACAACCGGCTGGTCCGCAACGATCCCAAGCAGCAGGTGCTCCCGCTGCGTGTGATCGATATGCCCGAGAAGGGCGAACTGAAGGAGGTCATCTAAGATGGCCATCGGTCCGAATGATGCTGGCGTCGCCGGAGACGTCCAGGCTGCAATCAACGCGGGGGCGGCGATGGCCGATCCCCGCACGCCGGGCCTCGATCCGGGTACCGGCACTTACACCGTTGTGCCCAAGGGCTACGAGATCGTTTCGCTCGACGAGTACATGGTCCGGCCGCGGCGCATCGCGCAGGATGTGAGGCTCCAGGATACGGAGTCGTTCGTCGAGTATGTGAAGCACTTCAAGACCCGCGCCTCGCGGGTGTTCTTCAACGCGACCGACGAGGAGTTCCACGCGGTCATCGACTATCACGAAGCCGAGACGCCGGCCTGGTGCGATCACGTGGCGCGCTATCAGCCGCAGCGTTCGGTGGAGTTTGCCACGTGGCTGAGCGCGAACCGGCGCCAGATGACGCAAGTCGATTTCGCGCGGTTCGTGGAAGAGAACCTTCCGGATATCGTCGAGCCGAATAGCGCGGACCTGCTGAACGTTGCGCTCACGTTCGAGGCCAAGAAATCCGTCGAGTTCTCCTCCGGCGTGCGCCTCCAGAACGGGCAGATCCAATTTCAATACGACGAGGTGGTCCGCGGAACGGCGCAGAAGGGCACGATCGAAATCCCGGAGAAGTTCGTCCTTGGCATCCCCATCCACCTGAACGGCCCGGCGTACCGCATCGACGCGCGCTTCCGGTGGCGGTTGCAGGAGGGCAAGGTCACGTTCTGGTACGAGATGGTGCGGCCGCAGAAGTACATCGAGCACGCGCTCAAGGAGATTCGCTCGGCGGTCGCGGAGGGCACGGGCGTCCCGGTGTTGTCCGGACTGCTCGGGGCGTAGTTCACGGGCGGGGCTGGAAGATTCCGGCCCCGCCGTCAGGAGAATCACATGGCGAACGAAGAAAGAAACGCGCAGTGCGCCGAATCCGACTGGAATCGGCAGATGTGCGAGGCGGCTGCGTGGTGCGCGGCGCACAACGTCCCGCTCAAGGTCGGGCCTGGCTTCGTGACCGGGCTCGATTCGATCGCGGACGTGCTCGAAGGCGCCATGGCTGGCGCCGGCGAGGAGAACGTTCCGGACGGCGTGGCGATGTACATGATCTGCCTGCGCGAGACGGCGATGTTCATCCGGCTGCACGGCACCATTGCGGGCGTCGCCGCGATGGCGCGCGAGCAGTTGGACGCGATTCAGGAGAAGGAGCAGACGGACGCGCCGGCGCAGGCGGCGAAGAAGACCGCTGGGCGGCGCGCCGGGAAGAAGGCTCGCAAGTAGAGGCGCGGCGGGAGGGTGCGTGGCCGGGAGGCGCCCCTTCAAAAGAGCGGACGTCAACCCGCCGCCCGCCAATCAGCGGAAAGAACGTATGACCCCTGAACTCCGGACGGTGAAACTGTCGGACATCGTGTTCGACGAGGTTGTCTACCCTCGCCATGAGCACGATCCGGCATTGGTTCAGCGATACGCCGAGTGCCTGGATGAGATCGAGGCGAAAAAGAACTTCATCTCCGTGGCCACGGACATGAAGCTTCTCGACGGTAAGCATCGCTGGCTTGGCTACAAGAAGAAGTACGACGGCGAGGACCGGGAGGTCCAGGTCTTCGTGTATCCGGTCACGGCCGCCCACGAACAGTTGCGGTTGGCCGCGAAGCTGAACAGCGAGCACGGCTGGCAGCTGACCGATGCGGACAAAGAGGAAACGGCGAAGGCGATGTATGCCTATGGCTGCTCGTACGGCGAGATCGCCGCTACACTCTCGGTCGGCAAGAAGAAAGTTTCCGATTGGCTGGCCCGCACGGTGAAGGAGCAAAAGGATCGCCGCGACCGGAAGATCTTCGAGATGTGGATGGCGTGCTGCACGCAGGACGAGATTGCGAAGTCCGCGGACTGCCCCATCGGAACTGTGGGCCGGCTGGTCGGCGACGGCGGGTTTCTTCAATCGGTTCTCGAAAACCAAACGAAGAAAGCCGCTGCGGACCACGCGACCGATTTCGTCCCGCCTCTCTACAACGTGTGGAAGTGGCAGGAAAGAACACCCGGGGTGAAGCACTTCGGCAACAGCGAGCCGGCGCTGGTGGATAACCTTCTGTATCTCTATACCAAGCCGTTCGATGTGGTGATCGATCCGTTTGCAGGATGCGGCTCCACCATCGACGTTTGCAAGAGGCGGTTTCGCCGGTATTGGGTCGGCGACCGCAAGCCGGTGGTCGAGCGCGCCCACGAAATCCGCGAGCATGACCTGACGGCCGGTATGCCGGCGATCCCCCGGTGGGCGGATGTGAAGCTCGTCTATCTCGATCCTCCGTACTGGAAACAGGCCGAAGGACGGTACAGCCAGGATCCTGCCGATCTCGCCAACATGCCGCTCGATGAATTCACGGCGAAGCTCGCCGGCATCATCAACGGCTTTGCAAAGAAGCTGAAACCCGGTGCGATGATCGCGCTGCTGATGCAGCCGACGCAGTGGAACGCGCCGGAAAAGCAGTACACGGATCACGTAGCCGACATGATTCGGCTGGTGACGCTGCCGATCGATCTCCGCGTGCAGTGCCCGTATGAAAGCCAGCAGTGCACGCCGCAGATGGTCGAGTGGGCGAAGGAGAACCGCAAGGTCCTGGTGCTGTCGCGCGAGCTGGTGGTCTGGAGGGTCGAATAATGTCGCTCGATGAACGGCTTGGCACCCGCGACCTTACTTACTCTCGCTGGCATCGGCCCGACTCCATCGCGCGCTTCATCCCGATGAACCTCGCGGCGCAGGCGTCGCAGATTGACCTCGATGCGGCGATCTTCATCGAGTACGACGACGGCAGGAAGCTGCCGCTTGCGCTGGTGGAGTTTGCCCGGTTCACCGGAGCGTTTCGAAAGGCATCGACGATCACGAAGACGCTCGCAAAACAGGCCGGGATCCCCGCGTACGTCGTGCTCTACAGCATCGCGGACGCCCCGAATCCGGTGGACCCGGCCTACAGGGACATCAGCATGTTTCACGTCCGGAAGGTGAACCCGGAACCGGAAGGGAAGTGGATCCCTCTTACGCCGCAGATGTGGGCGCAGCAGCTGCTGGCAATTCGTGGGTACTGCGCCAAGATCGCCGGTTTGGACATGCCGGAAGCCGGAGGCACCGATGGACGTCCTTGAAGGCATTCTCGAGCGCATCGCGGAGACGCAGGAGCAGCGCGACGCGCTGCTCCACCAGGTCGAAGTGGAGGAGCAGAAGATCGCGAAGTTGGAGCAGATGTACAACCTGCTCGATGATCCGGCCACGCAGGATTTGATGAAGGATCTGGTGGTTGGCGTCGCGGTCCAGAACGGCGCGGCGGTGCCGAATGCCAGCGCCACCGGCGAGCGGCACTACGTCGGGATGCAGCGCGTGCGCGAGTACGTGACCGCGATCCCTGCCGGCCAGCCGTTCACGGTTCACGACGTGTTCCAGAAGTCGGTCGAGCACATGCCGCCGAACCCGAAGATGCGGCACCCGGAATTCGAGAAGCAGCGCAAGGGGAGTATCTCCATCGCGCTCTCCTCGATGGCGAAAGCCGGCGATCTGGAGATTGTGAAGCAGGGCCGCGGGCGTGACTGCACCGTGTTCCGGAAACCGGAGGTGCGCGCGTGAGGCATATGGCTGTCCTTGAGAGCGCGGTCGTCACCCGGATTATGGCGACGCTCAAGAAGCGCCCCGGTATCGTCGTCCGCAAGCGCCACGGCACTGCAATGGGCGTCGCCGGCGACCCGGATCTCTACGGCACGATCAACGGCAGGCACTTCGAGATCGAAGTGAAGCGGCCGAACGACCCTAACTCGCAGTTGACGCAGTTGCAGTCGAGGCGCCTGGCCGAGTGGCAGCAGGCCGGCGCCATTACCGGCGTGGCCCGCTCGGTGGACGACGCGCTCCGCATCCTTGGCATCAAGCGGGAGGTCGTCGGATGATCGCGCGCGCAGAAGCAGTCACGGCGCAAATGCTGGTGCTTGGCAAGATCGACCGGTACGACCGCCAGGTCGTCGCCGCGATGATCGACGATGCCATCGAACGCGACCGCGCGAGCCGGCTCGACGACGACGAGGAGGAGACGCTGCCGTGAGCGACGCCGACGGGAAGCACCGGCCGGAGGCGTCGTGATCGAACTCGGCGTGGACGCGCTGCGCCGGATGCGCGAGCGGCGGCAGCACTCGTCGCACCTGATCGACGTGGCGCCGGACGCTCCGATGGAGAAGCCCGAGCAGAGCCTCCACGTCTGGACCGGCGAGAAGTTCATCCCATGGCAGAAGTGGGCGGCAACTGACGCCATCGTCCGGATCGAGCCTCCGGAAAGGGACGCGGCGGCGAGCACCGCGCCTGCGGCCAGGCGCGAGGAGAAACGGAATGGAAGACGTGTGGAAGCCCCGCATCTATTTGCGGCAGTTGATGACGAGGGCGGCGGACGGAGTGGAGACGATGAACTGGCTTTGGATGGGCAGTAACCCGAACGGCCACGATTGGAGCCTTGGCGGCGTGAGGTTGTTCACGCTGGAACAGGCCGTGCTCCGGTACGCGCGCAAGTTGCACCGCGCGAGGAGGACCGCGTAGTGGGCGCTCGCTATTTCAGAACGTACACGGGCCGGCGCGTGCATCCTCTCTCCCCGGCCGAGGAGGAGATCGCCATCGAGGATATCGCCCGGTCGCTGTCGCAGATTTGCAGGTTCCTGGGCCACACCGAGGCCTTCTATTCCGTGGCGCAGCACTCGGTCCTGGTGAGCCAGCTGGTGCCGGCCAGGGATGCGATGTGGGGCCTGCTCCACGATGCGAGCGAAGCGTATCTCTGCGACTTGCCCGCTCCGATCAAGCGCGAGCCGCAGATGTACATGTATCGGGAAGCCGAAGACCGGCTGATGCGAGCCGTCTGCCAGCGCTTCGGGCTCTCGGAGGAGATGCCGGTGTCGGTCAGGCTGGCCGACCGCGCGATCCTCGCCACGGAGTTCCGCGATGTGGTCGGGCTGGATGACCTCGACTGGATTACGCAGGAGTGCGGCGTCGCGCCCGCGCCTAACTATCAGATTGGAAGCTGGCCTCCCGCCGCAGCGGAAGATCGGTTCCTGCTGCGCTTTGCGGAGTTGGCAAAATGACCGCGCGCGAGTTCCTCACGCTCCTCTGGCGCTATAAGCCGGAGGAGCATTACATCCTCGTCTGGACGTATCCCGACAAGCGCTCTCACTGGTTCCAGGACGTCGAGAGAGCCGCTGAGTTTGTCGAGCGCACCACCGGCGTCGATCTGTACGTCGGCCTCGGCTCCTCGAAGGAGGACCTGGGCCCGGCGCGCAGGTGCAAGTCGGACGAGGTCGCCGGCATCGGCGGCCTGGGCGCGGACTTCGATTTCAAATCGGAGGCGCACGGCACGAAGCCGCTGCCGACGAACATCCGCGAGGCGCTCTCGATCATCCCGCCCGCCCTGCCGCCGACGATCGTGGTCTTCACCGGGAACGGCGTGCACGCCTGGTGGCTGCTCAAAGAGCCGTTCGTCTTCGACACCGAGGAGGAGCGCAAGGATGCCATGCGGCTCCTGGCGCGCTTCCACACGATGCTCGCGGCCAAGGCCGCCGCCCGCGGCTGGGCGTACGACAAGCTCTCCGACCTGGCTCGCGTGCTCCGGATTCCGGGCACGAAGAACATGAAGGATCCGGCGCATCCGAAGGACGTGGCGGTCCTGTCCCACGAGGATCGCTTCTACAACCTGTCCGATATCGAGGAGTTCCTTGACGAGTGCGGCATCCCCGACCCGGAAGCGGCGGAGCGCACGGCCAAGGCGTGGAACGAAAGGTTCCACGGCAAGGAAATCGTATTCAATCCCGCCGCACGCATTCCGGAGGAAATGCTCCAGGCGTGGATGCGCGACGACATGCGGTTCAAGAACACGTGGCTGCGCCAGCGGCACGATCTCAAGGACCAGAGCAATTCCGGGTACGACATGGCTCTGGCCGACTTCGGGGTGGACGCCGGCCTTTCGGAGCAGCTGATCGTGGACCTGATCGTTCACCACCGCTGTTTTCACAACCGGCGCGCCCGGAACCGCGTGGATTACTACCAGCGGACCATCGCGAAGGCTGAGGAGCGGTCGGAGTCCAAGCGCGCCAGCGTTTCGCTTGCGGCACAGCCGGCGGCGGCCGGCTCGCACGCCCCCGGTGACGCCACGGCTACCGCTGCCGCGCCACAGGCGGCCCGTGTCGCGCCGGAGGGCGCGGAGGCCACCCAACCTACGACCCCCAAGCCTCCGGACCCCGACGCGGCGCGGGCGGCGAGGTGCGCCCGGATCTCCGAAGCGCTCGGGATCCGCGTGCTGCGGCTCGTGAAGATCACGGGCAAGGAGCCGCAGTACCGCATGGAACTGGCGGACGGAGAGAAGATCGAGTTCCCCAGCGTGAAAAACCTCCTGGCGTATGACTCCGTGAGAGCCGCCATCGCCGGGACGGTGGGCAAGATCATCCCCAAGATCAAGGGCAAACGGTGGGAGGAGCTTTCGCAGCTGATGCTCGACGCCTGCGTCGTCGAGGAAGGGACGGAGGAGATGGACTGGGTCGGTGCGACCAGGATGCACTTGGAGCACTACCTCGCGGAAACCGGCTTCATCCCGTCCATCGAGGGCCAGATGATCCAGCACCAGCGCAAGCCGATGGTGATCGGCGGCTGCGTGGCGGTCTGCACCTCCGATTTCCAGACGTACGTGAACAAGACGACCTTCCAGAACCTCTCCGTGAAGGCAGTTGCCGGGATGCTCTCCGCGCTCGGCGCCAGGAGCGTCCGCGTCCGCGGCGGCGGGAAGTTTAAGGACCAGTCGCGGTGGTCGCTCCCACTCGATGAGTTCGACCCGAAAGAATACCCGTCGCCCGAGGAGCAGGGCGCGCCGGAGGAGGTGCCGTTCTGATGGACGAGCAACGTGCCACCGGCAACCTCGAGGAAATTGGCCGGCGGGATCACGAGATCACGTCGGAGTATAGGCTCTTCGGGCCTCCCGGAACGGGAAAAACAACCAACATCACCCGCCAGATTCGGCGCGCGGTGGATAAATTCGGCGCGCAGAACATCCTGGTCACGTCCTTCTCGCGCGCCGCCGCCGCGGAACTGGCGGGCAGGGACCTGCCCATCGAGCGGAACCGGATCGGCACGCTTCATTCGATCTGCTGGCACGCGCTTGGCGGGCCGGAGATCGCGGAGGCGAACGTCGAGGATTGGAACAAGAGCAACCCGGCTCTCGCGATCACGCCGGTCAAGAAGCAGCACAGGCTCGACGGCGAGGGCGGGGAAGACGCGGACGATTCGGACGCGGAGAAGGGCGGCGACCTCCTGCTGCAGCGCGCCGGCCGGTTCCGCGGCCAAATGATCGAGCCTCAGTGGTGGCCGCAGAACCTCCACGCATTTCACAAGAAGTGGACCGCGTACAAGGAAGCCAACGGCCTCGTCGACTTCACCGACCTGATCGAGACGTGCCTCCGCGACGTGTTCACCGCGCCGGGCCACCCGGAGGTTATCTTCGCGGACGAGGCGCAGGACCTCAACCGGATGCAGTTGTCGCTGGTGCGGAAGTGGGGCGAGCGGTCGAGCTATTTCATCGTCGCAGGCGACGACGACCAGACCATCTATTCCTTTGCTGGCGCCTCGCCGGAGGCGTTCCTCGACCCGGATATTCCGGACGACCACAAAATCATCCTGAAGCAGTCTTTCCGCGTGCCGCGCGCCGTGCACAGCTTCGCGGAGAAGCTGATTCACCGCGTCGGCCGGAGGCAGGCGAAGGACTACTTCCCGCGCGATGCTGCCGGCGCGCTCGACCGGCTCTCGACGGGCGGCTATAAGAGCGCGGACTACCTGATCCTGAAGACCGCGCTGGCGCACGTCGAGCGCGGCCAGTCGGTGATGTTCCTGGCGGCGTGCTCGTACATGCTGCGCCCGGTCATCGCGACGCTCCGCAAGCACGGGGTTCCCTTTCACAACCCATACAGGAAGTCGAACGGCTTCTGGAACCCGCTCGCATCGAACGGGACGACCACCGCGAGCCGCATCACGTCGCTGCTGATCGGCCACCCGGACTATGGCGATGCGCATCGAGCATGGACGCACGGCGACCTGGCGGCGTGGGCCGACGTGCTCCAGGTCAAGGGAGTGCTCCGGCGCGGTGTGAAGCAGAAGCTCAAGGAATACGACCAGCGGCTCCCGGTCACGCTCGAACGGCTCGACGACCTGTTCGAGCCATCGGCTCTGGAGTCGCTCATGGTCGCGTGGGAAGCCGGCCGCGGGGCGCTGCTCGACTGGTGGCGGTTGCGCCTGGCGACGAGCGTCGCGGATCGCGCGAAATTCCCCATCGAGATCGCCACGAGGCGCGGGCCGCGGGCGCTGGTCGAGCCGCCGAAGGTGGTCGTCGGCACCATCCATTCCGTCAAGGGCGGCCAGGCGGACGTGGTGTACCTGTTCCCCGATCTCTCCCAGGCCGGCGACGCGCAGTACGCACGCGGCGGCGCGGCGCGCGACTCCGTGATCCGGCTGTTCTATGTGGGTGCGACGCGGGCGTACGAAAAGCTCGTCGTCTGCCAGCGCGAGTCGGCGCTGGCGATCTCGTTGTGAGCGGGGGCAGGGAAGTGAAGGAAGCCCCCAACATGGGCGAGGCGATTGACTTCGAGCGGCTGTACGCCACGCCTTGGGTGTACGTCGATGAGAAGGTCTGCGCCATGATTCAAGGCCGGACGGTGCGCGCGATCCAGCGGGACCGCCAGTTGGGGATCGGCGCTCCGTACAAGCGGATCAACGGCAAGTGCGTCCGGTACAAGGTCGGGGACATCCTCGCGTTCCTCGAAAGCCAGCCGTCCGGCCGGACCCGACCGCGGCGCCAGCCCGCGCCCGAACTTCCGCCGGATCCGCCGCAGCGGAAGCGTGGCCGCCCGCGAAAGTTGCCTTGAGGTGTCGTACATGCAGAGGTAACCTCCCCCGGGGCTATGAGATTTCGACCCACATGGGACCTCGCCACGATCCCCGACGAGGCCCTTCGATCCGAATGGGGACGACGGAATGCGAGTAAGCGGACGGTGAAGCGCGGCGGCCAGGCGCCGACCTGCAATTGCGGAGAGTGCCCGCTCTGCAAGCGCCGCGAAGCGACCCGCGCGTCGCGCGCGCGGAAGAAGGGAACGAGCCGATGAGCCTCTACTTGCTCAAGGGCTATTACTATTACGAGTTCTTCTACAAGGGCCAGCGCAAGAGAGGCGCGACCGGCGAACGCGACAAGGAAAAGGCGCGCGAGGTTGAGAAACGCGAACGTGAACGGCTGGAGCGGCCGTTCGAGGAGATCCTGAAGGAGGAGGCTCGCGCCCACGAGACGAAGACGATCAACGCGGTCGCGGACACGTTCCTGGAGGAGTACAAACTGGAGCATCCGGATGAAACCTACGCCGAGTATGCTCTGCGCCCTGTGAAGCGGCTGCTCGGGAAGAAACTGGTCCTGGAGATCACGGACGGCGTGGTCCACCGCTACCAATTGACCCGCCGCAAGGAGGAGGCGGCGCCCAAGACGATCAACGAGGAGGTGATGATGCTCCTCCGGATCTGTGGCGATCACGGAGAACTGGTCCGGATGCGGCTGAAGCGGAAGAAGGCTCTCCGGATCAAGGTGCCCGCCTCTCCCGGCCGCGCGTACAGCGCGGCAGAGAAGGCCGCGCTGCTGGCCGATGCCAAGAAGCGCCGTAGCCCGAACTTCTATCCCGCGCTCGTGCTCGCGCTCAACACCGGCCTGCGCCTCAAGGAACTCCGGACGATCAAGTGGGAGCAGATCGACCTGCTCGACAAGAAGACGCTGACGGTCGGCAAATCGAAAACCGACGCGGGCACCGGGCGCGTTGTACCGCTCAACGTGGAAGTGCTCGACGTACTCCAGCAGCACGCCGCATGGTTCATGAGGAAGTTCGGCGAGTGCAAACCGGAGTGGTACGTCTTCCCCTTCGGCCAGCCGCAGCCGACCGATCCCAGGAAGCCGGTGACGACGTTCAAGACCGCGTGGGCGAACGTCCGGAAGACCACGAAGGTCGAGGGACGATGGCACGATCATCGCCACACGCTCATCACCGAGCTGTCCGAGAACGGCACCAGCCGCGAGGCCATCAAGTCGATGGTCGGCCATGTCTCTGACGCCATGGTGGAGCGGTACAGCCATATAAGGATGGAAGCCAAGCGCGCCGCGGTCGAGGAGATCGCGAAGAACCAACGTGCGGCGAACAAGAAGTGGCGGAAGGAAATGAAGAAGCAGCACAAGCCGGCCGCAACGGCTGGCGGCGTGCAGTAGGGCGCGTCGGGGGCCGGTACCATGAACTCGGGCGGCAGGAGGCGGGCCGAGTGGAACTGTCAGCCACCGGGCGAATACATTCCTCCACCGCCGAATCGACGTACCCTTGGCGGCTGTTCCTCCGGGTGCTCAAGTCGCCTGGCCGTATTTCGCCCCTGGTGCCACGATTCGGTGATATCGGCTGCCACACTCGTCCGCGAGACCGAAGGCCAACCCGACCGCTAAATTGGTTACCGCTACCATCCCTATGAAAATTGTGTTTACGACCACAGTGGCAACGTGGATCTCTTTCGACTCGACAGAACGCGAAGATGCATGGCCGGTGGGCACGATCATCGCCACACGGTGATCACCGAGTTGTCCGAGAACGGCACAAGCCGCGAGGCCATCAAGTCGATGGTCGGCCACGTCTCCGACGCGATGGTGGAGCGGTACAGCCATATGAATCCCCAAAACAGAATCCACTTGATTGTGCTCAGTGTAGTGGCCGGAGTTCAGGCGATATACACTGGCGAGTTTCGATTTGTGAGTACCGGTACCCGAGCAGAAGGGAAAGAGTACATTTCTCCCGTGAGTCCCGTTGACAGGTCGCTTTCGGGGCGATATTGTAGTGGGCCGATGAAATTCGTGATGCCATATGTCGAAGGCACTCAATCGTTTTTTTTCGTTTCCGAAAGAGCCGCCGAGAGGCATACGACATGAGGATATCTCCGCCGGCGCTGGCTGTGCAGCGAATGGGCATGCTGTTCGGCGATTCACTGCCCGCAAGCACGTTAACAGCGCGAACTTGCGACTGATCTCTTGTCCTGAGCCCCGGCATTCTCTTAAGCCCGGAAACACAGACCTTAGGTTTGTGAATGCAGAATGGAGGAATACAGAGTGTCTAGGAAATTATTCGCGATGTGCACGCTGTTGTCTTTCTTTGCGACGTCGGCGATTGGCTTTGCGGAAGAAAATTGGAAAAAAGAACTGAAGAACAAACTCACTGAGGCGTACCCGCTCACGAAGATCGGCTCGCATGGCCAAGCGTCAGAGCCAGGCATCGTGGTTGTCGTGAAAGTTGACGGCATCACCATCGACCCGGAAGGCGACGCTGTCAATTCTGTCACGTACTTCGAGAACGGGAGACTCTCGCGGCCCAAAGGGTTCTTGAACGGGGTAATGAGCTCCAAAAGAAACTCCAGCCAGGCCGCACCCGGCGACAGGTTCTACATCTACGGGATCATTGTCGGGGACAAGGACATCGGATTCAAGCTGATGTCCGTGCGGCCGATTCAGTCCACGCGGATGGGCACGTCGCGCAACATCTTCTTCAAGGCGACGCCCGTATTCAGGTATGAAGAAGGCGCTTTGGAGACAGCGGACCTCGCTAAGCTGAAAAAGGATTTCGAGCAGGTGTTCATGCCCGAAGGGCAGGCCCAGGGCACTCCTGGACAAACAGAAGCCTCCACAAAGCCTGCAGCTTCCATTGAGCTTGGCCAGACCATGGACCAGGTCAAGGCCGCGTTCGGCCAGCCCGAGAAGATCGTCAATCTTGGAGCAAAGATGATATTCACGTACAAAGATCTCAAGGTAACATTCCAAGATGGAAAAGTCATTGATGTGCAATGACGGGAAATGTCGATCTGCGACAAACCACATGAAGGAGATAGTGCACGTGCGAAATCTTATTCCGGTTGTGCTGTTGTGTACTTGCTGTGTGAGCTTGAGTGTGCAAGCATCGCAGGGATCTGAGCCCGAACCAGAGTATGCCAATATGGTCGTTGCTCTGAATGTACCAAGTATGACGTTTGTTCCCTTAGAACGCCAGACACCGTCTTATAGCTCAAAAAGCAAGTTCATGGGATTCGGCGGCGCTCGAGTGAACAGTAAGCGTAAGACCAACCCCGCCTATTCCCGCC
>Ga0207433_10009012_pt1 | contig 16035 bp, 14 predicted proteins | sample YelNatPaOPGAMG01_FD_187559 | JGI IMG/M metagenome (GOLD analysis project Ga0207433, IMG submission 187559) | Hot spring thermophilic microbial communities from Obsidian Pool, Yellowstone National Park, USA - OP-RAMG-01 (SPAdes) (version 3) | ecosystem: Environmental > Aquatic > Thermal springs... | reverse complement strand
CTAGTGTTATTGCGCCTACGGGACAGGAGTCCGCTGCCGCTTGACAGTCGCACTTGTCGCATGCATCCGGGTTTTTCACGTAAGATTTTCCGTCATCGCCAAGCTCGAATACGTCTGGACAAATTGCCACGCAGGCTCCGCATCCAATACATTTTTCCTGATCCACTTTAGGCCTCTTTAGCATACAATAGGTAATTTTTATCATAAATAAAAATTCTTGTTATTGAAATGGCTAATCTAATGGTGTTACCGTCACGGTTCCATTCAATACTATTTTTTCTCCACTGACATTAACTTCTATTACGATCTTATAGTTGCCTGGAGTTACATCAACGTTGAAGTATGGGTCTTTAATGGCTGTCCATGATAGTTCGCGGACATCCTCTTGTGGAGGAGTGAATCCTGGGCCTATTGTTACATGTGGGTGGACGTTGACAATAGCATATACTTTCTCACCTTTTAAATTGATCACCGTCAACATTACCTCGCCCACATAATATGCTTTCTCACCCACGCAATCTACTTTGATCCATAGGGTTTCACCAACTCTTACACTAGAATTTGATAAGGTGGCGACAACCTTAAGCCCTGAAACCTCCCCCGTAAGTTCAGGGCCATAAAATGTTGAGGGACGTTCAGCCGTAGTCACGTTAACCTTAACACCTCCTCCAGATGTATTAATGTAAATTGTAGTAGTCTCTAAAGATGAACTATAGCTAGAATTGCTACACATATAACTGTACACTCCTAATATAGAAACAGCTAAAATGATTAGAATGAAGCCCACAATCTTAGCCCAGCTCAACATTCTACAATCACCTAATAGCTAATAGTAAAGGGAAACCTCATTTACATATATATTTTTGTCCTATAGGTGCTACAGAATAAATCTTATGCTGTAAAAACATACGTGCTAAGGATTTTGAAATTAAAACTATGTTACAGGATACACTATCTGCATTAAAGTATTTGAGAAGATGTAGACTTGGACCTCATCCGAATTTATTGAGTGAATTTTGTGTGCAAGTAGTCGCAGAATAGCAGTCAATCTACACAAATCTTCTGCGAAGAAGTTTTGTGGTCGGTAAAATGAAAATCGTGAAGAAGATCATGAGCATCAGAGTGTCTATGAAGATTACAGCACTTGGGTTAGGTGAAAAGCTTTGCCTTAAACCCTCGACAGTATATGTGAGAGGCAATAAGTAGGCTATGTATTGGAGCGCGGATGGCATGGCGGAAATCGGGTAAACTACACCGCATAAGAATACCATTATGAAACGTGGAAGGTTAAGCAGAGTCTGAGCCTCGAACACTTCCTTAACTAGAAGGCAGAGTAAAGCGCCAAGAGATGAGAAAACTAGAAGTGAGAGGACAATTATTAAAGCCAGATAAAAGGCGCTGATGTTTGTTAGTCCTAAAGCTAGTACAGAACCGATTGTGATAGCTATGGTCATGATGAGTCCAAAAATGGCGCCTCCAACCACTTTTCCAAGAAGCACTGCTGACATGCTGATGGGAGTGAGTAGCAGTCTTTCTAGGGACCCCAGTCGAAGCTCAAAGTTAATGACAACAGCTTCAGCAGCTGTTGTGCTAAATAGAATAGTCATTGCAATAAGTCCGGGCACGAGCTGCTCAAAGTTTTGAGGGTTCCTTAGATAGAAGGCTAAAGTCCATGTGAGAGGAAAAACTATTCCCCAGCTTATGGAGGGTGGCTTAAGATAGTATGTTCTCATGTCCTTTAAAGCTATGTAGAATATTCCGCGTAAATCGTCACGCCGCATTCTATTTCCCTCCCTTTTCTATGGCCATTATTGTAGGGCTTAAGCCCGCGATCTTGATGAAAGCGTCCTCCAAGCTTGGCCTGACGCTGTTTACCCTATCAATTTCATTTCCCTCACCTTTAGCATATTGGAGAACCTTTTCAAGCACGTCCGTAGGCGTTCCTCCATAAATCCGCACCTTGTTATGGTTGGTTGCAACAATTTTAAGTTCAGGCAACCTTCTTGAAAGCTCTTCAACAATTTTAGGAGAAGCGTTCTTAAAAGAAATTTCAATAATAGGCCCTTCCTCGGCAACAGCCTTCAACGTTTCAGGCGCATCAATTTTTAATATTCTTCCCTTTACGATGATAGCGATACGATCGCAGAGAAGGTCTGCCTCTTCTAAATAGTGGGTTGTGAGAAAGATGGTGACTCCTTGATAGCGGAGGTTACTTATCAGATTGCGTAGGGAACGAGCTGCCACAACATCTAGACCAGCAGTAGGTTCGTCAAGAAAAAGCAATTCAGGATCGTGGATCAAGGCAGCTGCAATTGTTAACGCACGTTTCATACCGCGAGATAAAGTGCCGAAAGGATTATCTTTCCGTTCATAGAGGCCAAAGGCTTTCAAAAGTTCCTCCGCCTTCGCTTTGCGCTGACTGCGTGGAACACCATAAAGTTGCGCCATAAATAATAGGTTTTTAAAAGCTGAAAGCTCATCGTATAGGTTTGAAATTTCCGGAACCACGCCTACATGCTTCTTCGCCTCAACAATCTCTGAAACTATATCATAGCCTAAAACTTTAGCGGAACCAGAAGTTGGCCTTGAAAGCCCTGTAAGCATGCGAATTGTTGTAGTTTTTCCAGCACCATTTGGGCCTAAAAATCCAAATATTTCTCTTCTTTTAACTTCAAAGTTTATGTGATCTACGGCCAGAACCTTACCATAATATTTTGTTAAATTTACTGCCTCTATCACATTATCCATTTTTTCACCTTCTCAAATTTTAACATTTATTCTATCCTCAACAGCGCATTTTCTGGCGCTTCTAGATTCCTTATTTCAGGACCTATTACAGCATTAGACCACATATTTAAAAGCTTGATTCCAGCCATCGAACTCTATCCTTCACATTTAGGGATGCATCACATAATATTTATACTTTTGTTGGACAGGCATATACTCAGAACGTCTGAAATCAAAGGATAACGTTTTCTAAAAGCAGAATCAATGTTGGTTAGGAATGGGTTTTTCAAGCTAAATGCCTTACTCTAAGAAGACAAGTTATTTTATTATACGGTGCAATTTTTTGATATGCGTAACCAGAACATTCTCTTAATAGCCTTAGTGGTAAGCGTTACTATTTTAGTAGCAACGCTTTACGAATTAGTAATGGTTACTTTGACTCCGAAGAGGAGTGTTGAGGGTATGCGCATAGTGGTTCTGGAAAAAAATTTTAGCTACCATATTATGTTAACGGAATCAAAAGCTTATTACTAAGGGGGGTTAGTTACTAAGGGGGGTTAGTTGGTTTACTCTCACTAGTGTCCCTACAGAAGGTTGAAACTAGCATACTGGACTTTGAAGAAGCAAGAAACATACAGCGACGATACAATCTGTCGTGGACTATGTGGGATGACATATTGATAGTTGCGCAGATGAAAAGAATTGGTATAAATGAAATATACTCGAACGATAAGGATTTCGATAGAATTCCGCAAATAAAGAGAATATTCTAATGTACAAACTCTATTGATTCCCCTTTTTTATTCTTTATTTTTTGTTGATGTAATGTTAGAACGTATTATGTTGAGCATTCGATTGAGGCTCTAAACCATGTTTTATCATGCTTCCACTATTTCATATGAGTATACTATTTTTGCAGCTTTACTTAGCATTCCACCTACAGAACAATATTTTTCATTAGAAATTTTTACTGCATTTTCAACAAAATTCCTGTTTAATCCAGAACCTTTAACTATATATTTCATGTGAATTTCTGTATATATTCTTGGCGGTTCATCTCTCCTTAACCCAGTTAATTCGACAGAAAGCCCTTTAATATCCTGTCTTTGCTTTTTTAGAATTGTAATAATATAGTAGCTGCTGCAAGCACCTAAGCTGGCTAGTAAAGTTTCCATGGGCGAAAGCTCAGTAGATTCTACACCCTCAAGCGCTATTTCGAAATTTATTTTAAGGCCCTTCTCATTTCTACCAACAAATTTTACATCACCCAGCCAATCTACTACCATATTTTTAACTGTGGGCATGGCATCAAATTTGTGTCTTTTACATATTAAAATGTATCTTTTAGATGGCATAAATTAAGTGTAAAAAACATTAATAATAGTAGTGAAATTATAGAGACAATCATTATTGTTGTTGCCTGCAAGGTGTCATTAAAGGGTGTGAAGGAACATTATTAGCTTGTCTTCGGCAATTTCTTTAAGTCCAGCCAAAGGCTATAAATTTCCTTTTCTGTTCCATCGCTTTTCTTCAAGGCAATTGTCCCCACTTCTACGCTTGTAATCTTTCCAATAAAGCCCGTAACCTCTATTTCATGTAGAAAGAGCCAGTTAACCATCTCAACTTTAAGGCCTCTTGTGTGCTCAAGGAATTTTATCAAGAATTCCGATTGCTGTTTTTCTGTTGCCGGCGGAGAAGAAATCCATCCTATTTCAGTGAAAACAATTGGCTTTGTAGTATACTGTTTTATCTTCGCATAGTAGTCTGCTGGCATATCTTCTGGAACCCTATACTGTTTCCATGGATATGATGTTAGTCCTATCACGTCCACACGAGCGTCAAACTCTTGTATGAGGTTCCATTGCTTATTTTCGATCAAATGATTGTATGAGAATACGACAAAGACTTTAGTGTTAGGGGAAACAGTCTTTATCTCCTTTTTTGCCTCATCAAATAGGCTTAGGTAGGGGTTCAAGTCTTCGGGATGAATATAGAAGTAGTCGTTTATTTCGTTTCCTAAAGAAAAATATTCTGGCTTAAACTCTTGAGCGATATCCCTAGCCTCCTCTATCCACCTATTTCTAAACTCTTGATCGGACAAATTTGCAACAATCCCTTCGGGCGCATCAATAACATACGATATGCTTGAAGCGCCAATTTCTATTTTCGCAAAATTTAATGTGATAACAGGTTTTAGTCCGTAAACTCTAATTCCTTCAACAACTCTATTTTTCTTTAAAAGCTCAAACTCTCCAATCCCCTGTTTTTCAACCCAGACCATTGCAACTTCAGCAATTTTTCCAGTCTCCTCGTATGCAGCAACTATGTCGTTAAAGGAACTGTTAGGCCAGTTTTTAGGTGTAGGTGTAAGGCCTAAATAGAAGCTTCTCTGTGAAATAGGTAAAGTGTATTTGCTGGTTTCCGTACTTGTTAAAGTTTCTCCTTGATTAATCATTTTCTTTGAATACATGTTCGCAAAAATTAGGATTAGAAGGACTGCTAAAACCATTATACTAATGTATTTTGCTTTCATCAAATAATAAGTGTTTTACGACTTTATAAGTTTATTATAGAAATTTTTCGAGTTCGAAATATATACTTAAATTAATTCAATTCTTTCATAACCTTTCACCACCATACCATATATACAATAGAAGTCCTAAAACTATAACTGCTAAGGATGAATCCATGATGCCAAAAGGGTAAATTGAGGGCGCTACAATCATTGTGGTTACGCTTAATATTATGCCGAAAACGGCGCCCCATTTTCTCATTGACCATATTGCATAGCCTGCAATTAACCTAGATAAACCGTATGGCAGTTAGCACCACCCAAAAAACTAATTTTTCTTGAAAACTTGCAGGTAAAAATTCAAGAAATCCTTGAGGAGCAAAGATATTCATTAAACAAAAAGAGCTTGTCCATCTTTGCTTTAGAAAAATTTATAGGGGCGAAAAAATGAATTTTTAGGAGACAAGACTATGTTAAAGCGTTTGGTGCTATTGCTTCTTTGTTTAGCCATGATGGTTTCACTTGCCCCTGTCCACTCTCAAACTGGTAAGACTGTTTATGTTCCCGACAGCTTTCCAACCATACAGGATGCAGTGAACAATGCAGTGCCTGGAACGACAATAATTGTAAGAGATGGAGTGTATAGGGAAAACATCGTCGTTGAAGAGAAGAGGGATCTGGTTATAATGTCTGAACACGGTCCTAAGAAAACTATAATATACAATTCTAGAGAGGAAAGCGAGGTTAATGTTGTAGAATTATCAGTCTGTAAAAACATTGTGTTTCAAGGTTTCACGATAGCTAACGACAAAAATTATTTAGCCTACGGGATAAAGATCACTTCGGACATTGTTACTGTTAAATCTAATGTGATAAATGGGCCCAACATTAATACTGCGATCATTTTAGAAAGCTGTAGTGCAGTAACGATAGAAAACAGCACTTTAAAAAATTTGGTTTATGGCATACAGATGAGCCGAACAACCGGTGTGCTGGTGAAAGATAACATTATTGTTGGTATGGATTTCTCAGGTATATATTTTAGGCATAACAATGGCTGGGTGACAGTAAGCGGTAACATTATATCATCATGCAATAGAGATGGAATTACATTAGGAGATGCTGTCCATTGTGAAATTTTCTTGAATAGTATAACTGGCTGTCAAGAGTCGGGTATTAGAGTTTCGTCTCCAGGCAACTCGATATACTTGAACAATTTTGTGGACAACGGCCAACATGTTGCGATCCAGATGGCCAACACGACATGGAATTCCCAGCCACTAGACTACATTTACGATGGTAGAAGATATCGTGGCTGTCTTGGAAACTTTTGGGACAACTACAAAGGTGTAGACAGTAACCGTGATGGCGTAGGAGATACACCTTACACTATTTCTGAAGGACAGGTTGACAGGTACCCTCTTATGGAGCTTATCCGCGCCTACCAGATAATCCCATCTTCAACAACATCTACGACAACTTCTCCACCTTCAACCACTCCAACAACATCGCCATCAAAAACATCAACGACCACTACAACACCATACACTTCTCCATCATATACTACAACCTCAACATCTTCAACTACAACATCAACGTCTCCACCAGCATCCTTTGACATGACATTGTTTCTTGTCCCTATTCTGGTTTTGGTGGCTGTAGTCTTAGCAGTGCTAGTGATAAGACGTGGTAGGAGGAAAGTGTAGCCTTCATGGCCTAAAAATTTTTTTAACCTTATTTTTAGATTATCGTACCTTGTTTTCAACATTTAATTTCAGCACACATACGCTTGTCTTATCCTACAAGTGATTGTTAAGTCTTTAAGCTTAAAAGCCAGCACGTTTTGAGTTTGCAAGGGGCTTCCGGTTGTTCGTAAGGCTCAGCTACCAGCGTGGAACTGTGATCTTGGAGGGGGATGTGCCAACACCTTATGGCCAATGGGATTCGAGGATAAGAGCTTATAGGGCTCCTGGCTACTGCTACCGTGATATAGTAAGTTACCTTGAACGTAGTGGAATAGGGTTTGAGGATAACGTTTTAAGTCCTCCTCCTGCACTTCCTATAAGTGGGAGTGTAAAACTTTACCCCTATCAGGCTGAAGCCTTCGAACGCTGGATGGAGAATGGTGGACGTGGCGTAATTTGTATTGCTACGGCCGGAGGTAAAACCTTCATCGGCCTTAAGGCGATAGAGGTTCTGAAGAGTTCTACGATTATTCTTGTGCCGACTCTGGCTTTAGTGGACCAGTGGGTTGAACGTTTGAGAGAGAAGCTTGGCTTGGAGGCTGGAGTTGTGGGAGGTGGAAGGAGTGAGGTTAAGTGGGTTACGGTTTCAACCTACGATTCAGCCTACATTCACGCTGAAGAGCTTGGGAACAGGTTTACTCTTCTCATAGCTGACGAGGTTCACCACATTTTCGCTCCAGGATACAGTCAGGCTGCTGAAATGTTCGTTTCACCATATAGGATGGGTTTGACGAGCACACTGCATAGGGCTGACATGCGTCACATGGATGCTCCAAGGCTTATAGGGGGAGTCGTGTACGAAGCTTCTCACGAAAAGCTTGCTGGATCCTATGTGGCACCCTATGAGCATAGGAGGGTGTTCGTTGATCTCACACCTGAAGAGAAGACTGAATATGAAAGGCTCTGGAGCCTATATAAGGGCTACCTTGAGAAAAGAGGGCTGCCGATGAGGGGTGAAGAGGATTTTAGGAGGCTGATAATGCTTTCAACGTTCGACAGAGAGGCTAGGGAGGCTGTGCTCGCGAGAAACAGGGCGCTTAAGATAGCGTTAAACTCTGAGGCGAAGATGAACTTTTTAGCAGAACAGTTGAAGTCTTCAAACGAGAAGACAATAATATTTACTCTCCATAACAGCCTCGTTTACGCTGTCAGCAGACGCTTCCTTATACCCGCGATAACGTATAAGACTTCAGAGGATGAAAGGAAGCTTATACTTTCAAGGTTTAGGTCAGGGGAGTATCGTGCTATAGTGACAAGCCAGGTTCTTGACGAGGGTGTCGACGTTCCTGACGCTGAAAGGGGGATAATATTGAGTGGTACAGGAAGCCCGCGCCAGCTGGTCCAGAGGCTTGGAAGGCTTTTGAGGAAGAGGGAGGGTAAGGTCGCGCTACTTATAGAGGTTGTCACCAAAGAGACTAAGGAGGCTGAAATGAGTAGGAGAAGGAGGAGAAAGCCTAGCATGGTAGATGAGGCTCAAGAGTGGGGGATGTGATGCTTCCAGCCGAGCTTCTGGCGGTCCAACGTTGGAGAGACAATATTAGGCCAAAGTATTCGAGACTTGATGAGGTTGACGTTTCAGTTGCTGAAGCCGTGATCCAAGTGTACGAGGGTGGAGTGGGTCTTAAACGTGAGATGATAAGGGAGAAGATTTTAGAGCTGGAGGACGCGTTCAGGGACTACAGGTTCGTGAGAGGCTTGGCTGCTCTCGTTGAACGCGAGTGCACATTCACTTCAAGGCTTTCCGTTAACCCCCTTAAGATAAGGCACATGCTTTTCTCTGAGGCCTCGAAAAGGGGTTTTCCAACGTCAGCCGAGGAAAGGCGTAGTATTCTGGAGGCTGTAGCGTCAAACCTAAACGTTTCAGTAGAACAGGTTGAATCATCCATTTACGCTGACCTTGACTCCGAGGAGGTGCTGGAGTCGTGTCCAAAGTTTGATGCAGTGCAGTTGCTCAAACAGTATAACCTGAGCCTCACACAGACACTCCTGTTCTATTCAACTGAAATGGAGTTCACTGCTTCAGGGAACTGGCAGAGGATCTTCAGGGCAATAAAGTATCATGGGCTAATGTATACGGCCGCAAAACGGAGCGGGACAGTTGTAGTGAAGGTTGACGGGCCGACATCACTTTTTAAACTTACAAGACGATACGGTACAGCCCTAGCGAAGGTTGTTCCAGAAATAATGAAAGGTGGACCATGGAGGGTTGAAGCGAAAATTTTGAGAGCCAACAGGCTGCTGAACTTTGTCCTCGAAAGCTCAAGGCACGGTTGGCTATTCCCACAAACAGTACAGGTTGAAGGATACGATAGTATGGTGGAAGAGGAGTTCGCTGAAGAGTTCAGAAACCTCAGGTCACCTTGGAGGCTTCAGAGGGAATCTGAGCCTGTTGAAGCTGGAGCGTCAATAATGATTCCAGACTTCACATTCAAACTTGGAGAGGTTAAAGTTTACATGGAGATAGTGGGCTTCTGGACGCAGGAGTATATGAAACGTAAGCTGGCTAAGCTGGCTGAAGTTAACACCCCATTTATAGTGGCCGTTGACGAGGAGCTGGCATGTGATAAGCTGGCACATTTAGAAGCATCTAATCCTAACGTGCACGTGATATACTATAGGGGTAGGGTTCCAGTAGGGGAAGTGCTTAGGATACTTAGGCCGCTGGCTGAGGCTGAATTAAGGAGCCAGGCTTCAAAGGCCGCTATAGTACCCAAGAAGCCGGTGATGACATTGAAGGAGCTTGCTGAAGAGTACGGCTTAATTGAGGAGGCTGTACGTCAGGCTGCAGAAAGAATTGGAACGCACACGCTTGTAGGTGAAACTTTGATCGAAAAGGAATTGCTTGAAAGGGTGAAGCTTACGCTTGAAAAGGCTTTGGACAAGGAAAAACCTCTTTTGGAGGTTCTGAAGACAATTGAAGCCTACAACCTACCAGATCCAGTGACAGTAATAACCAGCCTAGGCTACAAGGTAAGATGGAGAGGACTTTCACTGGAAAACGCTACAGTCTACAAGCCAGCTCAAATATAAAATCTTGCAAAGGTCAAAGTAGATGAGTGACAATTTTTTTTAAGATTTAGGAGAAAGCGAATCTTGACATCATAGTCGTTAGATGAAATTTTCGGAGGACACTCTGAACCCTTTCTTGCATGTAGCTCATGATATTGCACACCATTTCACTTGGTGGGGTGACAAAACAATTTAATATGTTGTAAAATTCTCTTGAATCTGAATAGATGTAGTGTAAACTAGAACATCCCTTAAGTTAATTACCTCACTAAATTTTCGCATGACATCTTGTCTATCATTCTATGATCTAACAAATTGCATGAATTTCCAGAAAATAGGACAATTTGACCATATTTTTGTCAATAAATTCTAAAATCTTTCCTTTCTAAAAACATGCCTATTATACTCTTTCCTCTGCCTAACCTAATTGTAATAGAAATTTTAAGTTTCATAAATTTTTGAAAACCTTTAGTTTAATAAAAAGCGATCAATGTATGTGAGCTAAAGTAATAATTTTATGGTTTTGGAAAACGTTCCATTATCTCATCAAAGTCTATCCTTTTTTTGAGAAAATATTCTACATTACCTAGGCTTGCATAATCTTGGCCAAATATTAGCATAGCCTTTTCATCACCTACAGAGAGGAGGGCTTGAGGAAAGTCTACGGGAAATTTTATTTCATGACTAAAGGTAGCAGTTGCGCCTGTAGAAATGGAAGATATATTTTTGGCTACAGTCTTGGCCTGCTCTAAAGCTTCACCAGCCATCTTCTGAGCCCTTTTACCACCGATTTCCACAAAAGCCATGTCACCTATGGAGAAAGCGTTTTCTGAACCTTCGACCATAAGCTTCTCATCAACTTTGATGAAGCCTCCAAAAAGTTTTGCTCCCTTAACATACGATGATAGATTAGAACACTTTATGCCAGCAGCCCATATAGTCAAATCTGATTCAAGACTATTATTATTTACAAAAACAACTTTATCATGCTGCAAAAGTTTTACACTCTGCCCAAGAACAAACTTTACATTTTTCTTAGAAAAGTAGTCGAATGCAATGCTTCTCGCCATTTCATTGGGATAGGATGGAAGTATAGAGTTCTCTAATTCGACAACTGAAACACTAGCATTTTTTCCATAAAATTTTAGCGCATCTAAAAGTTCTCCTACAACTTCTAAACCAACAAATCCTGCACCAACAACGACAATTCTTGAACCATTAGCTAAATCTGAAACACTTTCACCAATTTTCGTAAAATCTTCTAGAGAATATGCTGTAAAAGCATTTTCGTGCCCAATAACATTATAGAAGTTTGGTTGGGAGCCAGAAGCTAAAACTATTATATCGTAATCAAATGTTTTCCCATCAAACCTGATAAACTTGTTAATTAAATCAACCATTTCAACATTTCCTACATGTATTTCAAAGTTCCATAAACTTGAAAGTATTTTTAGGTCATATTTTAACTCGTCTATCTTAACCTTACCACTTATCAATTCAGGGCCTCCAATCGTGTTTTCAAACCAACGCTTATTCGTGAATAGAGAGGCGTCTACATTTTTTACACCTCTTAATAGTAGTTGTCTTAAGACTTCAATCCCTCCATAGCCGCCTCCTATAACAGCTAACTTTTTCTTCATACCTAGAAGTCTTATAACACTGTTATATAAGCTTTGTTTAAATAACTTTGCAACTCCAATAAAACATCATTTTTCAAACGTACGTTAATTTGGGACGTTAGGGCTGTTTTAAAGCTTTTTCTAAAATTTTTAGATCAAATAGTATCACGTTTGGTTCTTCAATTTTAACTTTAAAGCTTTTTGCGAAGACTGCGAAATACTCTTTTCTCTCCACATTGTTCCATTTTACAAACTTAGACTTTTCTTTAAGTTCTTCTACAACCTTACCTGCGTCAACATTGTCCTGCCACTTGCATTCTGCGAAGACGGCTTGCTTACTTTCATGGTTTAATGCTATAACATCTATTTCCTTATCCTTATACCACCATTTTCTAACTTCCGTGAATGGGATTGGAAGGTGTATTTCTTTAGCTTTTAACATTTCAATGACCAGTCTTTCGAACATTTGGCCAAAGTAGGGGTTCAGTTGAGACGAAATCCTCGAGTACACTTCATTAACCATTCCCGTTTCTAGGTCTGAAAGGTTAGGGTAGACGAACCTGAACCAGAAGTTGAAGTAGGGTTCGCTGATAACATATATTCCTCTTTTCCTCTGGCCTAGTGGTAGAATGTATTCTATTAGCCTGGTTTCCTCAAGCTCTGAAATGTATTTGGAAAGGTTACCTTTATCTATTCCAGTGGCTGAAGAAAGTTCGCCTAGGGTGTTGTATCCTAGGGAAAGGTACTTTAAAATTAGCGTGTAGGTTCTCGGCTCCCTAAACTCCTCCCTTAAAAGCATCATAGGCTCACTGTACAGGATTTCGCCCTTGCTCAGAATTTTTTTCTTCACATTTTCTTCTAATGTGAGGCTTTCGTCAACCTGATTCAGGTAGAAGGGGGTTGATCCGAATATGGCCCAAATTTGGATAATCTGGTCTAAGGAAAGGTTTCTAAAAAGGGGTAGCATATCCTTTAGTTTAAACGGTTCAACCTTCCATTCTCCAGTCCTCCTACCATATAATGGGCTTTTGTAGCCTAGAACATCGGTTTCCATCATTCCTACACTTGACCCACATAGTATCATGAACACCTTCTTATCCTTCAGCAGCTCATCCCATATTTTTTGGAATGTTGAAACTATACCCTTATCCAGCTCGATAAGGTAGGGGAACTCGTCGAAGGCTATAACAACCTTTTCACCATCGACTTCGTCAAGAAAATATTTGAACAGTTCAAAGAATGAAACCGCATTCAGTCTTAGAAAGTATTCCTTTTTAGTGAACTCGCTAAACTTTCTTTTAAGCTCCTTCACATTTTCAGCTACACTGTCCCTGCTGCACAAAAAGTATATACTTTTCTTTCCCTGCAGGAACCTTTTAATCAATTCTGTTTTACCCACCCGCCTTCTCCCGTATATGATTATCAGCTGAGCTGAATTTTCTAGGTACTTTTTTTCGAGGAAGTCGAGCTCCCTAACCCTGTCAACAAATTGTTGTAACATAAGTATAATACTTTGCTTACAACTATATAAGATTTACATGCTAGAAGCTGTAGAAAACAATTTCTCGCGTATGCATTCTATTGTCTCCCTTTCTATTGGACACCTTATTTTCTCCATGACTTCGGCCATTGCGATGAGGTTTTCTTCTGGTAGAAAGTTTTCTGTTGAAGCTATAATCATTATCCTGTTCGAGTAGGGAATCGACTTTTCCAAAAGTTCTATTAGAAATTTTTTCACATTATGCTGGTTTGGGCCTAGAGCTGTTGAGATCGCTGATGGAAAGTTTATCCATATGATTTTGTCATTCCAGAGTTCTAGCGCCTCATCTAATGGTAGGTCGCCTGTTGGCGGTGGTGTGAAGGCTTCTATGATGTCAACCTTAGAGATTGAGATATGGTTTGATAGGGCCTTAAGCTTTCCGTCCATGTGCACGTCCAAAAGTTTTCCTTTAGTGTGCAACATGCCCGCCAGCTTCTCGTATGTTGGAAGATAGTATTTTTCGAACATTTTCGGGTTCACGATGAGGCTGTCAATGTTTCCTCCATACAATATTACTTTTGATGGAGAGTTTGCAGCTATAGGGAAAAGCTCCTTTTCATACCTTTCTTCTAGGATGCAAAATATTTCTTCTACAACATCCTTGTTCTTCAGCATGTCTACGTAAAGTCTGTGGCCAACCCATTCTATCAAAAGCCTTTGCATTGGCTCATATGGTAATGTGGATATTACGATACCGTCTTCTCCTAAACGTCTATCTTGATCCTCTAGGGGATAGTAGTATGGTTTAAAGTGTAGGTTTTCAGCTATAAACTTTAGAACCCTATAGTCTTCTAAACCTTTTACCATAAAACTTGTTCTTATAGGCTGCATGCCTTTCCAGTCTCTCCCGAAACAGGCTTGCCCATATCCTACACCCACCCTAAGCCTTTCAAAAACACTTCCTACTGGAGTATCATACCTTCTAACAATATATTCACCCTCATATTTAACAGTCAACTCAACATCTTGGACATATTCTATGTAACATGGCCTGTAACAGAGTAGGCCCATGCCCATGTTCCTTGCAACACGCTCCATTTCACCTCTTGGAAGATGCCTGTCACAGTGTGCGAAGGGAACCTTATCCGGTTTACCTCCATCCAACATGCACAGTATCCTTTCTCTAGGAGACATCTTGAACGCCGAATTTAGCATAAATTGCAATTAAAAGTTTGCTTTAACAAAGCATCTAACATGAGTATGATAATGTCTCCCATGCTACATATAAAACTTTGTTAACCAATTATATCGTACTATCAAAACTTTTTAGGCCAATTTGATTAAAAAAATAACATTTTCCCCAATTTGGGACAAACGGTTTTTTACTAAACATTTATTCTGACCACTCTAATCTTCTACTAAATTGACTTTCACTCTTCTCCCGTATTAGGTTCAAGAAAGTGTCCCTTACAGGTTTGTAGACCTTTTCGAAGAATTCCTTTTGGCTTTCTACAACACTTTTAGGGAAACTGCTCAAGTATTTTAGTGCTGTGCTCCAAGCGACATCAAATGGCACTACAGCTTCTATCTTCTGCACTATTTGTCGGTCAAAGTCCCTTGGGGTCTGAACAGTGCCTCCTATCGTGAACCATCCTTCTTCTGTGACGGGAGCCTCTTCGTCTCCAATCTTCTCGAACTTTAAAGCTTCCCTGAGAACTTGCTCTGCTACTGGAGCAGCCTTCCGTCGCGTAAAAGCTGGTTTTGTATGCTTAGCCCAGGCGTAGAATATTGCCCTATTCAATCCGAAAGATTTGGCTCTTTCAAGGTCGCCTTTTAAAATATAGTATCTTGCCGCTTGCAATAGTGCCATAACTTGAAAACGTCCAATCTTTTCAAGTGCAGCCGGCTCCTTTACGGTTTCTATGGCCGCTGGCTTCACTGTCTCCTCTACAGCCTTTTCCCTATATTTTTGAAAGTATCCTCCTACTTCTGCTATAGCTGTCCTAGCAAGCTGGTCTCCTTCCCCTTCAACATAGTTTTTCCATCTGCTGTCATGTTTTGGAGACTCTGGGTTAGCCCATGATATGTCAAAGTCTTTGATGGAGTCAGGTTTAAAGCATACTGCAACCAAATCCAGTTCCCTATGAAGTGAGAGTGGTGTTGTGAAAACTCTCTGGATGTCTATCTTGTTTTCAACTTTAAAGGGCCGCTCTAATGATGTCACATCTTTTGCTAGGACTGCAATCTTATCCCATGTCCTCTTTAATATGTATTCTACTGTAGAGTATGCGATGTCAAGTGGATGATATTCTTTTAGAAGGTCTTCTGAAAAAGCATTTTCGTTGACATGTATGTGTAATCCTCTACCAGACCACTTTAGATAAGTTGACCTGCTTAAACCGTATCTTTCAAGTTCATTAACAATTATTTCAGCTGCGGAGAGCGTTAATTTTATGTTTGATAGTGAACCATCAATGTCCCATATTGGTGTAGCTTTAATAATATTGTCTAACTGCTCTACATCCTCCTTTCTACTTAAGTTTCTGTAAACGTTTACTGAAGCATAGAAGGTTCTTGGAGTAAGTTTAGCATATTTTTTGACATAATTTTTAAGAGAATCTTTTGTAGTAAACGATAGTGGTGGACCATTTCTCCACTGGTATCTGAAGAATATTCTTTCTTTGCTTGACTTGATTTCTAGTGCAACCCACCTATTTTTACAATATTCTAAAATTTCTTCGATTACCAAATCCCTTGAATAGTATTCTAGAACTTTTTCTAGCTCCAACAACAAACTAATTTTATATGGTTCCTTAAAAGCTTTAGTAAAGAATAGTTTTGCTAAATTATATACAAATTAAATATGTATTACATGCATAACTGCAATTACAGTTAGAGTTGATGAAGGAACAAAAAGAAGATGAAGGAACTTAACATAAACTG
>Ga0207433_10009008_pt1 | contig 16037 bp, 13 predicted proteins | sample YelNatPaOPGAMG01_FD_187559 | JGI IMG/M metagenome (GOLD analysis project Ga0207433, IMG submission 187559) | Hot spring thermophilic microbial communities from Obsidian Pool, Yellowstone National Park, USA - OP-RAMG-01 (SPAdes) (version 3) | ecosystem: Environmental > Aquatic > Thermal springs... | reverse complement strand
GGCGCTCCAAACTTAACAAAATCAGCAGCCACTCCCACGGCAAAATCAGCCACAAAATCATCATTGGTCTCGCCTGATCGGTGAGAAACGATAATTTTCCAGCCAAAAGATTTTGCCAATTTCACCGCCTCTATTGCTTCCGTCACTGTGCCAATTTGGTTTAATTTTATAATAGAAGCATCGCAAAGATTCTTTTCTTTTGCCATTTTTATTCTTTGCGGATTAGTCGCTAACAAATCATCGCCCACTATTAATATTTTTGATTTTTGCTCTTTAACTTTTGATTCCAACAAATTCCAACCAAAAAGATCATCTTCAGCAAAAGGATCTTCCAATCCTAAAATGGGATATTTTGAAATTAATAATAAATAATAATCAGAAAGTTTTTCTTTGCTAAAAATGCCAAATTTTGTTTGATATTGATTATTTTTATAAAATTGGGAAGCGGCAATATCTAAAATAAACTTAATTTTTTTCTGATAATTCAATTTTTCGCTAGCTTCCAAAATTAAATCCAGCGCCTCTTCTGGCACTCTTAAGGGCGAAGCAAATCCGCCTTCATCACCAACATTAACTCCCAAATCCAGATATTTATCTTTGATGATTTTTTTTAATTGGTGATAAATTTCAGCTGCCATTTCTAAATTCTTGGCGAGACTCTTTTCTTGGGGCACAATCATAAATTCCTGAAAATCCAAATCGTTGCCAGCATGCGCCCCACCATTAATAACATTAAAAGAAGGCATTGGCAATAATACATTTTTCACGACCGTAGAAAAATTATTATGAGGGTTTTGTGATTGAAATAGTTGAGAAATATAATAATAAAGTGGTAATTTTTTTGCCATAGCGCCTGCTCGACAAACAGCCAAAGAAACTGCCAAAATGCTATTGGCGCCCAAGCGAGATTTATTTTTTTTGCCATCTAGTTTAATTAAAAAATTGTCAATCTCTTTTTGTTTTGTGAAATCTTTTCCCTTTAACTTTGGAGCAATTATTTTGTTAACATTTCTCACTGCCTTTAAAACTCCCAATCCTTGATATCTTCTGCCGCCATCCCTTAGCTCTTTTGCCTCATATTTTCCTTTAGAGGCGCCTGAAGGAACTGAAGCCGAAAAAATTCCTAAATTAGTTTCTAGCTCTACTTCAATAGTAGGATTTCCCCGCGAATCTAAAATTTCTCTGGCTTTGATATTTTCTATTTTTGCTTTTTTTGCCATGGTAATCTAAAACTTATTTTATTATAACAAATTTTTATTTTTTAACAAAAATAAATAAGCCGGCTTTAAAAGCCGGCAGGTAAAAATTAAAAAAATTAACTTAAAAAACTTCAAAAAAATCTTCCCTAGCCATTCGCTTTAAGTTTGGTATGGCCAAAGGCGAAAACAAAAAAACTCTTTGTCCTTTGTCGTTATTTAAAACACCATGGATTAGAACCGGTACTTTTCCGTCATTTCTAGTCAGCCTCCACAAAAAACCAATCTCAGAATGCTTCCGCCATTTCGGCTGGAAGCAAAAAAAACCTCTTTTGGGTTTATCAAAAATTTCAATCTTTTTATCCTCCATCTCAATTTCCTCCTTTCTTTTTTATTAATTAAATTACTCTTGCCCAAACTTGCCCAAAATTTTCTTAACCTTCTTTTTTTTAATCACCCCCTTTCTGTTTGTTAAAGACCTATTTTATAATTATAAACAAAAAAAATAAAAAAATCAATTTATCTTCTGGTTAAGGTATAAACTCCATCTCTATAAAATAAAGTGTATTGACGATCTTCGTCATCTTCAAACTGGGCAAAACCTTTGGCTTTTGCCTGGTCAAAGAAAACTCTAGCTTCATTAAAATCTAAATCATCTCTTAAATAACGGATTCCATCAATGGCGTTTTGTTCGTAAAATACTGAAAAACTATGAATTGTTGTTTTTTCCGGCATTTTTAAAAATCTTTTATTTTAATTTAATAACTTTGGGAATTACGGCAATTAAATCAGTGGCGATTAATCCTTCGCCAAACTCTTTGCTGACTAATTGACCAGCCAAGCCATTAATAAAGGCGGAAGCCTGAGCAGCCAAAAAAGGGGGAATATTCCTGGCTAACAAAGCGCCGGCAATGCCGGCTAAAGTATCGCCACTGCCGCCAATAGTCATATAAGGAGAGCCGGTTTTGTTTAAAACCGTTTTCCTGCCATTGGAAATGATATCGGTATTGCCTTTTAGTAAAATGGTGGTGTTTAATTTTTCTGCCTCTTTTTCAACAATTTTTATTTTTTCTTTTTCTGACAACTGAGAAATTTTTTGGCCAGTCAAAACATAAAATTCATAACCGTGAGGGGTGATTAAAAATGGCTTTCCAAAAATCACTTTGGGATTTTTAGCGATGGCATAAATAGCGTCAGCATCAATCACTGCCGGCACGGAAATTTGGGAAAGATAATCTAAAATTACTTCTTGAACACTTGGCGTTCTGCCCAAACCTCCGCCAATGACCACTGCCGCTTTGCCATTGCTAACGATTTTTGCGCTTTCGGTCATTGTTAATAAAATAGACAAATCCTCTTTTGAAAGATAATCGCCTTTTAAAGGATAGGCAGCCAAATTAGGTGAAAAAGAAGCAATAATGTCAGCCGCCCTTTTGGGAGCAATAATGTGAACCATATCTACCCCGGCTCGAAAAGCAGAAAAACTGACCAAAGCCGGCGAACCAGAATAAAATTGAGAGCCACCAATTACTAATAATAAACCAAAATCGTATTTTTTTGAATTGGCTGGCCTTTTTTTGTAAACCTCATTTAAAATTTTTTTAGTAACCTTAATCACACAAATATAATGCAAATCTACAAATGATATGCTAATCTACCAACTGCGAACAAAATATTCGCAATTCGCATCATTGGCATAAAATTCGCAAATTCGCATTACGATCAGTTTTACGTTTTTAGTTTTTTCCTTAAAAAAGCTGGTATTTCCCAAAATTTTTCCTTTTCCAAAAATTCTCTTTCTGCTTCTTCTAAATCTTTTTTTAATTGAAGGCCATTTTTTCTTATTTTGAAATTTTCGGTTTTTAATGGTTGAAAAGAAATCGGTTGAATTCCTATTTTATCATTTTTATTCTCTTCTCTTTCGCTGGAAGGAACAATCGGTGTTGTTTCTTCTTTTTTTTGAACCTTAATTTTAAATTTTCTTTTTTTCTTTTTTAATTCAACTTCTTCTTTTTTTTCTGAATTAATTTTTTTTATTTCCTTTTTTGATTTTTTTTCTTTCTTCAAACCTTTTTCAAAGAAATTCTTTACTCCGCAACCTGTCGCCAAAATTGTTACCCTAATTTTATCTTTTTGTTCTTTTTTTTGAGAAATACCAAAAATAATTTTAGCCTCAGGATGAACTTGCTCAAAAATTGATTTTGAAATAATTGAAACATCTTCTAAAGAAACAGTTTTTTCACCCACAATATTAAACAAAATTCTTTTGGCTGAACGGATGCTATAAAAATAAAGGGGACAATTAAGAACTTTTTTTACCCCTTCTAACATTTTTTCTTTAGTTTCAAATTCAGCGCTGTTTAAGTAAGCAAATTTTCCTTCCCCCTTTAAAATTGTTTTCAAATCAGCAAAATCAATGTTGATTAAGCCTGGCAAAAAAATCGTTTCAATTAACCCTTGCAAACTTTCGGCTAAACTTTTGTTAATGGCTGAAAAAGCGTCCTTCAATGGAGTATCTTTGTTAATTATTTGAAAAATTCGTTCATTGGGCAAAACAATGATGGCATTTAATGACTGTTTTAATTTTTGAAGAGATTGGCTGGCAATTTCTTGTTTTTTTTCTCCTTCAAATTTAAAAGGCAAGGTAAAGACGCCCAAAGTTAAAATGCCAAGACTTTTGGCAATATTGGCAAAAACCGGAGCAGCCCCAGAACCAGTGCCAGCACCCAAAGTGCTAACTAAAATGCAAAGATCCTGACCGTGAAAAATTTTTTTTATTTTTTCCTTTTCTGCCAAAGCCGCCTCTTTGGCTAATTCTGGATCCATACCCGTGCCCAACCCCTTGGTAAAATTCTCTCCAAAGTGAAAACGAATAATATTTTTTTTCAAATTTTTTAAAGCCTGTAAATCGGTGTTAGCCGCCAGAAAAGAAACTTTTTTTAGATTGCTGGCAATTTCTGCCACAATATTGCTGCCACCGCCGCCAATGCCAATTACTCTGATTTTGGTTTTTTTAAATTCGTTAAAAGCAGTCTTTTCTTTTTTGTTATCTTTAATTTTTTCTGTCAAAAGAGTTAAAGATTTTTTATTTTTAGAAAAGACCTTTTTTTCATTATTTAAATATAACTTAATTAATAAATAAAAGCAAGGTCAAATCTTCAAAAATTAAAGGCGCATTTCAGTCATAAAGTTTATAATTGAAAACCCTAAAAAATTTTAAAGGCTAAATTTTAATTATAAATTGTTTAATTGTAAATTGAAAATTTTTAATTGATTAAATTATTGTAAGATTTCTTGGCGCTGCTGGTGGTGTAGTGTCAGAAGAAGGAATTAGTCCAATTGTTTCATTGCCAGTAATATAAGCACCCATATTAATTCTTTCTGTTGTGTTGCCATCTCCATCATAATCCTGTCGGTCTATACCCGAATTTCTGCAGGGAGAATTATTTTGTAAATGATAGTCAGGTTGAGAAGGATTATTAAATAATGGATTTATATTTAAGGAATTTAAATCGAATCCCGTTCCTTTTTGCCAACTGGAAAGGGTATTATATCTTTGTTCAGAAGAATGATAAAGATTCAATGTGAAATTTGCATAGGGATAAAAACAGTTGAAATCTGAATAAGAAATCGAATTTTGATTAGGATCACCAATGGTAATAATTGCAGCTTTTTCTCCCGTATTCCCATTCTCAAAAAATATATTGTTCCATATCTGGACATCCTTATATCCTCCAATCACTATACCTGAATCACTCGTATGAAAAACATTGTTATAAACAACCATACCTGTACTTGGAGTTGCTGTCTCATAAGTGCTTGCAAAAATTCCTGTTGGAGTGTTATAACAAATATTCTGATACACCTCTTGGTTTAAATGAGCAGGATCACCTACTCCTCCAACAGAATAACGAATGCAATATAATTTCAAGTCATGCATCAAATTTTTTCTTATAATCGCACCTTTATTCCCGGATGAACGTTTATGAAATACTCCATTGGCAGCATTAAACATTTCATTGTTCTCTATTAAAGCATATTCCATATCATAATTACTTCCAATTGCAGAAGCATTTTGATTGGACATATCACCATTAACAAAAACATTGTAAAGCTTATTACCTCTTGCAATACAATGACTACAAGAATCAAAAGATATTGCCCCAATATTGTCCCCTGCATTTGCATCGTGAATTATAGATTTTTCCACAGTGATATACGAAGAACCATCTGATGTTTGTATTCCTGACCCCCAAGTATTTCTTATCTCAAAACCAGAAATAGTAATATATGATTTATTAAATATATAAAAACCATTATACGATTTCCCCAAACTTTTTATATATTGCTGATCTTCACCACCTTGATCGATAATTACTTTATGACCAGGATAAGCTGAGTAAACAATAGGAGATTGGGCAGTACCTGAGTTTTGAGGTTTTATTCCACAAACTCCAGAATCAGGTAAACCGCACTCGCTATATTCACCTTTTTGTCTTTGATTATAATATGTACCTTCCTTTACAAATACTGTATCGCCTGCCTGTAAAGTTTTTGCTGCCTTAACTATTGTTTTCCATGGCAAATCCTCTGTGCCAGGATTGGAGTCAGAGGCTTGAGGATGGTTCTGGTCTACATAATAAGTAGCTGCCTGAGAACTTCTTGCTAAACTAAAAAATACCAAGAGTATTATTGAAGATATTAAGAGATATTTGCTCAGCTTGCCAGCGGGATTTATTGATATTGATTGATATTTATTGTCCATTTTTTGTTTTGTGAAATTTTTCTCTAAATTTCTATTTATTTCTATTGTTATACGGGATATTATCCCGTAACTATAAGATTTTTTAGTTTTTCCCATTAGAAGTAAATCGTCAAAAGTGATTGTTGCACCTTTTTTTATCTTCCAAAAGCCATTTCCATAAAGGAATGAATTTAATGCCCTTTTCTTGCTTTTCAGTATCTTGAGAAATCAAAATTAATTCCTTTGTTTTCTTAAATTTTTCTTTAAATTCTAAAAGCGAGGTAACTTCTCTTTCTTTAATTAAACTTGAAAAACAAACATTTAAAGCCGAGAGTTCATTATCTCTTTTTATGACGAAGTCAATCTCTCTTTTATCTCTCCAATAAAAAACCTCACCCTCTTTGTTTTTTAAATTCGCACCAACTAAATTTTCCGCTAATTTCCCTTTGTCTTGAGAAAATCTGAAGGCAATATTATTCCGCAATCCATTGTCTAAGCAAATTATTTTCTTAGGATTGACTCTTTGAGTTTTCAAAGAATAGGAAAATTGAGGCAATAAAAAGAAATATTGACTTTCTTCAATATGAGAAAGGTAGGAATAAATTGTATCGCGTGAAACAGGTAGTTTTTGCTTTAAAGCATTAAAATAAGAATTTACTGAAAAAAGCGAGGTGGTGTTAGTAAGAAGAAATTTTAAGAGATCTTTTAGAAGGGTGACATTTTCCAAGGAAAATCTCTCTGCTAAATCACGATAAACCAATAAATTAAAATATTCTGCCAAAATTTTCTTTTTTAATATTATGTCTTTCTCTAAAACAACTTCTGGAAAACCGCCCCATTCAAGATATTCTTCCAACAATTTTTTGACCTTAAATCTTTGGGCAGTGTATTCAAAATCTTTTTCCAGTTTCTCTTTTTTGAAATGCAGGAATTCTCTAAAATTCAAAGGGTGTAAAGCGTAGCTTATTGTTCTACCCCGCAAAGAGGTAGCGATTTCTTGGGAAAGCAGTTTGGAAGAAGAACCGGTAATAAATATCTTGGCTTTTTCTTTTTCATAGATTCGGCGGACAAAAATCTCCCAATTTTTTATATTTTGTATCTCGTCAAAAAACAAAAAAATTTCCTCTTTCTTATTTTCCGGATAAAGTTCAAAATAAGCCTCTAACATAAAATTGAGGTCTTTAAAATCAAGAGGCAAAATTCTGTCATCCTCAAAATTAAGATACAAAATTTTATCTTTAGAAATTCTTTTTTTAATTAAATTTGTAATTAAAGAGAAAAAATAAAAACTTTTTCCGCTCCGTCGGGGACCGTAAAGAGTAATAATTTTTTTAGGGAAAAGAGGTATTTTAAGTTCTCTTTCTATTACTGGAGGAAGTTTTTCAGAATGGAATTCTTTAATCAGGAACTTAAAAATTTCTTTTTTGGGTTCATTGTTCATATACCATCATTATATGGTTATCTCCGCAGGAAGTCAAATATTAATACAAACTTGCCTTGTTTATAAGACAAAGCACGCTCGTTGGTATATCTTTATTGTATCATCAACAAAGTTCATCTTTTTCTGTTTTTAGTTTTTCTATTATCTATTTAAATTTTCTTTTAATGGAAAAACAGACTTGTCTCTTTTTCTCCCAATTTTAATTAATTCCCCTAAACTTTATTCCACTCTTAAATTCCTTGGCGCTGCTGGCGGCGTGGTGTCAGCAGTACTAACATACTCATAAGCTCCAATCGTTGGAGGATTTTGTCTGATTAATCCGTCTTTATCTGTTGTTACCAGATCCAACGCAATTCCAGCACCTATCAAAGGACTATCTGATTGAAGATGAAAATCACATGTATTTTTAATACAATTAGTAAAAGCAGCTACAAATTTAGGATTACCACCGTTAATGTAATTGCGATCACCAATCCAGTTATCTATTATAGACTGTCTCCTTGCACTATAAGTCGGTGGATCCCATATTCCGTAATAATTATTGGAGGCAGGAATTTCAGAACTATCCTTAATGAGACATCTCTTAGTTCCTTCAGCATCATATATTCTTGGATCTCCTCCGTCTACGGCTTCAGGACTGCAAGTAAATGAACTGGTTACACTGTTTCTTCTGTTGTAACCCCACTGGTTGCCAAAAAGAACATCTTTTGTGCCGGTAACAATGCAAGTGGTATTCCAATCTGTATTGGTCCAGGTAATGCCATTGTCAATACACACATCATTTATCTTGGAACAACTATTCCAATTTGGCGAAGAACTTCCTGTACTACCAATACCTGTTCCGATATAAACCGAACCATTGGCCGTGAGAATAGGCTTGGTTCCGCCCTGACCAATCCAAAAAGAAATATCGGTATTGGGTTGCCAAGTTTTAGTAATAACATTTTTAGCGCATTCCTGCCAACTGCCGATCAACCCACTAATCATCCCATAATTAGGTTCCATTGCCCCACCAATAATAATATTATTTTTATACTCCTCTCCTAATGACCATCCATCCAAGGGAAAGGTTCGGGGTGATGATGCAACATTAAAAAAAGTATTATTGAAAAATTTAAAACCGGGTCCGCCGATGGTATTGCGGTGAGTAATGTTGGCAAAAACATTGTTGATTATCTTCCAGTCGCTCACCGGTTCACTGCCTTTATCTATCATTCCTGTCTGTGACTGCAGATCATGAAAATAGTTGTTTTTTATTGTGACATTAACTGAGCGGTTGAAAACAACTTGGAAAAGATCAGTATGGGCGGCACAGTTATCCGTATAATCTGGTCTGTTTTCGTTAGAATCAATGAGATTATAAACTTCATTTCCTTCAATTAGTGTATTATCAGCTAGCCCATCAAATACCCTCTCGCTATTAATCAAGTTTCTAATTATATTATTGCGAAAAATATTATCTGTTCCGCTAAAAATAACAGGTAACCCGAAGGAAGAACCGATACCGTAGCAATCCTTATTGTACCATACTATTCCATTACTAGTAATGATGGAATGACTATCATTAGATACAACCGTTCCAGCATTCACCCCATCCCAAGGCGGACCAGTGAATTTCCATATTCGTCTGCCTTGCCACTGGTTGACTGCCCAAGTTTGATAACTATCGGTTAACACGACACTGCTTTCTCCAATATGATGCCCGCCGGTGATTAAAGGATTTGTATCGCCTTCAATTAGATTGTTTTCAGCAATATTGTGATGGGAATCCGAACCGAATAAAATAGCACAACTGGAAATTGAGTTAGCCGGATTGTATATATGATTGTTTCTTATGATATTATAATTAGCTGGGCCGGAAAAACCCAAAGTCACTCCGCATAAGCCTGAACCCCAACCCAAAGATCCAATTATGTCTAAATTTTGGACAATAATATAGCTGTGGTTAATTTGAATGCCCGGACTGATAATAGCTCTTTGCCCAGTGCCTGGAGTTGTTTGAATAGTAATATAGGTTGGATTATTAGCACAGCCAGTGCCTGAACATCCATCCGCTTTCGTGCGTGGTAACCACTCATTACTGTGATCGCCACTAATATTAATGGTGTCTCCGGGAGAAGTAGCCATATCTATTCCTTTCTGGACCGTTCGAAAAGCACAAACTCTGGGAATCGCTCCGCTCCCTGGGTCTGCGGCGTTAAATAAACCGCTGCAGTTGGAATCATTTCCGTCTGTGCGGACATAATAAGTGGCGGCTAAAGAAATTTTTGGCAAAAGGAAGGCTGCCAAAAAGATTATCAAGGTTAAAATAATTTTTAATTTTATATTGTTATTTTTCATTTTGCATTTTGAATTTTGAATTTTCACTGAAAATTGGTTAATTGAAAATTTATTGAAAATTGAAAATTGAAAATTGAAAATTTTAACTAAAATTATCCACAGCCTATGACTCTTGACAAGAATTATTGACTTGCTATAATGAAATAAATTAACAGCCGAATACCGTCCGTATGGCGGGTCTCCCGATTTATCGGGATAGGCTGCTCCCCCTAACCATGGGGGTTTTTGTTTTTAAACTTCTTTGATAATTTGATTTTCTACTGCCAACTGAAAAAATTTCTTTGCATAATTCTGCCCTTCTTTATAATCCCTCAAGAATCCAGCCATAGCATCGGCTAAGCGAATCAGAGGATCACTTTGATCTTTTATTCCGCGCACTTTTCTGACGCGGATTTTTAATTTTCGAAGACCGCTGGCAAATTTGTGAATGCCTTTTTCATTTAGTCCATCAACTAAAATTGTGGCTTTGTAATCGCCCTGCGCTCGCTGATAGATTGCTTTGGCGACGGTTAAAATCGTCAAATCAACATAAGCCTTTGATTCATATTTTGAAAAGAAAATACTGTTTTTTAAAAGATGGAATCGGAAAACCTTTGAAAGATAATCATTACGAATATCAAAGTTAGTTTTCTGCCATTTAAGAAGACGCTTGCCAGTTTCTTTTTCTATTTTTATTAAAAAATCGCTAATTTCATCTTTTTCTTTTTCAGTAATAACAACGGAAACCAAAAAGATTCTTCCTTTAGTATCTTGTCCAGATTCATCAACATAACAATACAATTTTCTCATAAATTTAATAGTTTTTTGTGGAGAACGGCTCTCCGTTAATTTTCAATTATCAATTACCTCTAAGGGTTGAAGTTATTTTCTGGAAAATCATTGTTAACTTGACTGCGGAAGTTTAACCTTTACATTCTACTTCATTTTTAAATTCTAATTTCTAAATCCTAATTGGAATTTGGGATTTGTGTTTTGGGATTTTGTTTCGGATTTAGAATTTCGCGTGCCCCGTAGGGAACCGAAGGTTCTCCTTTGGGGGATTTAGGATTTAACATAAGTTTTGAATTTTGCATTGTAGTTTTGACGTTTGACTTTTGATTTTTGAATTTTCATTGAAAATTGATTAATTGAAAATTGAAAATTTTAACTAAAATTATCCACAGCCTATGACTCTTGACAAGAATTATTGGTTTGCTATACTGATAATGTGATGACACTCTGGAGTATCTTTCGGGATAGCTCCAGATTTTTTATTTATGATGAGTTGTTAAACCATTTTGACTTATTTCCTCCTTAATTTTTCGTAAATCAACAAATTTAGCCCGCTCCAACAACTCTTTAGAAATATGCCCTCGCGTGGACATCACAATAATGCACTTGCCCGCTCTTTTGATCCTGTCCACCACAACGGCGAAATCACTATCTCCGGAAATTAAAACAGCCGTATCATATTTTTCCTTATTATCGTCCATTTCAAAAGCAAGCTCCATATCTAGATTGCCTTTCCATTCCGTCCTGCCGCTGCTTTTATCTTTAATTTTCTTTACCACTTTTGTTCTAAGGATATAGCCGTTTATGTCCAACATATCTAAAAACTTCTTTTGTTTGACGTTAAACTCATCTACGCCTTTATAGATAAAACATTTCACATCGTCGCCACATTCTTTCTTGAAATACCTCATAAGTTTTTCATACGAAACTCTCCAACCCAAAGTTCGCTGGGCATAGAAGAGATTCTCAGCGTCAATAAACACATAAACTTTCCCCTTTATAAACCTATTAATCATTTTTATTTTAAAATTTCATCATTGGTTAATTGAAAATTTATTGAAAATTGGAAATTGAAAATTGAAAATTTTTAATTGATTAAAGTATCGTAACATTTCTTGGCGCTGCAGGTGGCGTGGTGTCAGGTGGTGGCAAAGTAGTGGCAGTAGCAGTTGCTGATAATTCTGATGTGTTGCCAGCTGCGTCATAGGCAGCCACGCTGTAGACATAGGTAGTGGATGGAGTAAGCCCCGTGTCAGAATAGGAATTGTTGACTGACGTGGCAATCTGCGTTGTCGGATTGCAACCCGAACCCTGACAACGATATATTTGATAACCGCTAACCCCAACGTTATCAGTAGAAGCAGTCCAAGAAAGATTAATCTGGGATGAAGAAATAGCAGTGGCTGAGAGATTCGTTGGAACTGATGGAAGAGTCGTGTCATAACCTGCTATTGGCCCCACATAGGTGGTACTCAACACATAGTCGTCAAACTCAATCGCTCGCCAAGCAGCCTGGAAACTATCCGCTCCAGTATTACCTATTCCTACTTCAGTCGAAGTAAAGTAATGCTCTGTGTTAACACATAAATTAACTGCTGTATTACTATATTTTAATACGCCATCTAACCACATTTGTATTATCGAATCACTATTTCCAGTTGTTCCTAACCTAACTCGAACTTCCCAGGAGTGCCAATTATCGTCTCTTGGAATCTCGGCTGAAGGTAATACTACATGCCAGACTGGCGGACAAACAGAATTACCTATCTCAAAATTAGCTGTCGCAAAAGATGATCCATTGAAGTTAAAATAAACTTCACCAGAATTTCCACTAGAAGTTCCAAATCTCATTCGCCATAGTTTTAGATAATTCATAAAACCATTGGTACTAAAATCTGAAGGAATTTTCATATACCAACGTGTATATATTTCTCTGTAATTATTAGAAAATTTATAATTAAGGACTGAAAAAAGCCCTTTCCAACCAGAACCATGCCTCCAGGCCTTAAACGAATTGCCAGTTATTCCTCCAGAAGTGATCTCATGCCCACAATGAGTTATTCCTTCAAATTCCTCACAAGCGCATGCAGAACTAGACGTCCACCCTGGAGGAAGAGGATTTGTACAATTCCATCCATCTGCAATACCATCAAAATTTTCTGAAAATATAACTTCCGCATCTGCGTTTAAGGAAACAGCTATAAAAAGGAGTGAAATAATATTGAATAGAAGAATTTTTTTAGAAAAACTCATATATGGTTTGTCTTTTCTTTTCCTCTGCCGGCTTTGCCGGCAGAGAGAAGTATTTTTTAATTTTATATTATTATTTTTCATTTTGAGATTTGAATTTTGAATTTTCATTGAAAATTGGTTAATTGGTTAATTGAAAATTTATTGAAAATTGGAAATTGAAAATTGAAAATTTTTAATTGATTAAAGTATTGTAAGATTTTTTGGCGCAGCAGGTGGCGTGGTATCAGGCGGCGCAATATTATACCCATTTCTCCCGGCTATCGTTGGATCACATGAGCCAGTGAGTCCCGTTAAAGGATGTGGGCAAGTATAAGGAATGTAGCCAGGTTTCTGCGTTATATAATAATCCCGATTCTCTTGGATAATTCCGCTAAAATCAGTCCAGGTACCTCCATAACGATACCCGGGAACAGGCCCACCGCAAGCTGCTATGCAGGTTTCATTTGGAAAATTTTCACCAACAATCGTTTGAGGTAACGGTCCGCCATAACTATACCCAACTACCTGGTTTCCGTTAGCAACATTATTCCAAAGATATAATGGCTCAAGAGTCTCATTTCTCCCTCTTCCTATTTGGTAATGAAGAGGATAATCAGCAATACAATTGCATCTTGGAATCGTTTCTGAGCCTGGACAGCAATTCCCATCCGCTCCAACACCGGTACAATATTCCTGAAAAATAATTCCATCTGAGCCTGGTCCTGCTGTTATCACGTTATTAAAAACTACTCCGGTACCCCCTCTTAAGTTAATCGAATTTGTGTATTTGCCAGAAGTAAAATAATTATTATAGATTTCGTACCATCTCGCGCTTCGATTGGCTGCACGACTCCAATCGCATCTCCCTGCCGCATAACTATTCTGACTTCCATATCCGTTAGACCAAACTCCATGTGCATCGAAATTCATATTGGTAACATCGTTATAACGAAATACTACATTAGCGTTATAATTGGCATTAACACAATGTTCTGATCCTTGCGCCCCGGTATTAGTAAAAATATTATTCTCAATGTAAAGATTATATTGATTTCCAGAAGGTGAATCCAGTTTCCATGTATCGGTACTATTGCGAACAAATATAAGTTCGCCTCCACCGGCTGTAGTGAAGGTATTGTTATCAATTAAACCTTGAGGTTGGCTCGTATTCTGATCTACCCAGATGATTGTACCTGCTCCGCCAAGCACAAAATTAAACCCAGTGATTCGGAAGTTATCGGCACTTGCATTTATTCCTACCGCGATAGTGATAGTTGAACCTAGATTTCCTTTTAGAATTATATTTTTATTGACATTAACTTGAGTACTCCAAGTGCAATTCCCTGGCGGAACAATAACCGTATCCCCTGGTGAAGCAAGATTTATTGCTGACTGAACATCAATTGAAGAACAGCTAAGGGCATTAATGATGGCAGCCAGAGAAATTTTCGGCAAACCCAAAATACCGAAAAGGATAATTAGAAAAAATAAAACAATTTTTAATTTTAAATTATTATTTTTCATTTTGAGATTTGGATTTTGAGTTTTCATTGAAAATTGGTTAATTGATTAATTGAAAATTTATTGGGAATTGAAAATTGTCTTTCTATATGTCTTGAGCGGGAATAAAATGGTTTCCTTCAACAAAATTTTTGCTCACTATGTACCACTCTGGCAATTTAAGGGCTTTGGCAATTTTTTCTAATTTTTTCAAATCCAAATCAATTCCTCTCAATTTTACTTCCAAGGCAATGCTTTTATTTAAAATAAAATCAATTTCAGCGCCGCTCCGCTTCTGATAATAATTAATTTTTCCGTATTTTCTTAAATTAAGAAAAACTGAATTCTCAAAAAGAGCGCCTTCAGAAACTTTGGCAAATTGATTAAGCAATCCATTGTCGCACAAATAAACCTTTCTGCTGCCGCTAATTTCCCTGTCAACATTTCTGGTAAAAGGCGAAATAAAACTAACAAAATAAGTATTCTCCAAAAAAGAAAGAAAAGAATAAACGGTCTCTCTGGAAACTCCAATCTCTGAAGCCAATTTGGTAACTTCTAATTTTGAGCCCACCCTTTGCATCAATAATAATATCAAATCTCTAAAAGCTCTAAGCTCTTTGAAATCAGCCAATGTTCTAACATCTTTTTCAAAATATGATTTAAAAATATCATTTAAGCGCATCTTTTTGGAATCTATGTCTTTTCCTAAAACCACTTCTGGAAAACCGCCATATTTCATATATTCATCATAATGCTTTTTGTATTTCTCGTAAGCGATAATGTTTTTTGCGCTTGCTAATTTCTTAATTTTTTTATCATAAAATGGCTTTTCAATATTCTTAAAAATCAAAAATTCATCAAAATCCAGAGGAAAAAGTTCAAAAACGAATTTTCTGCCAGCCAAACTTTCCGGAAAAAAGTTTTTTAAATAAAAAGAACTTGAGCCGGTCAGAAAAAATTTAATCTCATAATGGTCATAAAGATATTTTATTGCTTTTATTGCCCCGGGCATCGCCTGTATTTCGTCTAAAAAAATATACGCTTTCTTTTCGGGATTAATGCCGTATTCTTTTAGGTTAGCCAAAATATTGTTATAATCCTTTTCTTCAAAAACTTTCTGTTCAATCGGATTTTCCATATCCAAAAAAACCTTATTTTGACTTTTAATGCTGTCAAAAATCATCCGGTATAAAGTGGTCTTGCCCACCCGGCGCATACCGGTTAAAACAATAATCTCTTTATCATTTATTCTTTTTTTTATTTGTTCTAAAATTCTCCTTTTATAGTATACCATACGCTTACATCTTACAATTTTATATAAAAGTTGTCAACCAATAACCGACAAAATCATCAGTAGGAATTTTAAAAGAAGGCTAAATAACTAAATTCAAAATTCAAAATCCTAAACAATATCTAAATTCAAATTTTTTAAAATTCAAAACTGTTTTTGTCATTTTATTTTTGCTTCGCAAAATAAATTCTAATCTCTAATTTCGAAATCCTAAACAATATCTAAATTCAAATTTTCAAAATTCAAAACTATTTCTGTCATTTGAATTTTGGTCATTTGAATTTGTTTAGAATTTAGATATTAGGATTTAGGATTTATTATTTATTAAATTTGTTTTTGTTTTGAATTTTGAATTTTGGTCATTTGAATTTGTTTAGGATTTAGATATTAGAATTTTGGATTTAACATAAATTTTAACTTTTTAATTTTCACTGAAAATTGGTTAATTGAAAATTTATTGAAAATTGGAAATTGAAAATTATCTCTGCAGAATTTTAAGTTCTAAATTTTAAATTTTAATTG
>Ga0207433_10009006_pt1 | contig 16041 bp, 14 predicted proteins | sample YelNatPaOPGAMG01_FD_187559 | JGI IMG/M metagenome (GOLD analysis project Ga0207433, IMG submission 187559) | Hot spring thermophilic microbial communities from Obsidian Pool, Yellowstone National Park, USA - OP-RAMG-01 (SPAdes) (version 3) | ecosystem: Environmental > Aquatic > Thermal springs... | reverse complement strand
TCTCCGAGAACGAGAGGGAGAGAATCGTCAATTTTGTAAAAGAACAGCGTAAACCCGATTATCGTCTGGAACTGTTCGATTTCAGTAAGCGCGAAACCGCTCCGCCGCCTGCGTTCGATGACGACGCTCTCGAACATAAGCCTCGAAAACGCACACTTGAAACCGTCGGCGAACGAGACGAACTCTTCGACCAGTCTGTTGAGATTGTGCTTAAATACGGAAGAGCATCCATTTCGCGCCTCCAGCGCGAACTCGGCATCGGCTACGAACGAGCAGCGAAAATTATGGACCAGATGGAAGCGGCAGGAATCGTCGGTCCTGAAAAAGGAGGCGCTCGTTCAAGAGATGTTCTCATAACTTCTGAACAGTGGGAGGCGCGGGCTGGTGCTTCCGCACAAAACTCGGAATAACAGATTCTCCATCATCACACTTGGTTGCCCTAAAAACCTAATCGATTCCGAGCGCCTCGCCGCGGTTTTAGTTAAGAACGGCTGGCGTCTTTGTAAGTCGCCAAAAAACTGTGATATCGTAGTTCTGAACACCTGCGCGTTCATTCCACCCGCAAGAGAAGAAGCATTTGAGCAATTCAAGTGCCTTAAAGAGAAAAAAAGAAACGGTGAGTTTAGATTCCTCGTTCTCGCAGGCTGTCTGCCATTGTACCATCGTGCGAATCCGAACGCTCTCCTCCGTTCTTTTGACCTCATCATTACGCCGCCAAACTACCAAAATGCTCATACTCTTTTTCAAGCGCTTCTTTCGAACTCATTTCCTGAATCTTCTTTTGCTGAAATCAAAGAAACACCTGACGATTCTGAAAGGCTCATTCTTACAGCACCCCATTACGGATACCTTCGCATCTCCGATGGCTGTTCTAACAGATGCAGTTACTGCACGATTCCGTATATCCGCGGAAACCATCGTCCGAAACCCGCTTCGATGGTTCTTGCTGAGGCAGAGGCACTTGCAGCCTGTGGGGTCAAAGAACTTATCGTCATTGCACAGGACACAACCGCTTACAAGGCGTCTGACACAGGAGAAAACCTCCCTTCTCTGCTTGGAAATCTTGTGCAAATCCGAGGGCTCCGCTGGATTCGGCTTATGTACACTCATCCTGCAAAAATCACTCCCGAACTCGTCAATGTCTTAGCAGAAGAGAAGAAAATCGTTCACTATATTGACCTACCTATCCAGCATATAAACGAGCGCATCCTGAAATTGATGGGAAGAGCAGGCGGCAAAAGAGCAATAATGAAAGCGATTGAATCACTTCGTTCATCTATTCCTGACATCGCGATTCGCACTTCCCTTATCGTCGGGTTTCCAACCGAAACAGAAGACGAGTTTAAGGAGTTACTTGAGTTCGTTGGAGAAACGAGGTTTGAACGGCTTGGCGCATTCTCATACGAAAGAGAACCGAATACGAAATCATCAAAACTTCCCCAATTGCCTACCGCTCTCGTAAAAGAGCGATTAGACAGGCTTATGCAACTCCAAAAGAAAATAGCATTTTCTTATACGAAATCTCTCATTGGAAAAACGGAGGAAGTGATTTTAGACAACGCGTATAGATACGGTTACATTGCGCGCACATACCGTGATGCGCCGCAGATTGACTCCCTCTGTAAGATTAGAACTACCGAAAAAGACAGAAAATCCCTGCGACCCAAAATAGGAGAACTAATAAATGTTCGTTTCGTTTCCGCCTCTGGTTATGATATAATCGCTCAACCAATATGACTCGGAGGTAACCCTAATGCGAATGAGCATATCAAACATCCTTACCATTATACGCGCTCTTGGCTCGTTCTTGCTTTTCGCTCTTTTTTATCTCTATCACGAACAGAACGCAGTTTGGGCTATGAAAGTCAGTCTACCGCTTTTCATCATCTTTTCTCTTACGGACTATATTGACGGAATGCTCGCCCGACTTTGGAAACAGGAGACCGTCTTCGGGCGCATCGCAGACCCATTTGTTGACAAAATCCTCGTCTGTGGCTCTTTCATTTTTCTTGCTCCTATCAAAGATTCCTTCATTACTCCTTGGGTTATTATCATCATAATCGGCAGAGAGTTTCTCGTTTCGGGCTTGCGCTCTTATCTTGAAGGCAAGGGACTTCCATTCGGCGCCTTGTTCTGGGGCAAAGCGAAAGTCGCCTCTCAATATACAGCCATCGGTTGGCTCATCTTTTATATCGCCTATCTCAAACATGAGGCTTTCCAACAGTCGTTCACCATTTTTTGTATTTACGCTGTCTCTATAATCACCGCTTTAAGCGCCATCGCTTATGTCTACCGCGCCATAAAACTCCTTAAAGGCACCGACCTTGTATAATCTGCGTAAAACTGTCATCGCTTTCTTCGGAGTTGGCTTCATCCCTCGTTTTCCAGGAACTCTTACTTCGGCGCTTACCGTCATAATCGTTTTTCTTCTTCAAAAAAAACTTCCTCCTGAGATTGTTCAACTGCCTCTTTTGTTTGGCTCCTCGCTTCTCCTTTTCCTTTTATACCGGAGTTCCGACGGCAAAGACCCCGTATGGATTACGCTTGACGAGGTTGCAGGTCAGTCGCTTGCGCTTATGAAGTTCTGCGGCGGTTCTCGATTAGACATAAAACACTGCATAATCGGATTCATCTTATTCAGATTCTTCGACATAGTAAAGCCGCCTCCAATAAAGCAACTCCAAAGACTCAAAGGTGCCTTCGGAATCCTAATAGACGACCTTGCCGCAGGTCTTGTTTCTTTCGCTCTACTCAACCTCCTCTGTCTCCTCTTTCTGTAAAAAACGGAATTTATCTTGACAGACTATAAACACGAAATCATAATTAGTGTTACTAATCGACTTGCATTAGGAGGTTTTTTTATGAAACGGGTGCTCGCATCGGTCCTGTTTGTGTTCGCATTCTTGGGCGTTGTCTCTCTGACTTACGCCCATTTTCAGGAGATGATTCCATCAAAAGACATCGTTCAGATGTCTGACGAAAAGACCATCGAACTCGAACTCGTTTTCGCACACCCGATGGAAGACAAGGCAATGAGTATGGAAAAACCTACAAAATTCGGTGTCCTAATCGGTGGCGAAGAGAAGAAGGATTTAATGTCTTCTCTGAAAGAGATTAAAATCGGCGAGCATAAAGCGTATAAGGCGGAAGTGAAAATCACAAGACCTGGCGACTATGTATTCTATCTTGAACCTGCACCTTACTGGGAGCCGGCGGAAGAGAAGATGATTATCCATTATACGAAGGTCGTCGTCAACGCACTTGGAGAAGAGAAAGGCTGGGACTCTGAAGTCGGTCTTCCTGTCGAGATTGTTCCGCTTGTGCGTCCTTATGGGCTCTGGACAGGAAACATTTTCCGCGCCATCGTGAAGCAGAATGGAAAGCCTGTTCCCTTCGCAGAAGTGGAAGTGGAATACTTAAACAAAGGAGGCAAAGTTAAGCCACCAACAGATGCTCACATAACGCAGGTGATAAAAGCAGACCAGAACGGAGTCTTTTGTTATGCGATGCCGAAAGAAGGATGGTGGGGATTCTCAGCCATTTTGGACGGCGGCAAAATGAAGAATCCAGAAGGGAAAGAGGTTGAGGTTGAAGCAGGCGCAGTCTTTTGGGTTCATTGTCAAGATATGAAATAGAAGAATCTTTGATGGCAAGGGTATTTTAAGATGCACATAGCGGAGGGAGTGCTTAGTTGGTGGGTATTGACGGGGGGCGGAGTCGCAGGAGGCACAGGCGTCGCTATCGGTCTCGTCAAAATGAAGAATGAAGAGATTCCGAAAGTCGCAATATTGACAAGCGGTTTCTTCATCGCAAGTCTAATTCACATCCCCATAGGTGTAACATCCGCGCACCTCGTCTTAAACGGACTGACAGGAATCCTACTCGGCTGGCTCTCTTTTCCCGCAATCTTCATCGGTCTTACGCTACAAGCCCTCTTGTTTCAATTCGGAGGACTCACAACGCTCGGCGTAAATACTTTCAATATGGCTATTCCTGCTGTCATCTCGTTCTATCTTTTCGGATGGGGCGTCAAGAGAGAGAACCGCTTTCTTTCTCTCGTTTGCGCTGCATTGGCGGGCGGTTCATCAGTCCTTTTAAGCGCTATCCTCACCGCTCTTTCGCTCTCTCTTTCAGGAAAAGCGTTCAACGAGATTGCTATTGCGCTTGTTGGCGCCCACCTACCAATCGCCATAGCGGAATCCATAATCACTGCGGTTACCGTTGGATTTTTAAGAACGGTCAAACCTGAAATATTCTGGATTCGGAGGACTGAAAATGAATAAGTCAGTTTTTGTGCTCTCTATCATCCTTACAATCTTTTTTTGCAATCTTCTATTCGCCCACAAAATCAATCTCTACGCCTACGCCGAAGGGAAAAAGGTTTTCATCCGCGGTTATTTCAGAGAAGGTTCTCCTGCAAAAAACGCTTCAATCGAAGTGTTCACCTCTGACGGAAAGAAAGCTTTGGACTTAAAGACTGACGAGAAAGGAGAATGTTTTTTTGAAGCACCATTCCGAACTGACTTTCTCATAAAGATTGATACAGGAGACGGACATTCCGCAGAATACCTTCTTAAATCGTCTGAACTGCCGTCCGACCTGCCCCCTTACAAAGGAACCTTTTTCTCCGAAATCGCGAAACAGACGACAAACGAACAGCTCCAGAATCCGCCAAAAACGGAAACCGCACTATCTCTTTCAGAAGAGAGACTCAGAGCCATCGTCGAGGAAGCGGTAGAGCGAAAGATTGCTCCTTTAAGAAAAATGGTTCTTGAGATTGAGGCGAAAGAGGGAGCGGTTTTTGAGAAGATTCTCGCAGGAATCGGTATAATCTGGGGGTTCTTTGGGTTTTATCTTTTTTTGCGGATGAAAATCAAAAAGGAGAAATGAGTTGCACCTTGAAGAGTTCGCATACGGAAATAGTCTTATTCACAAAACCGACCCGCGTATGAAATTCCTCTCTTTTTCAGTCTTTACCATAGTCGTAGCCGTCTCGCAGAAGATTGAGACCGCCTTAATTGGATTCCTTATCGCTCTTGCCGTCAGCGTCCTTGCTCATCTTAATCCCATTCTCCTTATCAAAAGGATTCTCATCGCAAACTTTTTCATAATCCTTCTCTGGTTTTTCCTTCCTTTCACCCAAAAAGGTGAACCTCTCTTTCATATATTAGGATTGACCGCTTCAAAACAAGGAGTAGACTTGTCTTTCCTTATTACTCTTAAATGCAACGCCATTCTCCTTGCTACTCTTTCGCTTCTTACCACTTCTCCACTCATCTCTCTCGGTAGCGCGCTTTCACAACTTAAACTGCCAAAGAAAATAATCCATCTCTTCTTTTTCTCCGTCCGCTACCTATTCACATTCCACGAAGAATATCTCCGCATCAGGAACGCCCTCCGCGCTCGCTGTTTCCGTCCGAAGACGAATCTACACACATATCGGACTTTCGCTTACCTTGTCGGAACTCTCGTTGTCAACAGTTTCGAACGCTCAGAACGGGTTTTGAGCGCGATGAAATGTCGAGGATTCAAAGGAGAATTCCACTCTCTTGAACAGCCGAGATTACGGATAAACGACATCGTCTTACTCTTCTTATTCGCTCTTTTATCCGCCTTCTTGGGAGCAGTTGAATGGAAGCCTGTAATATTCTGATTCAGTTAAAAGATATTGAGTTTTCTTACGAAACGAGAAAGCCTGTACTTTCGGGGCTAAACCTTACTCTTAAGGTAGGGGAGAAAATCGGACTTCTTGGTCCAAACGGCAGTGGGAAAACGACCGTTCTTTCGCTTATAGTTGGGTTGCTGAAACCTCAGCAAGGGTCAATCGAGGTTTTCGGAAAAAAAAGAGTAAAAGAAAAAGATTTCTATGAAGTCCGTGAACATATCGGTTTTCTCTTTCAGAATCCTGAAGACCAACTCTTCTGTCCGACTGTACTTGAAGATGTTGCGTTTGGTCCGTTAAACCTCGGAAAAACGCGCAAGGAAGCCGAGGAGATTGCAAGAAAGACGCTTGCGATACTAGGCTTGAGCGGATTCGAGAATCGCATTACACATCATCTTTCAGGAGGAGAAAAACGGCTCGTTTCTCTCGCTACCGTTCTCGCTATGAAGCCGAAGATTCTTCTTCTTGATGAGCCAATCGCCGGACTCGACGAAGAAACGAGCGAAAAGATTACGAGGATTCTTGAAGAGTTACCACAGGAGAGAATCATCGTCTCACACGAACCTCCATTCCTTGGCCGCACGACCAACAAGACGCTTATCCTCCGAAATGGAAATATCAAAGAACAAGAATCGAGTCTCGATACGCATAAACTTTCGAAAGCATCCTCTAAATAGCAATAAAACGACAAATTTCCCACGCTTTTATCCTCTGGGAAAGAATCGTGCCTGCGAGAATATATCGTCAGCGATTCCCTTCTTCTATACAATGCGTTTCGCTTTTGGCAAATTAAAACTTGAAACTGAAAAGCCTATAAGGCAAAATGTATTCTTGTAGGTTAGTCTTAGGAGTTTTTCGGGAATGGCTCGAAAGTCAGTTCTGGTCTTTTTCGCCTGTTTGGCGCTGTTGTTGGGATGTAAGTTTGGTGTCTCAACCAAGAGCGAAAAGCCCGAAGAGATGCCGAAACTCCCGCGTCCTGTCGGTTATGATACCGCATTTCTCGTGAAAGGCGACGAAGTACACGGAAGACTCGAAACTATGAACGAGAAGGAGATAGAGTTTTTTGATGTTTACGGGAAGAAACACAAATGGCAGCGTTCGGAAGTCCAGAGGATTGAGTTTCAAAAACTGCGTGCGGGGTTTGAAGCCCAAAAAGTTCAAGACTTAAAAGACGAACTTCTCGAAGAGATACTCAAGAGAAAAGCGAAAGAGGAAGACTATCCGAATGCGACTTATGTGGTTCTTTACGAGAAGACCCAAATCAAATTTGACGGTGAAGGTTTTGATGTCGTTACGCGCTATATAGCGCAGGTGATGCAAGATGCAGGACGCTATAGTGTCGGCAACCGTGCCATCTGGTATTTGTCGGACAGAAGTGAAGTTGAGATTCTATGGGCGCGAACGATTCTTCCCGACGGCAGTATAAAACACATTCTTGACAACGCAATAGAAGACGGCTCGGTCTATCCGAATTTAAGCGACTATAATCTTTTGAGAAAGCACAAATATGCGCTGTCGGAGATGAGTGTTGGTGCTGTTGCAGATGTTTGTACAAAGGTTCGGTTCAAAAAAGTCTCACCGCTTGAGCCGTTCTATGTAGAGTTCCTGTTCGGAGAGACGGAGCCGATTTTGCATAAAGAAGTCATTGTTGAGTACAAGACAGGAGCGCCTGTAAAGACCGTTTTGAATCGTAAGCCTTCACCTGTCGTTAGTTATGAAAAATGCGAAGAAAACAATAAAACGATAGAACGGTATGTATCCTCCGAAATAAAAGCGCTTCCTCGCGAAAGCGATATGCCTCCGCTCAGCGAAATTGTCCCGTCGGTCGTTGTCTGTTATTCTGAAAGAGACTGGAGCAACTTGGCAAAGACTTACTTCGAAAAGTTAAAGACTGTATTAAAGGCTGATGAGGGGCTTATTAAGAAGACCACCGAATTGACAAAGGACTGCGCAACTGACGAGGAAAAGGCGAAGCGACTTTACCGTTTCCTCGTATGTGAAAAGGACTATACTGAGATAGGAGCAAGTCAATGGAGATATGAGCCACATCCTGCCGCTATATCTATTCAGAAGTCACAACTCAACGGACTGGACAAGGTGGCGCTTTTTGTGGCGATGCTGCGGGCATCGAGTATAGATGCTCAATTTCTACTCGTCAGGGGGCGTGACAGAGGACGATTCGTAGAAGAGGCCGTTTCTCTTGGTGCGTTTGAAGATGGGCTGGTTTTATGCAAACTCGATGGAAAGGAGACTTATGTTTCGCTAACCACTCCTGAGGTTCCGTTCGGATATATTCCTGGGAAACTACAAGGCGGCACTGCGCTCGTTGTTGACCCCACAGGCGCTACCAAGCCATTGATAACGGTTCCGATTTTGAGCGCAAAAGAAGAGATGTTTGAGCGCACAGTAGAAGCGTCTATCGAAGCTGATGGATTATTCAAGGCAAAAGTGAAACTGACCGTGACGGGTTCGAAAGAAGCGGTTTGGCGGAAGAAAGCGGTCTTGAAGCCAGAAGAGTTACAGCGTGATATGATAAAGTTCGTAAAAGGAGTAGATACAAGAGCAGTGCTTGATGATATGAGGCTTTCCAATCTTGGCGACCCGACGAAGCCTCTTGAGATTGAGTATGCATACCACATACCAGACTGGGCGCTGAAAGCAGGTGAGAAATTACTCGTTTTCAAACTGCCTGAGATAAACTACTCGGCAGATGAGATTGAAACAGAAGAACGGGCGAGTCCTATATGGTGGAATACACGGTCTCTCATACGCAACCGCTACGCAGTATCCGTTCCTGAGAACTTTACCATTCGTTATGTTTCTACTGAAGAGTTCAAGATGGAGGACAGCGCAAGCGGGCTTTCCTACAACGGGACATTCAAAACAGAAAACGGCAAAATCGTTTTTGAAGATGAGGCTGTGCGCAATTCACTCTCGCTCGAACCGTTAAAATATCCTGCTTATGTGGCGATGCTCTCAACTCGAGCAAAAGTCGCGCAGGAATGGATTATCGTTGAATCGAAATAGGAGTATTAAATATGAGAAGATGGGTCGTTATTCTTGTTAGCACCGCTTTTCTCCTACCCATTTACGGAGACAGTGTAGTCCTCCAAAATGGGGAAGAGATAACGGGCAAGGTCGTGGCTTTTGAGAATGGCATATTCAAGTTTGAAGACGGTAGGAAAGTAGATGTGGATAATGTGAAAAGCGTGAAATTCGATGTGGCAAAGCAGGAGTCGAAAAAAGAAACAGTCTCGCAAGATGTGAAGAAACTACTGCAAGACGCAGAAGAAGCTCATAAGAAATATCCTGACGCGGAATATATCTCTCTTATAGACTGGGGAAGATACGAATTGACGAAAGAAGGTCATCATAATTATGAGTATCACGGCGCCATTCTACTTCTGAAGAAGGAGGCATTAAATTCTGCGAACCGTTCACTTTATTTTGAGGAGGGGCGCTCGAAGGTAGAAATCCTGATGGCTCGCTCAATATCGCCTGACGGGACGGTGACCGACTACGACCCGACGAAAGTGAAAATAGAGAGTCCTGCTGGCGAGGCGGAATTCTATGATTATGGAAAATATGTCACATTTACCATACCGAAAGCTGAGGTTGGCTCAATCATCGAGTTTCGTTTCAAGGTGAACGAATACAAGCCATTCGACCCGAAAATGTTCTTTCCGAGTTGGTGGTTCGGTGGAAAAGAGCCTGTAGTCTGGTCTCATCTGGAAATAGCGGTGCCAAACGATGTGGAGTTCTTTTACAAAACTTATGATATTGATGAGGCGCAGTCGAAGCCGCAAAAAATCGTCGGGAAAGAGACGACAACCTACTTGTGGGATTACCGTGATTTTCAGGGTATAATCGAAGAGCCGAATATGCCGAGTTGGGGAGATGTGATTCCACGCGTCTATGGTTCAGTTTTCTCGGACTGGGTATATTTGAACCAATGGGCAACGGAAAGACTTGAGAAGAATATGAGGCTGACTGATACGGTCAAAGAGACAGCGACTAAAATCACACTCAATGCGAAAACGGATGAAGAGAAGGTCGCAAGCGTTTACCACTGGGTCCAGCGCAACATCCGCTACATATCAATAAAAGGCTCGATTATGTCTGGTATGTGCGGACATCCTGCGTGGGAGACTTTACAGAAAGGGTTCGGCGATTGCATAGATGTTGCGGTGTTAACAGCGACGCTTTTGCGCGCAGTCGGAATCGAAGCATATCCTGTCTGGATACAGACGAACGATTCCGAGGCATTTATAGACCTACCGAACTTCCTCGGCAATCACGCTATTACCCAGATAAAGTTAGGTGATAGGTTTATCTTACTCGATTCAACAGCGACCGATTACCGTTATCCATATTTCCGCAACGACGACCACGGAACATTCATTCACAATCCGATACGGGGTGTTGTCGAGCCGACTCCTGTTCCTCCTGCAGAAGACAATATGCGCAACATCCGATGTGAAGTCGAAATCCACCCTGATTTGAGCGCCACACTTGAACAACTGAACACATACACAGGCACTTGGGAATCTTGGGTGCGCGGCTGGTTCAGAACAAATCCGCCAGAAGAGCATCAGAAGTTTATGGTGTCAATAGCAAACGGTTATTATCCAGACTCAAAAGTCCTCGACTTCAAGTTAGAAAACACAGAAGACCTTTCAAAAGAGTTTAGGTGGAACTATAGGGTGAAGGTGACACGGTTCGGCACGAAAGCAGGAGATATTCTTATTATCAGTATGCCTGATGTCGAGTATGAATTCAAAGAAGTCGCTTTGCCCGAACGGAAATACGCGATTCATTACTCTACATCCTTCTGCGCAAAACACGCAATCAGCATTACGGTTCCCGAGGGTTGGAAAGTATACTACATACCGAAAGAAGTGAAGTTTTCCTGCGCTCACGCCGACTACGAAGCGAAATATACCACCACAGATGACGGACGAAAGATTCTATTCGAGGACAGATACCGTAGACACTCGCGCAAAATACCCACTAAGGACTATAAAGAGTATAAGGAGTTTCTTGAAAAGGTCAGCGCTTACAGCAAGGAGCGAGTATTCCTGACAAAGGAGAACAAATAATGGAAAGAGGAACAATGGGAACAAAGAGGTTTTTCCCGAAGATACACGAAGACAAGGCACTACTTCATCTGCCTGTCGAGTTAGAGGATTTCACAAGAAGCGACCCCTGGCGAATTTTAAGAATACTCGGCGAGTTTGTTGAAGGATTCGATACATTAAGCAAGATAGGACCTGCGGTAACCGTTTTCGGCTCGGCGAGGACGACGCCTGAAAGCCCTTACTATCAGGCTGCGGTTAAGACCGCCGAACTGCTCGCACAGTCAGGACTCGTCGTGATGACAGGTGGAGGCCCTGGCATTATGGAAGCTGCTAATCTTGGTGCATATCGTGTTGGCGGTGTCTCAGTCGGATGTAATATACAACTCCCGCAGGAGCAGATTCCAAACCCTTTTCAGACCATCTCACTTCAGTTCAGGTACTTCTTCGTCAGGAAGATGATGTTTATAAAATACTCCATCGCATTTCTCTTCTTCCCAGGAGGCTACGGCACGATTGACGAGATGTTCGAAGCGATGACACTTGTTCAAACCGATAAGATTGCTCATTTTCCGCTTGTCCTTTTCGGCAGTCAGTATTGGAAAGGGCTCGTTGACTGGATACGAAATAGTATGTTAGCAGAAGGCTGCATCTCTGCCTGTGATATGGATATATTTTCTGTCGTTGACTCACCCGAAGAAGCCTCTTCCATCATCATCAATACCGCCCGTCGCGCAGGTTACTTAAAAGCGTAAGGAAATCGTATATGAGTTTCTTGAGGCTGACGGTTGGCACCGCAGGACACATTGACCATGGAAAAAGCACTCTCGTTAAGGCTTTGACAGGCACTGACCCTGACAGGCTCAAAGAAGAGCAAGAACGCGGAATGACCATAGACATCGGATTCGCTGAGTATAAACTTTCCGATGGACGAATGGTTGGATTCGTAGATGTACCAGGGCACGAAAAATTCGTAAAGAATATGGTTGCCGGCGCAACAGGAATCAATTTCGTAGTCTTGGTTGTTGCTGCGGACGACGGTGTTATGCCACAGACGAAAGAGCATATTGAGATTATGGAGCTTTTGGGAATCAACAAAGGGATGGTAGCGGTTACCAAAATTGACATTGTCGAGCCGAATGTGCTCGAGCTCGCGATTGAAGACATAAAAGAGTTTCTGAAAGGAACATTTCTTGAAAATGCGCCTCTTGTTCCCATTTCTTCTATCACAGGAGAAGGGCTTGATGAGTTCAAAAAGGTTTTTGAGAGCCAGATACTCGCAATCAAGCCACCTGCCCCTTCAGGAGTTTTTCGCCTCCCCATTCAGCGTGTCTTTCCAGCAAAAGGGTTCGGAACGGTCGTTACAGGAATACCAACATCAGGTTCCTGTCGCATCGGCGAAAGAATGCGAATCTACCCAAGCGAAGAAGAAGGGCGCATACGCTCGATTCAGGTTTATAAGATTTCTGTCGAAGAGGCGTTCGCGTTTCACAGAACCGCTCTTAATCTCGCCGACATCGATTACAAATCCATCAAGCGGGGCGATGTAGTAGCTCCTTCTGATTCGCTGACTTTAAGCAACATCATTGAGGTCAAATATAGTCATCTTAAAAGCGCATCCTTCCCGCTGAAGCGTGGTGCTCCTGTAAAACTCCATATTGGCACGCTTGAGGCGCTGGGCAACGCTTTTCCGTTAGAATCTCCCGCGGTCAGTCCTGGCGAAAACGCCATTATAGAACTGAGGCTCTCACAGCCCGTAGTTTGCGCCATTGGAGACAGATTCATCTTACGCCTCGCCTCTCCATCGCGCACTGTCGGTGGAGGCATCGTCCTTGATATCGCTCAAGAAAAGCTCACCTTTATGCGTTCGTTTAAGATAAAAACTCTTAAAGAAAGAGCGGATTCCTTATGTGACCGTGCTATGCTTGTCGAATCCATTGTGAAAGCAAGCCAATTGCAACCTATCTCTGTCCTCGAAGTCGCTCAAAAATTAGCGCTCAAAAAAGATGAGATTGACCCTATCTTAAAGAACAAGATAAAGGAAGGCACTTTTCTTCAACTTGAATCAGGAATAGTCCACAGAGATGCGATAGAAGAAGCATCAATCCGTGTTGTCCATTTCCTTGAGGTTTATTTTCGACGGAACCCTCTCAAACTGTTTTGTAAGACTTCTGTAGTGTTAGGCGCTCTAAAAATGGACGAGAATCTTTTTTCAATCGTACTGGACACCCTTAAAGAAAATGGAAGATTGGTCGTTGATGGCGAGCGCATCGGTCTTCAAGGAAGAAGAATCGAACTCTCTTCAGAAAGCGCAAGAATCGCTGCGGAAATTGAACGCATCTATAAAGACGCAGGATTGAAAGCGCCAAACAAACAAGATGCGGTAGCAAACCTGAACGCCCAAACACCCCGTATTGATATGCTCTATGAATATCTTTCTGAGGCAGGGGTCCTTATCCATCTTGATGAAAATCTGTATATCCACCGCGACGCTTTCAACGAGGCGGTTAAAAAAGTCCGCTCCTTTATAACGGAACATAAAAAGATTGACGCGCAGGGAGCGAAAGAACTCTTTGGACTAACACGAAAATATATAATCCCGCTCCTTGAAGCGATGGACAAGCAAGGTATTACAAAGCGAGTAGGGAACTACCGCGTTCTTGAAGAAAAGGCTTAAAACTCTTTCGGTTCCTCTTTCTTCGGCTCTCCTTTTTCTTGTTTCGGTGGTTCAGGAAGGTTAATCTTCCTTTCTTTTATCTTTATAGATTTGGCGCTCATTTCGACTTTTTTCGCCTTGCCGAGATATTCTCTGACATTCGGCAACTCGTCTTTCGTCACACTTTCAATGACAAGCACATCGTTTTCGTTCATTTCAAGCCAAACGAGTTCGTTCTCTCCTGCCCAGAAGAAAGCGGTCTCATCGGTCTTCGTCGCCTGCTTGCTATATTTCTTTTCAAGCACGGTGGTGTAAGTCTCGAAGAACTCTTTTGCATCCTTGTTCGAGTCCCAAGTAGTAAACCAAGCAAGAACCGTTCGTTTAGTCTCCTTTTCTCTGACGATGTTGTACCTGTCGCCACCCCAACCCGCCGCCATAGTAGCAGCCTCCTTGGGAGTAACAAATTGTCTGCCGACCAAACCGATAATAAACTCGCCTGCGGAGGAATCTGCAAGCAACTCCCATTTCTCACCAAAAAGTTTATCAAGCGGCTCGCTCACAATCTCGACAGGGTAATCCACCTCATCAGAGAAATATTTATCAGGATGGAGAAGTTGCTCGGTCGAAAGAGGTGGCTTTATGAAAAGCCTATCCAACTCTTTGAACCCTTTCTTGTTTACAAAAGCCTGCACGAAGTTCGAACCGTATATATACGGGAATACGAGCATCTCCATAAGGACTTTGGGCACATCCGTTTTGCGTGCTTGCATTGTCAAACTCATTCTTATCAAATCGCCGATTTTCGTCGGTAATTTCGTAATGGACATTCCAGAGCGCTGGAGGGCGACCTCTATACCAACCGCAGTCGCCTCTCCCTCGACTACAGCCTGTGCCGCAAGCGCCCTATCGTCGCTATCATAAATATGCCTTACGAAAGCCTGCACATCAAAATACTGGTCTTGGAGTGCATGACACAATTCATGAGCAAGCGTCTCTATCAGAGCCGCTTTATTCCGAGCAGAACTCTCTGAAAGATAGAGTTTCTTCTCCTTTGGAACATACATACCCGCAACATTCTCCTTCAACATTTTGACAATCGCCGCCTTCAAATCCACATCAGGCGAAAGAAGCCCAAACTTGACCATCACCGCTTTCATCTCATCCATCTCACCGGGCCTCAAATCTTCTTCAAACGCCTTCAAGACAAACTCAACAACATTATCTGGGCTCTGAATGCCGACAGGAACGGTCTTGCAATACTCCTTCCCGCGAATCTTGCTAACTTCCGCCATCGTGTCTTTCACTTGCGCCTCAACCTCCTTTTGAAGTTCCGCTTTCTCATCCTTCTGTTCTTTCGGCTCATCCGCAGTAACTAACGCCATAACAAACAAAGCCATCAGCACAAAAAGAAATTCCTTCCTATACATCTTTGAAGTCCTCCAACAGAAACGAAACAAAGATTTTAAAAGAAGAAACGACCAAAAACAATAACTATCTGTGTTTAGTCGTTTTTTCGGAGTAGAAAATAGAAGGCATCTTTGAAAGTGAGATTCCGAGTCCAGCGGATGTCAAAGCAGAGCGAAGATAGGTTGAGTATTTTTGCCTTTTATGTTGACAACCGCTCTTTGATTTTTATGTTGTATGCAGCCGCTTAGTGTCTTATCATTATTTTTATGAAGCGAGGAAGACCGAAAAATGGCAGAAAAGACACAAATTAATTTCAGAAAGACTTGCACCTGTCCCGACAGCCACATAAATTGCCTTACGGCGGAGGAATGGATAAAGGGACAAGTCGCTATTTGGGAGTTTTATTATGAGGGGAGAGATATTAGAGATAAAGATATACACCCTGCTGTATTCCCAATCGCATTGCCTAAAAAGTGCATTGAACTTTTCACACATAAAGGAGAGTTGGTATTAGACCCGTTCGTAGGGATTGGAACAACGCTTATCGCAGCACGAGATTTAGAAAGAAATGCTGTAGGATTTGACCTTAATCAAAGGTATGTTGATTTTACAAATAAAAGACTAACCCAGTCAAATATGTCTTTGTTTGCAGAAAATACAAAACAAATTGCAATTTGTGATGATGCAATTAATATTCCAAAATATCTTAATGAGGAGACTGTCTCGCTATGCATTACTTCGCCTCCTTATGCAAATATGCTAAATCACGAAAGATTAAATAAAAGTCTTCGGAGTGATCTGCGTGCTAATAAGCATTATAAAAAGGTTCAACAATATTCAAATGACCCACGGGACCTCGGCACAATGAGGCTTAAGGAATACATAGATGCACTTGCTGATATTTATAAAGGGATATTGCCGCTTCTAAGACGAAAGGCTCATTGTATAATCAATATTAATGATTTATGGGAAAATAATCGTCGGTATCCCACACATTGTTATATCATAGAGGCCATGGAAAAGGTAGGCTATGAACTGAGAAATATAATCATTTGGGACAAGAGAAATTTAGTGAATAAAGTAGGCATTTTTGGTTGGCCAAGTAATTATATCACTCTTAGCACAACATTTGAATACATACTTGATTTTTGGAGGCCTCCGTTATTCCGTTATGATGGGATATGAAGAATCAATACAAAACTTGAAAAAATAAGGGATATGGGGTGAGTTAAAACTTATAG
>Ga0207433_10008997_pt1 | contig 16051 bp, 26 predicted proteins | sample YelNatPaOPGAMG01_FD_187559 | JGI IMG/M metagenome (GOLD analysis project Ga0207433, IMG submission 187559) | Hot spring thermophilic microbial communities from Obsidian Pool, Yellowstone National Park, USA - OP-RAMG-01 (SPAdes) (version 3) | ecosystem: Environmental > Aquatic > Thermal springs... | reverse complement strand
TCCACGAATATCATGACTATGACAAGAAGCTTCTGCACTCCCTGGTATATGGCTTTATCCTCTGAATTGGTAAGATCTATATTGAATATCTTCGCCCCCGCAAAGAGCTGCATAACTATACTTGCAGTAACTATTGGCCCTATTCCCAGATCCATGAGGGATCCAGATGCACCTGCAAATATTGCCCTGAATGATGCAAACACATCAACTGTCTTGGCTGTGTTCAAACCATAGATGTAAATGTTTGTAAGAATGAAATAAAGGATAACAACGGATGCTGTCCAGATTATCTTCCACTTGAACTCCACGTGCCCCTTTGCCTTCTTGACCGCAGGAAGTTTTGCAGTGAAATTCTCAAGCCCATATAATTTGCTTGTCTTTGGGCCTGCATAACTCATTATGAGGTAACCAATAAGAAACAGAGGCGCCGTTATGGCTGAAGCTATTACAAGTTTTATGATCCCAAGATGCCCGAAATACCAGAACCCCAGTACAACAAGGGCGAATACAGCAATAATGGGAATTGCTGCTCTTTTATTCCTCTTTATTTCCACCATTAACTTCTACCGTTGACCCCTGAGCGGAAAGCTTGTTTATGGACTTTTCTGTTGCCTTGTTAACCTTTATTAAAGATTTCTCCCTGAATTCACCACTTCCAAGTAATTTATCATAACCTGCAGACACCAGATCTATGTTGTAGGTTTTTCCCTCTTTTTTTGCAAATCCCTTTTTTTCAAGATTTGGCAGGATGTTTGATAGTTCAGAAAGTGTAATGGGGACCTCAACCTTGACAGGATGATGACTGGTAAATCCCTTTCCTCCAAAATGAAGTGGGTCATTAATTAGGGTCCTGACCCAGTGATGCTTGTGAAGCCCCGCATTTCCGGAACCTCCTCTCTTTCCCTTTCCTCTGCCGGATTTCATTCCTCTTCCGTAATGTCCTCCTCGCTGCTTTTTTGTTCTAGTTCTCACCATTCAGGTCAACTCCCGGTTTTATCATTCTTTTAATGAGCTCGTTAATCTCCTTGCCCCGATATCCAGCAGAACCACCCATCTGATAAGGTTTGCGAATTGCTTCGTATCCCTTTCTTGGGGGATTCAACCTCAGAACGGGTACAACATCCTTGATATCCTTGTATTTTACCTTGCCGTCAATGAGGGATTTGGCAAGTGCTTTGTATGTTGTGAAACCTGTCTGTTCTTTAAGTCCCTTTTCTTCTATCTTCTTTCTCCCCTTGAAAAGAGTCCTGTTTTCCAGAAGTACCGTAAGGGTCTCCTGGTCGATCTCTCCCCATGTGAGGTAATCCTTTGCCTTCTGAAGCATACCCAGTACAATAGGATCTTCCGGCATGAGAACCAGATGGTTTATTTTGTGCAGTCTGAGCAGTTCTGTAGTTTTCTGGGCCTTGGGTTTTATCCCTGTAGATCCTCTAATCCTGATTATCGCTAGCATTTCCAACACTCCCCACATAAATTGGCGTACTCAGCTGAATTGCGGAGTTGATCTTCATCCTTGATGTATTTCTCATCGCATCAAAGCTTGCAAGTGCATAGTTGACCGTTGTCTTTGTATGCCCTTTGGCAAATCCCCACGCATCATCTATTCCAGCCATTCTAAGTATGATTTTAGCTACATCGCCTACTGCCCTTCCAACTCCCTGTGGAGCTGGTTTCAGGGTTACTTCCACTGAACCTGATTTTCCTATGACCTCAAATGGAAGTGAATGAGCTCTCCCGCAGCCACATTCCCATGAACCACAACCTCTCCGTATCTCAATGAGATTTATCTTTGCGTTGTTGATTGCTTTTCTTATTGCCGGGGCAGCCTCCTTTGCCTTTCCTCTGCCAAGCCCTATGAAACCGTCGCTGTTTCCAACAACTGCTGTAACTGAGTAGTTCATCCTTCTTCCTGAGTCGGTCATTCTCTGTGCCCTCTCAACATCCACGACCTCGTCTACGATGTTCGGGAGAAGGTAATCGACTATCTGGTACTCTTTAAGAGGAAGTTTCGTTCTCAATGCCTCTGACATCGTTTTAATCTCACCGGAAGCAACCAGTTTTCCCAGTTGAGTCTTCGGGATCCATGTTTCATCGCTCATATTTTCTCCTCCATTAATGGAATTGTTGCCTTAATGTCAACCTTGTTTTTAAGATGCTTGCCGGCAAGCCTGTCCTTGCTGGGAAATACTGATTTTTCATGAGGTACCTTGAGACCGGCATCTGTAACGCCTTTGAGCACAGAGGCGATTCTTCCTCCCTTAATGATGTTGAATCTTCCTGTGTCGAGTATTGCCTGGTGTATCTTGTGTTTCTTTGCCTTTAAGCCCAGATTGTAGCCCACAAGGTAAGCAACCTGCGTATTGTTCCCCTCCAGGTTTATCCCCAGCTTTGTCAGTGTCTTTTCGGTAACGGTCAGGACTATTTTGTCGCCGGCAGGATTGTAATCAACCAGCTGTGCAACTATGCCCTTCCTTGATACCCTTATAACAAGCCTGTGCTGCCCTGACTTGAGAAGGCTCAGCCTCTTCTTGTAGTTGGTCACTCCAAGTCTCTTTCTCTTCATTGTGCTTGGCGTTTTCATTGGTTACCCACCTTTTCAAGTTTTGAGTTTATATGAGACCTGAGCTGTGCCCTTGACTTTATTGAACCGCCCTTTATCTCCCTGTAGAACTTTCTGTACGTTTTTGAATCCAGGTTCTTTTCGACCCTCACCTTTCTCAGTTCATCCCTGAGAGCTCTGATTGTTTTTACCCATCTGTCTTTTCTTGGAAACCTGGCATACTTAGTTCCTCTTACTGAACCTTCCCCACGCCTTCTTTCCTTTCCCAACTGCTGGATTCTCTTTTTAAGTCTGCTGTTTGAATTTCCCTTCTTCTGCTTGACCTGTATTACTTTCCTGTCAATGAGAGCCCTTATATCGGATCTTGAAGCAGCGTCAAGTATATCCTCAATACTGTTTGTATCAATCCAGACACGTGATATGCCCGATTTGAAATGCTCTGCGGCCACTCTTTTGGCCGTTTCTATCCTCATTTAGTTTTCACCCCTGTTAAGTATTTTTACACCAAGTTCATCTGCTTTTTCCAGAATCATGGATCTCTTCCTGGACCCTACACCTGATGATATCCTTCCGGCCTCTTTTGAAATATCCAGTTTCTCCAGATCTCCAGGGTTATACACCATGACTTCCCTGAAACCTGAGGGATGAAGCCCCCTGACCAGCTTAGGTGACCTGTAACCTGCATCGACATTTGGCGGCCTCCATGAAAGATGTTCCCTGAGCTTGGAATGCATACCTCTTGGTTTTCTCCATACCTCATCAAACTTCTTGTACCTGAACCACTCCTGCCTCCTGAAAGCAGGCCTCTTTCTCCCCTGATCATTCTTGATCTTCAGGAGTCTCTTTTCCTCCTTTGAAAGTGAAGGTTTTCTATCGATCATATCTGGCTACCCCCTGTGAGAAGATAGATTCCATCCTGGAACACCCTCAGATCGAAACCCCTAATTTTTGTGGCCCTTTCTATATTGGAGGCTGTTTCTCCAAGTTCTCTCTTATCTATCCCATTGAGGAAAACCCTGTCTCCTTTTACAGAGACCTTGGTGTTTCCTATTATCTTTGCCTGTCTTGGCGATCTCTCCCCAAGGAAATTTTCAATGAGAACTATATTACCCCTGACTGAAACCCTGGTTGGAAAGTGAGTGTAATCTATTTTCATCTCGTATTCAAACCCCTTTGTTACTCCCTGGAACATGCTCTTTATCTCTGATTCCCATGTTCCGGATATGCCGTGTGATCTCCTGTTGTTCTTGCTTGATTCTACTTTTATTTTTCCAGTCTCCAGCCTTACTCTTACGTAGTTGTCTCTGAGTATTCTTGAAACCTGTCCAAGTTTACCTGACACGTGAACTACGTTGTCCTCGATTGAAAGTTTTACTTCCTTCGGGACATCAAATGAAGAGACTTCTTCCCATTTTATCATTTTCATCACCTAATATACATATGCCAGGAGTCTTCCACCAAGGCCCTGTTTCCTAGCCTCTATGTGACTCATGACACCCTTTGTGGTTGTCAGTATGAGTATACCGAAATCCTGTGCCGGAAGATACCTTGCCTCGTATTTTTCCAGAAGAGAGTTCTTAACTGGAAATCTGGGCTTTATCACTCCGCAGTTGTTAATGGTATCACTCAATACTATCTTGAATTTCCCGCCTTTGCTTTCGTCTACTACCTCAAAGCTCCTGAGATAGTTGTAATCCTGCATTACCTTAAGCACCCTTCCAATGAGCCTTGCTGCCGGTTCTGCCTCAATTGTCCTGTTTCCTGTTCTGGACGCACTCTTAATGCTATTTATTATATCATTCAATGGATCATGTCTCATAGTTTCACCTCAACTGTATTTCCTGAACCCCAGTTCTGGAGCTGTTTCCCTGAAGCACTGCCTGCACAGCCTCAGCCCGTACCTTCTTATCATGCCTCTCTTTCTGCCGCACCTGAGGCATCCGTTTTTCCTGCCGAAGTTCTTTTTAGGTTGTAATTTAATTTGAGCCATATTTTCACCTTAAAGTATTGTTACCCCGAATTTGTCCTTCAGGTACTCCATAGATTCCTCTTTTTTCACCCTGATCTTATCCGGAAGTCTCTTTGTCCCAATTTTTCTTCTGGAGAGCCTGTATCCTCCTTTTCTTTTGAAAACTATGGCCACATCCATACCGAATATTCCGATGTCAGGATCATATTTCATTCCCTTGAAATCGGTGTAATCGGGAATTCCCATGTATGCATTTCCCTGCTTGTCGAAGGAATAGTTCTGGATCTTGTAATCTCTGGCAAAGAATGCCCTTTTGAGGAAGTCCTCTGCATCTTCTCCCCTGAGGGTTACCTTGGTTCCTATTGTGAGTCCCTTTCTTATGTTGAAATCTCTTACAGTCTTCTTGGACGTTGTAAGTACAGGTTTGTGGTTTGTGAGCATTTCAAGGACTTTCTGTGCCTTTATGAGACGGTCTCCAGCTGATCCAGCCCCGATGTTAAGGACAACTTTCTCTATGGATATCTCTTCCATCTGATTCTTATCTGCCATTATTGTGCCACCTCGTTAAATTCAAATGTGAACTTTGGGGTCCCGATTATGAATACATAGTCAGTAACAGTCGCGAAGCCCTCCTCGAAATGGATCATGTTCGCATGGGAGGATTCCTTTATTTCAATCTTCTTTACTGTTGCAACCTTTCCCACATGTGATCCGCCGGTGAGAAATGCCTTGTTTCCAACCTGGAATTTAAGAGTCTGGAGGATCTGCTTTTCCGGTATCTTGAGAACCAGTACATCACCTGATTTTATGTTCTTATCCTCAGTGATTATATTCTGGCCGTCATGGAGGACTAGCTGAATTTTTCCCCCTTTGGTTGTCTTTTTATCTTCAACCTTGGCGAGTTTTGTTCCGGCATTCTTTTCCATGTCGGGTGTGAGGGTCAGCCTTCCTTTGCTGTCATACAGCACCCTGTAGTCACGGTCCTGTCCTTCTATTGATACAACATCCATGAACCCTATTGGATACCTCCTCTCCTTCACAATCTTTCCATCAACCTTCACAAATTTATTGTTAAGTATTCTGGTAACTTCCCTCTCCTTGTCACCAATCTTGAGGTAATCCCTCAATGCAGTAAGCATTGGAATACTGTCTACTGCGTTATGTTTTCCAGGAGCAGGGCTGACACCCCAAAAATGGACTTTTCTGGGTATTTTTACCTCTCTTGATACCATCTGTCGTTTAGTTTTTGTTATCATCGGTCTCTTCCTCACCATCTTTTTCGTCAAGATCATCCAGTGTCAGGCCATCGTCCTTTTCTGAATTCTCATTTTCTGTATCTTCGCCAGAAACTTTTTGTTCATCCTCTTCTGAATCTGTCCGTTCCTCCAGGGCAGGAGATGAATCAGTTGCAGTGGTGTCAATTGGTTCCGGAACATCCTCCACCTGAATATTCTTCTGTCCTGCAAGAAACTTCAACCTCTGAAGCCTTTCCGGCTTTGAAAGGTCAAGCCTAGTTATTCTGATGTTTCTGGGGTCAAGGTAAAATTCTTTCTGCTTTCCGTCTGCCTTTGCGATTGTTATCCCTTCAATGGATATTTTACCGGAAACCCGATCTACATCAACAACCTTCCCACCTTCGGATTTTTTACCCCCCGACCTTACAGTGACAATGTCGCCCTTAACTACGGCAAAGTTCCTGATACCGTATTTTTTTCTCAAGTCCTTACTCAATGATACATTTAATTTTGATTTCATATTATACACCTACACTATAGTTGAAGCTATTGCAGCTATCCTGGGCCACCTCTCGGCGGCTTCCCTTGCAACAGGACCCTTAATCTCTGACCCTCTGACCTCTCCTTCCGGTGTTACCAGTACGGCAGCATTCTCCTCGAACTCTATCATGGTGCCATCAGATCTTCTGTAGGGCCTTCTCTGCCTTATGACCACAGCGTAAACAACCTTGGCCCTCATCTCAGGGGTTCCTTTCTTGACTGCAGCTATGAACATATCACCTACTCCGGCCGCAGGTATTCTGCTTGCGACACCATGATATGCCTTTACATCAATAAGGCTGATTATTTTGGCGCCACTGTTGTCGGCGCATGGCATTGTGGCCCCAAGAGGGAGACCTCTGTGCTGTCTTCCGGCTATCCCTCTCATTGCGGCATCCTCTCCACAACCACAAATGATATTGTCTTTGCTAGCTTCCTGCATTCAGCAATCTTTACCGTATCTCCTGGCTGCAGTTTGATGCAGTCCGGCACATGGACATGGTATTCCGAAAACTGGGTCATCTTCCTTTCGTACTTCTTTAAGCTTTTCTTGTAAGTCCTTCTTATTACTGCGCTTTTCAGCATTGACGCAGATTCTACCTGTCCGGTAATAATCTGCCCCCTTATGGAAAGGTTACCGTGGAATGGACAGTTTTTATCCCTGCATTCCTCTGTGGGTGGTGTTACATCAAGCCCTATATTTCTACTCATTATCTTCTTCCTCCTAACATTTTCTCAATTCTTCTGATTTCTTTTATCCTGTTCTCAGGTCTGAGTGCAATTAAATCGCCTCTCAGGACCTGATTGTTTCCATTCTTCCCTTTAATCTTGAAATCTGTCCCTTTTTTGGGTATTACATATTTCCTGTTATTCCTCAGCACAAAAGTGTTTCTGGTCTCCATCACCACAATACCGCTTATTCCAACGTTGCAACTGTTGCTGCTTCTTACCACTTCAAGTGCTTCTCCCATGAATTCACCTGTATGCAGCTGCAGTGATGTGTTCATCAAACCACTTCCGTCTTGAAGCCCATCTCATCCAGATATTTTTTCACAGAATCTCTATGATCCCCCTGAAGCTCAATGGTCTTTCCTTCCTTTACGGTTCCACCGGATGCAACTTTACGCTTGAGGATTTTAGCAATATCGTCAACGTTTTCCAGTTTTGGGTCTATGCCTTCTATTATGGTCACATTTTTACCGTATCTTCTCTTGTCAACACTGACCTTGACTGACTGCGTATCCCTGTTGAAACCTTCCCATGGCTGGAGTTCCTTTGGTATTCCTGTGAAATTTTTATCCTTCATCTAATTCTTTTCCCCCTCGCCCAGAACGGTGTATATCCTGGCAAGCTGCCTTCTTATTGACCTTATTTTTCCCGGGCTCGCAGGGGCTCCTCCCATTGCTACGGCAGATCTTTCCCTGAGCAGTGATTCCTCAAGAGACTTCTGTCTTTCCATTATTTCATCCTTACTCATTGTTCTCAGTTGTTTCGCCCTTGTTTCCATCTTTTTCCTCCTTTATGGACCTTATGATTTTGTCTGGAATCTTTATGTCATCTGGAAGTTTGTAATCATTTCTCAGAATTCTGACATTCACCCCAATGATTCCCTGCTTTAACTTGGCAGTTGAGAATCCATTGGCCATTCCGCTTCTGGCAGGTTCTCCAGAATACTTGATTGAACCGTACATGAATTTCTGGCTCCTTGCCCTTTCACCGGATATCTTACCTCCGATCTTTATCATGACCCCACGTGTTCCGGAATCAATTATTCTTCTCAAAGTAGTGTTTCCTGCTTTCCTGTATGCCCATCCTTTTTCTAGAGATATTGCTATCTTTTTGGAGATGATCTGAGGATTAAGGTCTGGATTGTCCACTTCTTTGACCTCGATCTGAGGAGATTCAACCTTGTATTTTTTCTCGAGAGTTTCAGTAATTTCAGCAACCTTGCTCCCGTGCCTTCCTATTACCAGTCCGGGCTTATTGACCTGAAGAGTCAGGTTTGTGCCGAACGGAGTTCTTCTCATTTCTAGGCCTCCAAAACCTGCTGTGTCTGTCTCCCTTTTTATATATTCAGTGACCAGGAGCTTCTTGACAGAGTCTCCAACAAACTTTCTCTCTTTCATGCTTCCTCACCCTCCTCCACTACAACTTCAAGATTTATGAGATCCTTGAAATTTGCTCCTGCTCTTCCATATGCCTTAGGAGTGAATTTCTTAATCATTCTGCCTTTTGTTGCCGCAATATGTATGATTTTAAGGTTGTCTGTGTCAAGGCTCTTGAATTCTGCATTGGCTTCAACGTTCAGAAGAAGCTGGTTGAATGCCTTTGCTGCCTTTACAGGGTATCTCCCCGGGCCCTGGCCTTTTCTGTGTGATACTGAATCCAGGTACCTGAAATAAGGTACAGGTATCTCCTTTTTCATAACACCCTCTATTGTTGTCTTTGCCCTTTCCAGATCCATTCCCCTGAGGAAATGAGCAATGTTAATTGCATCTTTAGCTGATATATCAGTCTCCCTGATTTTGGCAATTGCACTTTTTTCAGGTATTTTTTCTATTGAATATCCTTTCATTTTAGATCACTTCAACGGCATGAATTTCGAGGAACGTGTTGCTCCAACACCAGGTCCGGAGTGCTTGACCTCCTTCCTTGTCATTGCAAATTCTCCAAGATAATGGCCTATCATTTCTGGTTTTATCTCGAATTTTATGTAACTGTTTCCGTTGTATACCTCTACAACTTTGCCCACTGCCTTTGGTAGGATTATGACGTCTCTTACATGTGTCTTCAGTTCTTCATCATCGTTCTCAAGTTTCTGGTAGACCAGGTTCTGTTCATAGTTCTTTTCTCTAAGAAGCGACCTTCTTGATCTGGATGGAAGAATTTTTATTACTTCTTCCAGAGTCATCTTCTGGAGTTCCTCAAGAGACAGCCCCTTGAACATGAACTCCTTTGATCTTCCCATTATTACTTTCTGTGACTTCCGCGCCTTTCTCTTGATAGACTTAACGGATGCCTGTTTTTTTGTTGCCATTAATTCTTCCTCCTTTGTGGCGATAGTCTCCCGACTTTCCTACCTGGCGGGGTTCCCCTGCCCACCGTACTTGGACGACCAACATGCTGATGGTTTCCTCCTCCATGTGGATGGTTGATTGCGTTCATTGCAACACCTCTTACACTGTACGGCCTTCTTGCTCTGCTCTGGAAATAATGTGCAGTTCTTCCTGCCTTCAGAACCGGAATATCTTTGGCTCCTGAACCTGAGACTACACCTATGGTGGCTCTGCACTGGGGGTTAAAGTACTTTATTTTTCCGGATGGCAACTTCACAGTGACCATGGCCCCATGACTGATTATAAGAGACGCGGAACCTGCTGTTTTGCAGAATTTTCCCCCATCGCCAGGCATGCTTTCTATGTTGAAAATATAAGACCCGTCAGGTATCTGACCTATAAATGTTGTGACACCGGGCAAATTTTCTCCCTCTTTGCCAACAGTTACAGTCTGGCCGCAGTAAGCGCCATTGAAGGCTATCTGGTAATCCTTGGTCAAATTTTCGCTTTCTATTACAAGCAATGGTGCATTGCGCCCGGGTGCGTGGATTATATCCTTTATAGTGTATTTCCCGTCTTTCGGGTGTTTTACATCCTTTACATGTCTATGGCTTGGACTCCTGTAAACAAGTCCACCCCTTCCTCTTCTTTGCGGTATGATTCGTTTTCCCATTTTAATCCCTCAGAATATTCCTATCCTGCCGGCTATCTCGTCTGCAGAATACTCCTTGTCAAGTTTCACTATGGCCCTCTTTCCTGATCTGACTATAAGTATGTTTATATCTACTACCTTTACCCCAAGTCTTCTCTCAACCTCTTCCTTTATAGCCTTTTTTGTTGCGTTTTTGTAAACCGCAAATGTTATCTTATTCTCTTTCTCCATCAGCAACATACTTTTTTCAGTTGCTATTGGACTGTAAATAATCTGATGCATTAATTCTGCCTCCCTAATTGCGATACTGCTGACTTTGTGTAAATAGTAAGTCTTCCTCCGTTTCCGCCTGGAGCTAGCTTCCTTATACTGAGGCTATCAGCTGTGGCTACCTCTACACCAGGAAGTGACTCGAAAGCCCTGAGTGATGATCTATCTGTTCCAACAACCAGTATGCTTCTTGGCTGTTTGTATCTTCTGCCCCTCATTTTGCCTCTTCCTGCCCTGATCTTCTTTCCGAATTTTGACCTTTCAACGTCCTCATCAAGGCCAAGGTTCTCAAGAAATTTCATTGCCTGAGAAACCTTGCTGAATTTCTGGATGTCGTCTGAAGCAACTATTGGGAATTTTAATTCCTCAGGAACTTTGTGGCCCCTTTTCTTCACGTGTTCAGCTGATGCTGTAAGAGCGATCGCACTCTTAATTGCGATTTTCCTTTCGTTATCGTTAATCTTCTTGAACAACACCTTATTGGATCTTGGGGAGTGTGCACTTCTTCCCTTTACCACGTGAGCCAAAAGCACTGCCGTTGATGATCCTGATGTCCTTGGCAGCCTTGAGCTCCCATGGCCTGGTCCAGCATTGTGGCCTACCCTTCGTGTACCTGCAAGCGGTGATGAACCGTACGGCTGCCTCAATGTAAGAGAAATTGCCCTGAATGCCTTCCTGATCAGATCTTCCCTTGGAACAAACTGGAAGACCTCTGGGAGTTCAATTTCCTCTGTGAGTTCTCCTTCCAAATTATAAAGTTGACTTTTCATTTTTAATCACCCTGTTTAGATTCCTTTGAAACGTAGCTGACCACAAGATTTTCCACATCGGGTGTAGTCTGCCTGGCAGGATCCCTGAACTTTATCAGCCTCTTTGAGGGCCCGGGAATTGAACCATGAACCAGAACGTAATCACTTCTCACAAGACCATATCCGGGGAAACCGCCGCTAACGTTGATATCGTCGTTTTCTTCCTTCTTTGAATATTTTATAACCCTGATGTTATGGGCAGTCCTCTGATGTGTTCCCATCTGACCTGCCTGTGGGACAGTATTCCTGACCCAGTCCGGATGCCATGGACCCAGTGTACCTATCATCCTTCTGTGCTTTCTGTTTTTTCTTGGCAGTAGTTTCACTCCAAATCTTTCAACGTGGCCTGTAAAACCCTTTCCTTTTGTCACGCCGATTGCATCGACAAATTTACCGGCTTTGGAGAATTCATCAAACCTGATCTCCTTCCCCAGTTTCTCATCGGCATATTTCATCTTATCTTCAAGTTTCGATCCACTGAGTTTAATCTCAAAAATGTCCGGAACCTTTGAGGGAACACCCGTAAGTTCAGAAGGATTTGTGTGGACTATTAATCTGACTTCAGACACACTTTCCGGTTTTGGTTTCTCTTTTCTGTTCTTCGGGGTTGTAATTCTCTTCAGTAGATTCTTATCTAGCTTTTCCGCCCATTTTTCATAAACTACAGCGAGTCCTGTGTCGTCTTCATCGTAATATCTGATTCCTGCTACCGTTAAGGGAGGTACCTCCACAACTGTTACAGCTGAAGCTATAGTCTGCCCGGCAGTAACGCTGGTTTTCCTATAATCTACCATCTCAACGTGTGTCATTCCAACCTTGTAGCCTGCAAATGCCTGAATCTTGGTCTGACCTTCTATTTCCGGCCATGATCTTATAGATCCCTGCATCTTCTTAGCGCGTACCCTAGGGTAATATCCCATTGACCCCCGTCTGGGGTGATGTGGCGTTGCCATTTTATTTCACCATTCCAACCGTTACACCTTTGTTTTTGCCATAATACAGCAGAACTGCAGGGTTGCCTTATAGCATTGCCCTTAGATGTATGGTTTTAAGTAACCAGTAAACTTAAGAAGATATTTAAACCTTTATTAGACTTTTTGAACCGTAATTGCGATTCATTTCTATGATTCTTACAGCCTTCTCAACCGTATACAGAAGAGCATTTTATTGGGAAGGTGAGATAACCTCTTATCATCCCTGTCATAAGGATCGCATCACAATTCCCGAGTATACTTTTGGATGGAAATAGGTTGATTTCTGTGGCAAAACTCCTTCTGACAGGACAAGCCTGAAAAGTTTATCCCGGTCCCATTCCGGCATTATAAATGCTGCACAGGCGATCCCTTTCTTAACCTGTTCAACTGCATAATCCGCATCGTGTGTGAACTCCATTTCCGAATCCATTTTATCAGGATCAAATCCCAAAATTTCCCTGAAAATAATATTGTTAAGGATGTGTATTGGGGATAAAAAATATTGAATCATAACTTCAGAAAGTCCCCCGTATGAAAGAGAAAGATAATAAAATCTGTCAATAAAAAGAGTAATAAAATCATTTCCTGAATCGGGCCGATTCTGACCTATTGTGAAATATTTGCCTGCCTTTTCCAGAAATTTATCTTTTTCGATTTTTGTTTTGACTATTCGGTGAATGCCTGAAACAAGTAATCCCTGACTTTCCATTGACGTTATATATACCATTACTGAACTCCAGAAATTTTTCTCCATCCCCTCACTTTCACTGGCCAGCTTCCTGGAAGCTTCCAGTCTGTGATGTCCGTCTGCCACCATAGCTGAATCATGTTTCAACAGATTGGTTATTTTTTCTATATCATCATTACTGTCAATGAAATATACAAGGTTTAGGGAACCATTTCCGTCAACGAAGGAGAATTTTTCCTTTCTTCCTTTCAACATTCCTTGAAGAAGAGGCTCTAGATCGTAATTGTTTACTGTTAAAAATATTGGTTCGGGCTGAGCCCTGAGTTCGCCCAGAACTTTAACTCTTTCTCTGACAGGACCAGGGAAAGTTTTTTCATGTGGTTTAATGGATGCGTCATCGGGGAATATATCTACCAGGGAAATGAGACCTGTTCTCCTCAATGTTTTACCATTATATTTGAATGATTGGTCAATTATAACAATGGAGGGTTTTTCTACTTTTATGAGAACGCCGGTATCCATCCATTCCCTTATCTTTTTTCTCGATTCAGCATAATTATTATTCTCAGGCAAGGTCAGGTATGTTATATTATTACTGCACTCTTTTAAACTCTTTTCCGCTCCTTTATTTATTGAATCAAATGGGGGAGAGGTTGCCCTTTTATAATTGCCTGAATAGTACAGTGGGGTGAAAGGCCTTAGTTTTACCATTCAAATTACTCTCAACTTGTTCTCTTGCATTGTAGCAATACCACCAGATGAAGACATTTTTAGATAAATTTCGTTTAAGTTATCACACTTTAGAGGGGAAGGATAGTTTGTTAAGTGGAATCGAAAGCAATCCACATATTCAGACATACTGAGGAATATCATAATAGAATAAACCACTTTTTAGTGGACTTCCGTCAAAATGTCGCAGAAGATTGGACATAATGTTAGTGATTATGCTTAATTTGATGTCTTTTTGGAAATATTTTAGCTGATCATTTCTAATTGATAGAATTTTCAATCCGACAATTTTAGGAATAAATCATCACCATGGTTAAATAAAAAAAGGATTTCCCGCAAATATGTCAGATAAGGAAAAGGCTATCTTAAGAACCCTAGTTTGTGATCCCGTAGATAACCTCATGATTGAACAATTAAATTCCAATGGGTTTGAAGTTTCCTATGAACCTACAATAGATACTAAAACACTTAAGGAGAAGGTCAAAGACTTTGATGTGCTGGTAGTGAGGAGCCGAACAAAAGTTACCCAAGAAGTACTTGAAAAAGCTCAAAGGCTGAAAATAATAGCCCGTGCTGGTATAGGTACCGATAACATAGATGTGAAATTTGCCGCAACAAAGAATATTCATATTGTCACCGCAGCTGGTTCTTCCACACAATCTGTTTCTGAATTGAGTGTAGGGCTTGCGGTATCACTTACAAGAAAGATTCCGTCACTGGACAGAAAATCCAAAGAGAATGTGTGGAAAAAGGACACGGGAACAGAATTATATGGAAAGATCGCTGGAATAATAGGATTTGGCAGAATTGGTTATGCCACTGCAAAGGTCCTGAATGCCATGGGATTAAATGTAATAGCCTATGATATTTACCAGAACCATAATTTAATTGAACAAGTTGGTGGTTCATATGTATCGCTGAAAGAACTACTTGAGAAATCAGACATAATATTTGTGCAGGCAACTCTTACTGACGGGAGTTCTAAACTCATATCAAAAAATGAACTGGAACTCATAAAACATGGGGCATATATTGTAAATACCAGCAGATCAGAGTTCATAGATGGCCCTGCCCTATTACATGCATTGAAAGATGGCAGAGTTAGCGGTTATGCGGCAGATGTAATATGGAATGAACCGCCTGAAGATGAATGGGAAAACGAGATCATTTCTATGGATAATGTTATTATTACCCCCCATATAGGTGCCCAAACAGTGGAAGCCCAGCAAAGAGTCGCACAGTTCACTGTTGAGAATCTTATAAAAAAGATGGAGGAGATTGGGTTATGATGCTTATACCTGGTCCGGTAGAAGTGCCGGATTCCGTTTTAAAATCATCTGCATACGTTGTAAACCACAGATCAAGAGAGTTCAGGGAAATAGTTGAGAAATCTGAATATCTGCTAAATAAATTTGGAGATTGTTCAAGGTCTGTAATGACCACTGGGTCCGGCACAACAGCCGTGGAATCAATGATTTATTCTTTTACTGAACCTGGAGAGAATATCTTGGCAATTACCTTCGGTGAATTTGGAAACAGGATGATAGAGAGCATTGAAAGAAGGGGTTGCAGAGTTAACGTTATAAGAAAGAACCCGGACTCTTTTCTTAAGGAGGGTGAAATTGAAAGTTTTGTTTCTACCCATAAAGAAGTTACTTCACTTTTTCTTGTGCAGAATGAGACAGGGAATGGCACATCTATCAGGAATCTTGAAGAAATCTGCAGGGAAGGGAAAAAACTTGGACTAAAGGTTCTTGTTGATAGCGTTTCCGGATTTGGGGCAGTGCCATTAAAAATTAACCAATGGGGAATAGATGCTGCAGCAACCTGCAGCCAGAAGGGCCTTGCCTCCGTTCCAGGGCTCGGTATTGTCTTAATAGGCAGGGATTTTTCTGATTATACGCCTGCAAGAAAGTCCATTCCGCAATATCTGGACCTCAATATTTCTCTCAATTTTCTGAGAAAACATGAAACTCCATACACACCTTCCACTGGAAGTTTCAATGCTCTGAATACCGCTCTAAGGATAATTGACGCAGAAACATTGGAAAACCGCTGGAAAAGACACCACGCTAATGCAGATTTTCTAAGGCAGAATCTTTCTGGAACGGGGGCTGAAATTCTTGGGAATGATTCCAACTATTCTGACACCGTCATCGCATTTAGACCGCCTATCCCAGTGAGTGATATGCAAACCAGACTGAAATCATCAGGTTTTGAGATTGCCAGGGGCATGGGGGACCTCTCGGACAAAATAGTCAGAGTTGGAAATCTCGGAATAGTTGATGGGGAAACTATCGTGGGATTCCTGAATGCCTATTACAATGCAGTTGGATTGAAAAGGAAGATCGATATTTCTGATGCCCCGGAAGATACAAAACTAATTGTAAATGAGAAACCAGTTCTTTAGGAGGAAATTGCTTCAAAACAGACCTATTTGATTCAAAATCCATGAAAAGATATAAATTGTCTCTTTGTATGCACATCGGCACGGGTCCGTAGCTTAGCTAGGTAGAGCGATGGACTCTTAATCCATAGGTCGGGGGTTCGAACCCCCTCGGACCCGTAA
>Ga0207433_10008991_pt1 | contig 16058 bp, 20 predicted proteins | sample YelNatPaOPGAMG01_FD_187559 | JGI IMG/M metagenome (GOLD analysis project Ga0207433, IMG submission 187559) | Hot spring thermophilic microbial communities from Obsidian Pool, Yellowstone National Park, USA - OP-RAMG-01 (SPAdes) (version 3) | ecosystem: Environmental > Aquatic > Thermal springs... | reverse complement strand
AAATAGATATAAAGATTTGGGAAGGAGGGGTAAATTTACCTCTCCCGGAAGGATCAAATCTCCCCAAAATTTATTATCTAGATCGAGATAAATGATTCTATGCCTGAGAAAATATCAACTGAAGTGAGGGAGCGGGTTGAGAGGTACGTTTTGGAGGATCTGAGGAAGAGGAAGTCTGGTTACATATCCATGAAGAGCATAATGAAGCTGCTGGAGGCTAAGAGGATAAAGCTGAAGAGGAGCACGGTAGAGAGGATATGCAGAAGGATGGCTGAGGAATACGGGTTGGAGTTCAAAGCTGGCTTATGCATTCCGGGGTATAAGAGGAGAGCTAGGGACAGGATAAGGATGAATTTAGAGGAGAAGATGAACATCTACCTCAAGATAAAAGAGCATGTTAAGGGGAACATCTTAGTTCCCATTAAGGAAGCTGCGAAAATTGCGGGCTACAGTGTATCTTACACGGTAGAGTTGATCAAAGTGATGAGTAGGTACGATCCTGAGGGGGATAGGATACTGTTGGGGAGAGCTAAGACACTGAAGGGGGATGCGGGCTACATATTGTATTACAGCCCTATGGAGCCCTTGATAAAGCCAGTGGTCCCGGGAAAATACTCGTACAGCCCGGAGGGGCTTCTGAGGTTCTTAGAGGATAGAGGGGGAGTAGCTGACATTTATGAGATAGCTGCAGCTCTCGGAGTGAGCGTGCAATACGCAAGGAGGATCATTAACATTATGGCGAAAAGCGGGAAAATAGAGTACGAAAAAAGGAAGGGGATAGCTCACCTTAGGAGGGATAAATTTATCCCTCTTCAGATCGAGGTGTGAATATGAACTCTATCAGCAGATGCTGCTCAACCCCACCATCACATCTGGAATCGGCTATGATAGTGTAGGATAGGTCGCAATTGTACCTATCAGCTATTTCCATAACTTCCTCAATGTCATCGGAGAGTATCGGGTCTTCCTCAAGATCGAACGTTATGTAGATCTCGTTGTTCTCAATTGCTATGTTCTCGGGAGCCATACGGAAGACTTCCTCGAGTTCCTTAGCTATTGAATCAACTATCTCCTTCATTATCCGTCACCTGAATATCTATACAATGTTCCTCGCACCACTCCCTTACTATTCTCCTAATGATATAGTTATACGGGAAATTGCGGCCGTACTTCTCTTTGAAATATCTCCTTGCGGCTTTGATAATTTCGACATCCTCATCCTTGATCAGTATGTAGTGTCTCTTTGCATGCGGCCTCATGGTATAGCCTCCCTCAGTATCCTTCTTATCTCATATACCTTATCCTTGACCTCAGATGATCTATGGCGAATTCGCATAGCATCACATTGAGCTCAATGAACGCTAGGTAATTAGATAGATCGATTATCCTGTCCCTCAGAGTGGCTATATCCTCGCTCTCTCCCAATTTCTCCTCTATCTCACCTAAAATAGATAAGGCTTTGGCCTTAGCTTTCTCCAGATCCTCTGAATACGGGAACGGGACGGGCGGAAGCATGATATCACCTCGATGTATGGCAGCCAACTCTATATAATGTTACTTCGAGGAGGGGTAAATTTACCCCTCCGCGGAGGCGTGAGGCTTACCAACATTACCAAGATTGCCAACCCCAAAAGAGTATCCCTATATACCCCCCTCATATATCAACGCTATACAATGTTATGTTAGGTACAATTTTATAGAGAATCGGGTACAGTTTTTGTAATGGTAGGTCCGTTAGTTAAGAAGATAAAAGTTGGAAAGATAACGAGGAGCTCCAGAGCGGCCAAAGCACCACTAGATGCATTAGTTTATCATAGAGGAGGTGGCTACTATTCACTCTACACGGGAACAATGAGGGGGAAGGGGAATCTCGATAAAAGGAGGAGAGCGAAGACGAAGATACCCAGGGAAAAGGCTAGGAAATATGGGCATAAGGGAGACGTGAATAAAGCGGCTAAGCTGTAGTTCCCCATAATCCCATTTTTTGTTCCCTCAAAGATGATATAAAAATAGAAAATGAAAAAGAGGATTAGATGCGGAGTATAAGACGATAATCCTGTGGCTTAGTCATCATCTTCTCTATGTTATCCTCTTTCACTTTAGTTAATGTTTCCTTTATGATTTTTATCTCTTCATTTATTTTTTCATTTAGTTTACTCCAATCTGATGCAGAGAGGTGCTTGTAAAAGTACCTGTATGTCTTTCCATCAACCTCTCTCTTATGTCCCCATCCCCCGGTCATTTTATCATTGAGTAACCATTCTGCAGTACTGCATAACAGAAAAGGTAGTGAATCTCCTTCAGCCTCAATGAACAAGTGTATAATTGCCTTGCAAGGATAATCGCTATTAGTTACCAGTTCGTAGTTTATTTCTATTATCACTTCATAATTCGGGGAGCTCGACTCGCTGGTGGGGGAAGCTCCCCCGACCCCACCAGCCGAAGGGACGTTGGTCTGTGTGGCGGCCATAACACCACCATATATACTATCCAGTTAACTCTATATAAAGTTAATGGGTAGGATTATGAGTAAGCCTTGAGAACAATCTATGCGATAGTTCCCATGAGATCGGGAACATGTGATTACGATAATTCTCAGGGAACAAAAACTAATACCGTTTTATAGCGGGAATAAGGAACAAATAGGGGTTGTTCCTCGAGATTCATGTTCCCTTATTGTTCCCGGTATTGTTATTTATTTGTTCCCAATATGAACGGAACAATTAAAAAGTTGTTCCCTCGATTTGGGAACAAAGCATTTATGTAACTCAAATAAAACTTGTTCCCCAAGAAATAAATTGTAGAAATTACATGTTCCCGGGCTTGTTCCCGGATAAATTAACATCAAATCCTGAAGAGCGAGGTCAGCTATCTTTTCCCGGGAACAACTCGACGTTGTTCCCGTCATGTTCCCGAATTTTTGTTTTGGAAAATCGTAGGGAACAATTTTTTATTCATTTTTTGAGATGTTCCCAGACTTGTTCCCTCAATTGTTCCCCAAGGAAAAATTTTTTGTTCCCGTCTTGTAATAACGCGGATATGATATACGGATGATGATATAAGATTATGGTAAATGGTGATGATAATCGAGTTATAATATTGGATTATGATATACGGATGATGATCAACTGGGATGAGGATCCTGAGGATGCTCAGGATGATGCTCATGCTCAGGATGCTGAGGATGCTGGGATGCTGATGCTCAGGATGATGCTCAGGATGATGCTCAGGATGCTGATGCTCATGCTCATGCTCAGGATGCTGAGGATGCCGGGATGATGCTCATGCTCAGGATGCTGAGGATGCCGGGATGATGCTCATGCTCAGGATGCTGATGCTCAGGATGATGAGGATGCCGGGATGATGCTCAGGATGATGCTCATGCTCAGGATGCTGAGGATGCCGGGATGATGCTCATGCTCAGGATGCTCATGATCCTGAGGATGCTCAGGATGATGCTCATGCTCAGGATGCTGAGGATGCTGGGATGCTGATGCTCAGGATGATGCTCAGGATGATGCTCAGGATGCTGATGCTCATGCTCATGCTCAGGATGCTGAGGATGCCGGGATGATGCTCATGCTCAGGATGCTGAGGATGCCGGGATGATGCTCATGCTCAGGATGCTGATGCTCAGGATGATGAGGATGCCGGGATGATGCTCAGGATGATGCTCATGCTCAGGATGCTGAGGATGCCGGGATGATGCTCATGCTCAGGATGCTCATGATCCTGAGGATGCTCAGGATGATGCTCATGCTCAGGATGCTGAGGATGCCGGGATGCTGATGCTCAGGATGATGCTCAGGATGATGCTCAGGATGCTGATGCTCATGCTCATGCTCAGGATGCTGAGGATGCCGGGATGATGCTCATGCTCAGGATGCTGAGGATGCCGGGATGCTGATGCTCAGGATGATGCTCAGGATGATGCTCAGGATGCTGATGCTCATGCTCATGCTCAGGATGCTGAGGATGCTCATGATGCTGCTCAACCGGGATGCTAGCATCTTGCTGCTGCAAATTATAGCCAAGTATAAGCACTAAAAAGCCACCAAAATAGTTATCTGACGGAAATAAGTAAAAATAGCGGCATTTAGATTATATAACAATAGTTATATCGGTATTAAAATAAAAAATGAGGAGGAGAAAAAGGTTTATGACTTAACTTCCACCACCTTCCATTTATCAACTTTCCATATTTTTAATCCATGCTCCCAATCTATTCTGTACTTTCTCCCATCCGCCAAAATGATAACAAAGAACGTGGTGGTTAGGTCGTCCCTGACCACCGGTAGCTTTTCGTACGTTTTTCTAACCAGCTCGCTTTGTGCGTTAATTCGCATGCTTACAATCTCCTCCTGAAGTTTAGCCGCAATTGTGTCGCATCCCTCTCTCCATGCATTTTGCTCAATCTCCTTAAGAGCTTCAATTTGAGAAAGTAGAGAAATATATTCATGAGCTAGCTCCTCAAGCACACTTATCACGTATTTATCTGTTATTCCCTTAACTTTTTTCTTTGCTTTGATATACTCATCAATCGTCGTGTCTATCGAGTACTCATATCCCATATTGTCGACAAAATACACATCCTTAACAGGGGAGCTCGTACTGCTACCGGGGGTAGCTCCCCCGACCCCGGTAGCGGCCCCAACGGGGGCATCAAGATCCCTGACGTCGTCGGGCATGCTATCACTAATACACTATGTAAGCATTACTTTATAAATATTCACATTAGCTTTATCTTGCTCAGATTAAGCTAAATCCATATATTATGGCTTATCTCAGTATATTATTAGCGGATATGTCTTATCTAACCGTAATAACGTCTATTTTTGCTCATCTTCGCATTAACTATAGCTTTACGTCTATTCCGAATAAGGCATAAAAATGGCTATTTTCCCAAAATTCTCATTTTCTCAGCTTATTTTCGCTAAATATGCAAAAATAGCCGAAATTACGCGAAATAAAGCATTTTTATCGTTTTTCATTATACACTATATTATATAATATAGTATAATGCATAATGCTGCGTGCTTAGCGTGACTTGCAACACATATAATATATGTAATATTTGCATTATTTAGCACATAAATACGCAAAGTATTGCAAATAATTCACGCAAATTTATGCGAAAATTAGGGCATATTTAAACGTTACATATATAAACGTTACTACTAAAATGTGTAAGAAAAACGCATAAAATCGCTTATTTTCGCCAGAAAAACCCTATAGTTGCTCATAAAACGAAAATAAGGAAATCCGGCGATAATTTCTCGAAAATAAGCAAAATCCGAGCTTTTTCTATTGATATATCGACGAATTGAATAAGCTTAATTATGCCTTATTTAGCCGAAATAAGCCAATTTCCGGCTTATCTGGTCATAATGGCAATAGATAATGCTGATAATGAGAAAATGAGGGAGTAGATAAGCTAAAAACCCGCCCGTTAACTTTATATAGTAATGACTACATAGTAAGGTTAGTGAGACCATGACCGTCAAGCACGAGCAAGTTGATAATGAGGAGATAAGAAAAGTTTTTTTATATCTCGCGAGAATTTTTGAGGATGACGTAAAGAAAAATTTACACACTAAAGAGATAAAAACAGAAATAGATGGACTCTATGCGGTAAAAATAACTGTGAAAAAGGATGTATTCACGCTTGATGAAGTTGATTTTCTTTTTTCGTTGATACGTTCAGATTATGTAAAAAGGAGATTAAAGGTAAAAATCATTTTTTACATTAACAATAACGACGAAGGAGTAGTAGAGCTTACAATAGTGCCAAAGCAGCGACTTATCTCGTATTTTGTAAAACGCCTTAAATACTATTAATTTTTACCAGTTTCCGGCTTTGCTTTTTCCCGGGACGGGCGTGGGGATCCGTGCCCGTCCCTTTTTTATTTTCAACCCGGTATAACAATAGTTATATCAACTAAATACCGCTAATTTTGCTTAATTTAACAAAATAACGATTTTGGTGGCTTTTTAGTGCTTATACTTGGCTATAATTTGCAGCAGCTATATGCTAGCATCCCGGTTGAGCATCATCCTGAGCATCAGCATCCCCATCCCTCCTGACCATCCTGCATCCTGGGCATCCCGGTTGAGCACCAGCATCCCGGGATCCTAGGGTCCTGGCCATCCCAGCACCCCGAGCATCATGGAAGGATCCTCAGCTAGCATCATCCTCCCGGGCATCAGCTAGGGATCCTCATGCTGAGCATCCTGAGCATGGGGGGATCACGGTTGATCAGCATGGGGGGGAGGATCCTCATCAACTAGGGTCCTGAGCATCCCGGGCGTCAGCTAGCATCATCATGACCATCCTCAGCATCCTGGGCATCCTGAGCATCCTCATCAGCTAGGGTCATCATCAGGATCCTCATCACCCTGGGATCCCAGCATCCTGAGCATCATCATCCTCAGCATCCTGGGCATCCTGAGCATCCTCATCAGCTAGGGTCATCATCAGGATCCTCATCACCCTGGGATCCCAGCATCCTGAGCATCATCATCCTCAGCATCCTGGGCATCCTGAGCATCATCATCCTCATCCCCAGCATCATGAGCATGGGGGGGATCCTCATCTAGGGTCATCATAGGGGTCCTGGTTGATCATGCTGAGCATCCCGAGCATCACGGTTGAGCATCCTCATCCTGCTCATCCCGGCATCCTCAGCTAGGATCCTCATCCTCATCAGCATCATCCTAAATTACGAAAATTTAGTTTATTAAGCTTATTCAGTCCAGAATAATTGCTTATCTCCTCAAGATAAGCTCTATTCTATCTCATTTAGAATAGACGTAAAGCTATAGATAACACAGAAAAAAGCAAAATTAGACGTTATTACTGACGGATAAGGACTATCCACTAGCAATATGTAAAGATAAGGCATAATTGCCATAGTTAACTCAATCTGGGCAAAATAAAGCTAATACAAATATTTATATAGTAATGCTTGCATAGTGTAGTAGTGATAGCATGGTCGAGGAGCTCAAGCCCAATACCGCCCCCGATATGGGGGCTACTGCTGGGGTCGGCGGGGCTACCCCCAGCAGCAATTCGAGCCCCGTGCTATGCGTATATTTAATAAACGGATTGTACAGCTATGCGGCTAATAAATTTAGTGATTATAGCATAAGACTTAAAGAATCAGAAAAAATTTCCGAAGAATACATAATTAAAAAGATAATGGAAATTGCTGATCAATATATTGATGAGTACGAGAAATATCAATCTCTCATCATTTTAAGTGAAGGTGCATGGATGGAAGGGAGGGAGGATCTAGCGAAAAGATATATTAAAAATGGAAGGTCTAGGTTAGATAGAGCTACAAAAATAGCGGAGGAGAAAATATATGAGCAATTACCGACAATATGGCATGAGATATGCCAGGATGTATATATTCACATAGCACTAGCGGATGGACGTGCGTATAAAATATATCTTTATGATAGGAAGGTAGATAAGGAGCAATGGCAAGTCGTTGAAGTTAGATAAATTTCTCCTTTTTCTTTTTTCTCCTTTATTTTTATTTCTTTTAGAAAAACCGTTTTTGCAGCATCATCCTCATCAGCATCAGCATGGGGTCTTGGTCATCAGCTCATCCTGGCCATCAGCATCCTGAGCATGATCATCCCGGTCATCTAGGGTCATCATCCCGGGTCATGAGCATCAGCATCCCTCATGAGCATCCTCATCGCATCCTGGTTGAGCATCCTGATTGAGCATCCTGGTTGAGCATCCCGAGCATCCTGGGCATCCTGGTTGAGCATCCTCAGCATCCTGAGCATCCTGGTTGAGCATCCTCAGCATCCTGATTGAGCATCCTGGTTGAGCATCCCGAGCATCCTGGGCATCCTCATCATCCTGAGCATCCTGAGCATCCTGGTTGAGCATCCTCAGCATCCTGATTGAGCATCCTGGTTGAGCATCCTCAGCATCCTGAGCATCCTGGTTGAGCATCCCGAGCATCCTGGGCATCCTCATCATCCCGAGCATCCTGAGCATCCTGGTTGAGCATCCGATATTATAACTCGATTATCATCATCCAATATCATATCCGCGTTATTATAAGACGGGAACAGATAATAAATTTTCTCGGGAACAGCTTCTCTTCAAAAAATAGTTTTTAAAGAACAATTGAGGGAACAGGTTTTATTTTAGTTACTGGAAATAACTGAAATATGCTGTTCCCATAATGAAATAACTCAAAAACTGTTCCCAGAAGAAAGGACAATATAATTTAGGAGAACAGATTTTAAGTTGTTCCCGGAGAGATCGAATACTGTGATTGTTCTTTTTCGGAAGTAATTCAAGAATTTGAAAAATAATTTAAGAATTTAAAAGAAGATCGATATACTTCCCCCCGTTCTTCGGGGGGGTCTCCTTAACTTTTATGTGGGTGCCATCCTTCAAGATAATCTCTCCCGCGAGGGGCTCTAGATATTGGCTCTTAATGCTAGTGGCGATACGATTCCAGGACTCGCTGGTATAAAAGCCATTATTACGTTGTGATTTCTTAACGGGAAGCACGTAGATAATTATGTCAGCATCTTCGCCTCCCCAGATAGCTTTTTGCTTTACGTAGGCTCCGTCGGCCCACTCTGGCAGCTTTGAAACTATCTCCTTTGCTACTTCGTTCGGATCTCCCCATCTTTTCTTTTCCTCCTCTTCCCTCTTCTTCCTCTCCTCCGTTTTTCTCTTCCTCTCTTCCTCCTCCTTCTTCCTCCTCTCTTCGTCTTCTTTAACAAGCTGCTCTAAAATGTCAAGCTTTGGCTCATCATTTAATTTGAATAGAACATAATAGAAGCCAACCGCATGGAGATCGCGATCCCTTACTTCAATTACTAGATATTTACCGGTATATTCATTTCTTTGCGTACTTATTTCATCATAATGCGATTCTTCGAAGGTTGGATTCTCAACAATCGCTGCCTCTTCAATGCTGCATGTGTAAAGTATGATCCTTTTAACTGGAGATAGCTTGAATAGTGGCGTATAGCCGCCAGCAGCACATGTGTATAATGTAGCAGTATACTCAACATCCGTGCCGAGGAGCTTTTTCGCGAATTCCTTGAGCTCATCTTCAAAATCCTCTCTTATTATAAGTTTTTTTACTTTAACTTCACGGAAGGGGAAATCGGGGCCACATCTTGGGCAATAAGGTTCATCCGCGTCCCATTCGATTATACTACCACACCTTACGCATCTATCCTCCGTATACTCTTTTATCTCGAAAGGTAAAGACGTGGCAAGTGTTGGAAGCGAAGAAACTGAATATTTAGCGTAGAACTGTGGATTATCTGTCTCATAAACAAAATAAAACGTGTTGTTTAAGTAGTATATGTGTTTAATGCGTGATGCATCAAGACTGTAGCTCTCACCATTAGTAAATTCCATCTGTAATCTTCCTTTTTCGCTCAGTCTCTTTCCAAAACTCTTTACAGCTAAAATAACTTGGGGCTGTGACCCGGCTGGGGAGTCAGCCCCGACCTCCCCAGTCGCCCCCTTGCCGGGGGTATTGAGATTCTTGGACTCCGGCATGCTATCACTATGTATACTATAGCACTATAAATATATAAATTTAACTATGGGGTTTATAATTTATTTCCTCCCTCATTTCTCAATTATCAGCTCTGTCATCTAGCAATATACAAAGATAAGGTATAATTGGCGGAATTATCATAATCCGGGCAAAATAAAGTTAATGTGAATATTTATAAAGTAGTGCTTACATAGTATAGGTAGTGAGAGCATGACGGATGAGGATGTCAGAATCCCTCCTGAGCTCCTTGAGAATCTTCTCAAGGAGCTTCCTGAGTGGGCGGACGGTTTGTTTTTTGTCAGAGAAAGCGTCCGCTTCCCTGACGGGGATGTTTTTGTTACTGTGTATCCAGTCGCACAAGCCAAGAAAGGGAAGAGCGACTGGTTCTATTTCAAGGACACATGGAAGCCCGTGGAGGTGTTGTCTGATGATTATCTTCTTGACAAGACTCTAGTAATCATAAGGCATTACAGGATGAAACTCAAACAACCAAAGATTTTCATTTTCTCAAAGGGGGAGCTGGATATCAATAGCAAGAGCAGCGGTGAAGGTGACGGTGCTACTTTATTTTTCATAAAACCAATTTCGGAAAAATGAATTCCAAAATCGCTCCCCAGCTCTTTTTTATCTTAATCTCGCTATAACTATTTTATATTCGTCTATTGTTGGGAACAAAAATTTTCTATGGGAACAACCTATGGAACAAATAAATCTTAAAATTTATTTTTACGGGAACAAATCGAATTATGTAGCGGAAATACTCTGTTCCCTCGCTTGAGAACAATTTCCGAGTTGTTCCCCCCATCGTTTTATGACGCCCTGTTCCCCGGGGAGGGGTAAATTTACCTCTCCTAGCATGATCGGATGTTCCCGCAAATCGATTGAGAACAACCCCTAAGGATCTCTAGGATAATATAGAGCCAGAAAAGCAATCGTCTTAGCTCATTTTGGGTAGATAATTCTATAGATCAATTTCTTCGTCTCAACGGTTCTCAAGCTATCTTACAATCCTGAACGTTAAGTTTATATAGTTATGACAGTATAGTAAGAGTAGGTGATATGATGGAGGAGGGAGTGAAAGCCCCTCAGTCTCAATCTTCTGCTAATACCTCCCTCTCCGATTTTTTGGAGAGGGAGGGGTTTATCCTAGATAAGACTATTTCAAATGTTCTGGAGAAGAAGCTGAGAAACTATAGAAAATCGTTTCTGTTAAGAGGACCTGCCGGGGTAGGAAAAACACAGCTGACACTGTTAATTTCAAAGTATCTCAATGCACAGTATGTATTTTTCCAGTGCACACCAGGGACATCGGAAGATGATCTGTTATACAAGTACGTGCCAAGTGAGGACACGAAAAGCGGAATAAAGCTCACTTTAGGCCCGATTCCTCGGGCACTATTACTCTCAAGGAAGAAGATGACAGTGCTCGTCCTGGACGAATTCGACAAAACGAGACCATCCGCAGATGCATTGCTCCTAGACGTTCTACAGAATCATAGAGTCTCGCTATACGTAGATAACAAAAAGAGTGTAATATATGGCAACCCAAGGAATTTAATAATTTTCATAACTTCTAATGACTTCAGAGAGTTTTCAGAGCCTCTCCTCAGGAGATTAGCCGTAATAACGCTATCTCATCTTCCAACGCAGAGAGTTTATCAAATTCTGAGCAGCCGCTTCAGTGATTCCATAGCTAGGCTTCTAACGCAGATCTACGATGATACAATCAAGGCGGGTCTTAGGAAGCCCGCCACATTGCAGGAGCTATACGAGCTCGGGGAAATATTAGCTAGCGATGGAGTAGACATCGATCTATTAACTCTAGTTAAGGCATTCGTAGTAAAATATGAAGATGATCTAGAGAAGTACTTGGACTTCATATGGAAAAGAGATCCAAAATACATTTTCAAAGAAAACAAGAAACCGCAGGAAAGCATTGAGAGGTATTATGTCCCGGAGAAGCCAATTCAAATTCAAATAAAATCAGAGGAGGAAGAGTCACCGGAGAAGAAATTAAGTGTTAGAGACTTACTAGAGACGCTAAAAGTCGACACTAAGGTTAATCCAGTGCACATAGTGAATGAGAAGGCAACAGTGAGCTTCATGGCTAGGGATGATGAAGGAGAGATGTACAATACAATAGTAAAAACACTGAAGCCGGAGCCGTCAGAGGATCCGGCAATCCTAGGGAAATTCAAGTTATGGAATGTGCTTGAAAAACCGTACATAACTGCGGAGGATCCATTGAAGTTCAATGAAGCCGTAGGGCTGATCGAGAGCGGCCGGGACTTCGAGGCTTACGTCGAGGACGAATTGAAGATAACCACATCACAGATAGACAGGATGCTAGAACATAAAGCGATCAAGGTTAGGACATATTCCAAAAAGCTATTAAGATTTGAAGAGCGTAGCAGTGACGCTATCGCCCTAATTGAGTTAAGTCTTGATAAGGATTATATTCCAGGAAAGCCAGAACTCTTCAACGCTAGACTTAAGTTATACGTAAAGAAAGTCGATAACATAGCACCATGGGAAATGATACGAACTATCCGCGATTACATTGATTACGTGGCTGGCTATATGAAGCAGAAGATTCTAATTGATAGAGACGTTAATGTCATAGTAGAAGTGCTGAAGAAGAACGAATTTGAGAATGAGAGAGCAATATGGTTACTCAATGTGTTCAAAGAAGACATTGAGCTGTTCAAGGAAGTCTGCAGAATACTGAAGAAAGTGAGAATCGTGTTGGAAGAGAGGACAGAAATTTACTACTACAACTGGGACAAGGAGCTTCGCATCTTTATCAAAAAGAACCTATACAACGAATTCATCGCACTAGAGGAAGCGATAAAGGAGGTGTTAGGGAATGCTTGAGATCAGAAAACCCTTCGATCCCTCTATTTCTGAAGAAGAGGAGAAGAAAATAGAGAAGAACGAGGAGAAGGAAGAGAAGCCAGTGGAATCAACAAGCGAGACTTCAGAGGAAACTCATGGCGGAGAAGAGTCGACAGAGTCCATCGAAGACAGTGAGAATCCATCAGAAACTGAGAATGAACAGCAAAATGAACAGCAAAGCTCATCAAAAAATGAGGAGCTAAACTCCAGTGATTCCAGTGATGAGTCTCAAGGATCTCAGGAGTCCAAGGAAGAAGCTGGATCCTCACTATCCTCAGATCCAGCTGACACAAGTGAAAACATTGAGAGTCCCAATTCTGAGGGTAGTGAGGGTGAGATAAATGACAACCAGGAAAATGCTGAGGATAACGATGTTAGTGAAAATGGCAAGGAAGCTGAGTTCGACAGTGAACAGTACGGCAATGGAGACATGAGTGAGACTGATGAGGGCTTTGAGGCTATACAGGACAGTGAAAATAATGAGGATGACTCTACGGAAGGCAATGAGGACGATCAAGAATATGAAGATCAAGACAATCAATCATATAGTCATATCTACAACACAGAAGAGGTAGTTATCGTAGACGCAAATAAGAAGCCGATTTCAGCTAAATATTTCGCCACTGCGTTCTGGGGGTTCATAGAAAGCTTCGCCGAGGAGAAAACGAAGATATACGACAGCACAGAGCCGGAGGAATACAACGTTAAGAAGCTGATGTTCAGAGCGTATGAGAGAAAGCCATTGAATGCTTACATACAGAAGAGAGTCAGGGAGACGGTGATTCTAATTCTCGACAATAGTGGCTCAATGAGCTGGTGGGCTAACAATCTGAAGATGCTAGCGTCACTCGCATTAGATAAAAAGGATGTGGAGATTTACATAGCCCCGAATGGTGAAATAACAGCTCAGTTAATTAAGAACGGGAGGATCCAAGTTTCTCATGACAAGTTCATGAAGAAAATGAACGGAAGAAAGATAATCTACGTTGGAGATTTCGATGGTGCAGATACACCAATTGAACTGAGCTGGAGAAACGATGTCGTCTGGATATGCCCAGAGGACCGCTATAGACGTTTCTTAAGCCACGACTGGGTTCACTACGACGAATCTAGGTTCCATGGAGTATTCATAAGGGCTTTTACACTTGAAGAGATGTTCGAGGGTCTCAGAAGGATAACGAGGTTCAGTAGACTGTTCATAGATCTACATGAGGATCAGAGGTTTTCAGATGACTCATATGATTGATTTTTTGTTTTTTCCCGCTCCCAAACCCGCTCGGCGGCTTCAGCCGTCAGCGGGGGGAGTCAGGAGGTGTTAGTATGACAGATGAGGTCGAGCCCAATACCGCCCCCGTTGGGGCCACTGCCGAGGTCGGGGGAGCTTCCCTCGGCAGTAGTACGAGCTCCCCCAACCAGGAGGAGGTCGACCTCCTCCAATTCTATAAAAGGCTTTCAGTAGAGACTAAGTGGTTCCTGAGAGCATTACAACATATCAATAGTAAACTCCAGAACAGAGCGACCATAAGACTATACATAAGTGCGGACGGAAATTACATAAGTGTCACAACGCGGACATCAACAATTGAACTTGAGTTTCTAAAGAAACATGGAGCTTTAAACAAGGGCGACCAGAACAAGATCCACTTTTACTTTGCGAAAAAAGAGCTCGACTGTGATGATGGGGAATTGATGGGAATATCATGGACCGTGGGAGAGTGGGACATGCCAGTGACTGAAAACGGAAAGGCGATCGTCAGAGGGTTCTGGGAGATTCTCGTAGCGTTACCATACGATCTAGAAATACCATTCGAATTAAATCGCTTCATGGAAAAAGTAGAAGCTCTTAACGACTTAGTAATAAAAGAGAAATCATTAATCCGCGGAAAAGAGATAACGCAAATTGTTCTTAGTGAGGGTGTAGGAAAATGAGCGAGAAGAAGAGAATAATGTGGGTTTCTAGGCATGATCCAATCCCAGTTCAGCTAGATGAGCTGAAGAGGCTACTCGGAGACTACATGCTCGTTCAGTACACGTCGTTAGTGGAAATCAGAGAGAACGAAGAGGAGAGTGACTTAATAAGACAGATAAAGAGCTTTAAGCCGCACATAGTGATCCCAGTGCTCCCGTTATCAGTGATAAAGCTTCTGGTGGACTTAAAGGACAGGTATGGCTACGAAGTATGGGAAGCTACATTCGAGACAGTGAGGATAAGTGAAAGCGATGAGCATAACGCATATGATGAGGTAGCAGTTAAGCTGCAGAACGGAAAATGGAAGATCATGAAGTTCGTCGGCTTTTCGAGGATTAAGAAGGTGGAGATTGAAAGGGAACCGATATCTTAAATCCCTCTCTCTTTTTTTGATCCTCATTATAACTATTGTTATACGGGATCCAATAAAAAAGAGGGAGCAGCCCCAGGGGATCCCCCCAGCCCCGGGAACTGAGGGGATTGTTCCCAGAGCTGCTCCCGTTCATAATCGAGGCCTTTAGCCTCTCCAGATCTACAAGACCTTCAACCCCCTTTTCATCGGGATTATGGGGCCCCATATAGTCGGGGCATTTACACTCTCTAACTCGTAGATCATTCAACCCCCTTTTCATCGGGATTCCGGGGCTTTCGCCCCATTTTTTTTGTCCTTCAGGCATGCATACGTATTCCGATCTTCTAATCCCCTTTTCATCGGGGCGGGGGCTGGGCCCCGTTATTCTATTCACGTTAATTTTCGACTCCCTTTTCGGGATTCACGAGGAGCCGTTGTCGGATAGTCATTTAACTATCCGTTCCACCTCAGCCTTTAAGGCTTCGGTGGCTTTCGCCGCCAACGGTAAAGGACGGCACATCTTAGAGACCCAGCCCCATCAGTATAGGGAAGTCATCACTATATAAACTTATCGTTAGGAGGGGTAAATTTACCCCTCCCAAGATGGGTTCCCTGAGCTGGATCATGAGCCCTACCAAGTTACCAACATTACCAAGATTACCAACCCTAAAAGAGTATCCCTATATACCCCCCTCGTGTATCAACACTATACAAAATTATCGGTTATCTGAAGAGGGGTAAATTTATCCCTCCCAGTAGTAACATTATATAGAAGTGATCACATATATGCCTGGTGATCATTATGCCCAGGGGAACAAGATTGAGTATAGATGAGGTCGAGACTATTTTCTCTATTCTCGACTCCCTGACTGCCGACAGGAACTACATTCCGCTGAAAACGATAGTCGAAACACTTAGGAAAAAAGGGATCGATAGGAATCAAGCTACGATCTACTTCATATGCAAGAAATACGTAGAGAACAACCCAGACTTCATTTACAAGGGCGGGCTGATAAGGAAGGGAACAGATCTCTCTCAAGTGAGGGTAATGAGGAGGCCTAAGACCTTTTCAGAGAAGATGCAGAGATGGGAAGAGGTAAAGAAGATCTTAAAAGAGAAGGGAGTGCTTCCAATCAAAGAAGCAATGAAAATAATGGACTACAGAGCTGATACGTTTAGGTCTGATTTTCACATCCTCAGGAGAGCCGATCCTGAGGGGTATAAGGTGAAAGTGAACTGGAGGGAAGGTATTCTGACATACGATCCGAATGCTGAGCCTGATGAGACT
>Ga0207433_10008989_pt1 | contig 16060 bp, 13 predicted proteins | sample YelNatPaOPGAMG01_FD_187559 | JGI IMG/M metagenome (GOLD analysis project Ga0207433, IMG submission 187559) | Hot spring thermophilic microbial communities from Obsidian Pool, Yellowstone National Park, USA - OP-RAMG-01 (SPAdes) (version 3) | ecosystem: Environmental > Aquatic > Thermal springs... | reverse complement strand
CAGGACAAGCAAATACTAACAGACCAACAGATAAAAGAACTAGCGAAACACGCAATAGAAATCGAAAACCACTACAAGAAGCCAATGGACATCGAATGGGCACTAGACGAAAGAGACAACAAACTCTACATACTCCAAGCAAGACCAGAAACAGTATGGGCAATGAAGAAACCAGAGGAAGAGAAACCAGAAGCAGTCGCAGTAACCAAGGAGAAAGAAGTAATATGCCAAGGACTACCAGCATCACCAGGACTAGCAGCAGGAAAAGCACACATCATAATGAGCGTCGACAAACTCGACACATTCCAACCCGGAGAAATACTAGTAACAGAAATGACCGCGCCCGAATGGGTCCCGGCAATGCGTAAGGCGGCTGCAATAGTAACCAACAGCGGAGGAATGACCAGTCATGCAGCAATAGTTAGTCGCGAACTCGGAATACCCTGCATCGTCGGAACAGCAAGCAGAGGAAAACCAGCAACAGAAGCAATCAAGGATGGAGAAACAATAACAGTCGACTCAAAGCTCGGAGTAGTCTACAGAGGAGCATTAGCGGAAGCAGTCGAGAAGAAGGAGGAGGCTGCAGCAGTAGCAGTAGCAGCAGAATCATACCCTGTGACGGGAACAAAAATCTACGTAAACCTAGGCGAGCCGGAGCTAGCGGAAAAAGTCGCAGCACTACCAGTAGACGGAGTAGGACTCATGAGAGAAGAATTCATCTGGGCAGCGGAAATCGGGGAACACCCGCTCTACCTGATTGAAACAGGCCAGCAGCAGAAAGTCATCGACAAACTAGCAGAAGGAATGAGAAAAGTCTGCGCCGCATTCTACCCGAGACCCGTCGTCCTCAGACTAACAGACTTCAAAAGCAGCGAGTACAGAGACCTCGAGGGAGGAGACAAGTACGAGCCCGTTGAGCCAAGCGCCCTATTAGGGTGGAGAGGAGCATCAAGATACTACGACCCCAAGTACGCCCCAGCCTTCAGACTCGAGCTCAAAGCAATAAGAAAAGTCAGAGACGAATTCGGACTGAAAAACCTCTACGTCATGATACCCTTCTGCAGAACCGAGGAGGAAATCCAGAAGATCATCCAAATAATGAAGGAGGAAGGATTAGAAAGAGGACCAGACTTCAAGCTCTGGGTCATGGCTGAAATACCCTCAAACGTTCTAATAGCTGACAAGTTCAATAAATATATAGATGGCTACTCGATCGGTTCGAATGATTTAACTATGTTGATACTTGGAGCAGACAGAGACAACGAGACCGTTGCCAAAATCTTCGACGAGAGAAACCTAGCAGTCAAAAGAGCAATCAAATATTTAATAAAAATAGCACACCGCGACGGCAAGACTGTTTCAATATGTGGACAGGCTCCATCAGTATATCCTGAGTTCACCGAGTTTCTTGTTAGAGCAGGCATTGACTCCGTGTCTATTAATCCTGATGCTGCAGTGTTCACTAGGAAGCTTGTTGCATCTATTGAGCAGAGGATAATGCTTGAGAAGGCTCTTGGCAAGGTTAAGGTTGACCCCGACTGGGACTTGCCCGACCCTGACGAAGAGTGAGCGCACGCGCGTTTTTAGTTCGCTTTTCTAACTTTTTGTATTCTCCCTGTCCCCTTATTGTTAAAGCTGATTAGCGTGCGCTAAGCTGATTAGTTTGAATATAAAAAGCTGGAGTAAGCACGTGTTAAAGTGCATGTTATTTAGGCGCCGCGTGCTGTTAGGCCGTCATTAGAATGGTGAACCCTACCGCCGTCCTTGCTTCCGAGTCCTTTTCACGTTACTAGCGTGATGTGATGATGAGGAAGAATTGCTTTCAGCTATCGTTTCACTTCTTTGACCTTAACCATTTTATATCCTTTTATGACTTTGTTAGGATGTTTCTCCACGAGATGAACGCCTAAGCTTTCTGGTGCTGTTGTTTCAAAACGACAATAAGGACATACTATACGAACATACATAAAAAATCTGCGTTGGGAAGGGCTCGGTTTTTGTCTTTTGTCAGGCATGTTGTTTAAAGCTAAAAAGGTTTATAAAGTTTTTCTTACCTATTAAAGGTGATGACTAGCTATAGATGCCCACGTTGCGGTAAAAAGGGATCACTTTTTATGAGTGAACATATAGACAGATCGAGCGGTAAAATCTTTTGGAGAATACGGATGGGGCATAAAGGTCATAAAGATTGTCTCCTTGCCGTAATAAAACCTGAGAATTTCAAAGGTCCTAAGTGCACACGTAAAAAAGGCTCTAGGGGTGAGGATTAATGTTAACGTCGCCGATAAGAGCCTGTAAGATATGCGATTGCATTAAAAAGTTTAATATCGTTTTTTTAAGAGTGGAAAGAAAAATTAGTACGGCAAAAAGAACAGGTGAACAAGTTTACTGGAAAAAGCATAAGCAGTGGTATTTACGTTACATCAAAGAAATTAGGCATATCCTTAAGGAGCTACATGAAATCATAGGTACAGACACAGCATTAAATAATTCTTTTAACGCATTACAACAAGCTCTCGGACCTATCCTTGATATCAATAGCTTAACGGTAGATAAATATTCATCTATTTGCTTTGTAAGAGAAAAATGGAATTTTTTTAAAAAAGAACTTGAGGATAAAATCAGAGCTGAATATGATGTCTTTCCACAAAGATCTTTTGGTTTAGACGAAAAGCTTTGTTTTGTTCTTATGCCTTTTGCAAAATCCTTTAAACCATTATACACGAAGGTTATTAAGCCGGTTGTGATCAAATGTGGATTGAAATGCAAGAGGGCAGATGATATTTTTGAGCCAAAACCTATAATGCAAGATGTTTGGAAGCATATTAATATGGCACAAATAATAATTGCAGATCTTACAGGAAGAAACCCCAATGTCTTTTATGAGGTTGGCATCGCTCATGCTCTTGCAAAAAGAGTAATCCTGCTTACACAAGACGAAAATGATGTGCCATTCGACATTAAGTATATCCGCCATATAACTTATAGCAATGATTCTAGGGGAAGGGAAAAATTGAAAGTAGAGTTAGCAAAGTCCATAAGAGAGATACTTAAAAGTTAATATTTATGTCTTTTCAGTAAAGTTTATTTGCTTCGAACTTACATATCTTTTGTGAGTAAATCCATTCGTCCGGAAAGATCGGAGAAAAGCATATTCATATACCCTAATATCAAATGTCCATATTGCAAATTCCACACCACTGCTCCTGAGAGTTTGGGGATTCATCTTGTAGATAAACATGGCAACCTCTTTATTAAAGGCTATATTAAGATAAAACCTCATCAAGCTAAACGAAAAAGACGAGCAAAAGAAAAATAACAGTTGAAATCTAGATCCTAACAGCTATAGATGATGAAAACATCTATATCTTCTTCTTTGACGGTTATCCCGACCCTGTGGAGATTTTGAAGCCATCGGCAGCGCCAGCGGTTATGTACGTACACTTCTTGAAACATTTTATGAGAAAGATATGGATATCGAAAGAGCGAAAGAATTGACTGTCTATTGCATTTTACAAGCAATAAAAGTATCTCGGGATATAGGCGAGCCCATACAAATTGGAGTTGTAAAGAAGGAAGGTGAAGCAGAGATTATAGATCCTCAAGAGATAAAGGAGATTATCAATAAAATAAACGGAAGGGAACGGATGCTACACAATATATGGAATCTTTTACTAAAAGATTCAAAATTCCAAGAAGACTTGGAGAATTTAATTAAACGCGGGTTACGGCAAAGTTAAGATTAAGTTTGAAGCGCGCGCTATATTCCTCCTCTATAAGGTATTTATGAAGGTCATTCACATCAGGCTCTCTACTTTCAATTCTATGTCTCGCATAGCGCGCGTACTTGGACATAGAGAGGAAAGGAGGTTTAGAGAGCTTTTGCAGGTATTAACTCGGTTTCAATCAATTTCAATACTGCAATCTTTCTTAGAAAACTCGTTGCTTCAATAGAGCGGAAGATAATGCTTGAGAAAGCTTTGGGCAAGGTTAAGATTGACTCTGATTGGGATCTGCCTGACCCGGACGATGAGTAAACGTTTTTAACTTTCTTGTATTTCAGTTTCCTACTATTAAGAGATATTAATTGAAAAATTATATAAGTTCTAAACAGAAACCTTTCATAAGCCTGTCTATATGGATGGATATAATTACGTCTTCAGAAGAAGCAAACGCTACACCAACCAGCTTTCTTTGTGAATTGAGAAGAAGTCTTCCAGCAAGAAAACACTTTTCGCCTACATCAACTTTATGATCCACATCCTTTGGTGTTTCTTCATAATATTGCTCTGTATTAGTTGAAATATCTTTTTTCAAGATCACTCCTAACTCTCTAAGAATGGTAGCTTCATCTTTCTTTAGAATATCTACCTTTTGAATGAAAATTCCATCCGGCACTAAGCTAGCCACGATCTTTCTAAACATCTCTGAAGAATTAGATGGAATAGCCAGTGGTGTGAAAATTCCATGAATATTCTTTTCCCTACAAAGTTCAGTTAATCTTAAACAATAAGTTTTACAGGAATTATGTATGCTAGATGCTTCTATAAGTCCCACAGGAAATCTTCCATTTTTGGAAAGTATGAGTGCTCCAGATTCTCCACTCTTCGCTTCCAGATCAGCGACAAATAGATGATTTCCTTCAACAGTATACGTAGAGCCACCTACGGTAAATCTATAATCTTCACTCATTTTCTCGATGAGGACCCGTCCCTCTCTGATTATTAGCTCGCCTTGTCTTCCATATCCGACAGAAACAACTTCCATCCCCTCCCTCGGAGGAATCGGTTGCTTCAATACTGCTGGTAAATCCTCGTCTAATCCTCTTATTCGGAGATTATATGTGACTATCTCCTTTCGCTCATTCGGGTCTCCTAACAGTATAAGTTGTCCCCCTGAAACATGGGGTGCTGTAAGATAGCGGAGTAGGCCTCGGTTATCTATGACGAAGGCTCCAAGCACACCCTCACGTCGCAAAGAGGGCGAGTACACTCGATCTCCTGGCCTAATCTCTTTTACACTTGGGAGCTCTACGCTTTCTGTGGGTTCTGAAATATTTTTCCACGATATAATAGGAAAGAAATACCACTTCAACCTCTTTGGTGCTTTCACTAAGTAGACAGACATTAGGTAAGCAGACTTTCTGTCTCCTCCTCCATTCCCAAGAACTGTATCGAGTTTGCTTATGCTACTCTTCAAAGTATTTATGGTTCCTTTCTTACATGCTTGATCCAGCTCTATAAAACACTTTCTTACCTTGTCGCAATCTACTGTCTTGAGTTCAACCTGTTTTGAGATTAACTTCTGAGCTATTTTATGTATTCTTTCCTCGCCCCAAGGCAGAACCTCGCGTACAACTGGGTCAATAGAATAACATTGGCTAATGCTTCCAAATCCGGTTACTATAGGAATAGTTAGTATTTCAGCGATAACATTTGCAAAATAATATCCCGCATTAAAGCTTGCCGTCATCTGGGATTCAGCTAATTGTGCAAACTCCTCATATCCTAAAACTCGCAATTCCGTAAGAATACTCCATGCATGAGTTCTTCCTAGATGATCAGCCTGCATGTATCTCATAAACCTGTGTTCCGCAGAACGTATCCGCTCATAATTACTCCCTGCAAGAACTTTAAGGAGAGTATAAGATCTATAAGCCCCACAAGGCGGCTTCCTTTCTAGTAACGGATCTAATTCTCTTATATTCCAGTAGGTCTTATATGGATGAGTTAGCACAGGTAGAACTTTACCTTTATCCCATAAGTCAATTAAACTTGTGATACTTAATCCATTCTTACTTATCGAACTAAAGGGAATTTTTGGAAGTATGGAAATTATAGTTAAGTCTGAAACATCAAGTATGAATCTTGTTAGCTTAGAATTTGGGTTAGTAAGGCGGAATGAAGTTACCATCCCTTGACAAATATGCGGATACAATGCATCAAATAGGTTTAAGGAGCCTTCTTCTATTGCATTTCGGAGTCTGACTGCAATCGTGGATTGCAGTTCTTGCTCCTTATAATCGAGTTCTCTTAGTACAATCCTATCCATTATCTTTTACATCCATCTGTAACGGGATTTAAGGGTAACTCGCACGCTTATATAAAAAAAATCGAGTAAGATTTTATCAGCATAAACCATTCAAACTCAGACATAGCTGGTTCTCTAAAGCCCGGTATATCGGATTTTTCATTTCAGAGAATTTTAGACCTGATTCATTTTCCATCATAACTCACCCTTAAATGCCTTATCTAGGATAGCCGGAACAAGTTTTTCAAGTTCCCCCTCTGTTCTTTGCTGAAGCTTCTTGAGAGATTCTATAATTTCACTTATCTTAGCAAGATAAGCTATCATCTTCTTTTGTTCTTCAAGAGGTGGAAGGAAAATTTTTGTTGACTCTAACATTGTTGTGTTTACTCCGGCTTGTCCTATCCATTTTCTGCAAATGGTTAAAAAGTGTCCTTTTAACCATAGATAGTTAATGTTCCAAGTTAGCCATTCTGGAGTGATGAGTTGCATGTTCACCCTTAATCGAGTAATATGGTTACTAAAAGCACAGTCTAAGTCTTCCTTAACTAAGCATGCTCTCCCCACAAGTTCCTTACTATTAGTGTTATTGAAAAGAATATCTCCTTTTCTGAGTGAGTATTTATTTAAATCGACTATCTCCGAGGGTATGAAAACTAACTGAGATAAGTCTAACTTTCCATAAAAACCTATATTGTTTGGTCTTAAATGAGGAACACCACTTTCTACGGCATGTATTTTTGAGCATGGAAAACCACTTTGAAACTCTCTAACAACATCCTTAATTTCTACTTTGCTCCATCCTTCTTCTTCGGCTCTGCTGAAGACTTTGTTTAAGGCTGCTTGCATTATTTTCTCGGCTTCTTCTCTTGCTTGTTTTCTAAGCCTCTTGGCTTCTTCAGCCCTGTTGACGAGTTGTTCTAAGCGTGAAACTATGCGTTTCTGCTCTTCAAGAGGTGGGAGAGGTATATTCAATCTCTGGAGATTTTGGGCATTTATATTAGGTTGTGCTCCACCTACTTTCCAGCTTCTAACTTGATTCCAATATTCGTTAGAGTGAAAGAAATAAAAAAGGTATTTGGGGCAGACTTTCTCTCTCTTTATCCTGAATCTTATTAGGTATGACGCAAATACGGCGTTCATACTTTTTTCACATAGGAAAACTTTACCAGCTGTTGCGCCACTTCTTGCTATTAAAATATCTTCCTCCTGTATTTCATACTTCTTAAAAGTTTCATCATCAATATCCACATATTGGAGATTACTCTGAATTAATTTACCAGAATTATCAATATCCGTGATTCGTACGTATAGTATTTTTCCTTCTTTTTCAGACTTAGAAGTTAATCCATACTGCGGTTTTCCTATCAATAAGTCCTTTAATTTTACCCATTTCCATCCTTCAGGTAAATCATAAGGCCCTTGAACTTTTTCACCCTCTATCGTCTCTTCTGCCTTTCCGCCTGCGAAGGTGCCTAATTTTTCTTGCTTACCCATTACTCTCACCAAGAATGTTGCGGAATTCTTCAAGTATTTCCAAAATCTGTTTTTCCTTCTCAAGTATGCTTTCAACCAATTCTTCTGGCTCTGTGTATACTGTTTCTTGTTTTTTGTTAGGATTCCTCGCAGTAAGGTCATAGTCCCTTTCTCTAATCTCTTCAATAGAGACTATCCATGAGTTTTCCGAAACCTTCCTATTCTTCCACTTCTCGTAGCAGTCGGTTAAATCCTCATCTGTTATCGTGTTTGCCTTAGTATACTTCTTTCCTCCAGGTGGGATGTGTTCATAATACCAAATCTCTTTCGTTGGGCCAGTTCTGTCAAAGAATAATAGGTTTGTTTTAGGTCCTTGCCCTGAGGAAGTTACGTTGGCGAATACCCCTGAAGGCAAACTTATTATAGTATGCAGATTGAAGTTTTCCAATAGCTCTTTCTTTACTTGGGCGAAGGCGTCTCCTCTAAATAAAACTCCTTCTGGAAGAACTATACCGCATCTTCCATTAAGCTTTAAACTCTTCATAACATATTGTAAAGCTAAAAGCTCGGTGGCTTGAGTTTGCACCGGGAAGTTTTGCTGTATCTGTGGACTTTCCGTTCCACCGAATGGTGGATTAGTTAGAATAACATTATGGCGCTTTGACTCCGGTATGTTTCTTATATTGTCTTCAAGAGTGTTTTTCCTGACTATGTTCGGGGTGAGTAGGCCGTGCAGAATACAGTTCATGACACCTATAAGGTAGGGTAAAGGCTTCTTCTCCTGCGCATAGAACGTTTCCTTCTGTAGTTTTTCATATTCTTCAACCGTTAATTCTTTTGATTCTATCATACGCTTATAGGATTCTACCAAGAAGCCACATGAACCGCAAAACGGGTCAAAGACTGTTTCTCCTATCCTCGGGTCGACAATTTTCACCATTAGTCTGACTATTGGTCTTGGAGTGTAAATTTCCCCGGCAATGCCTCCCTCTTTTCCTAATCGCAAAAGCAGTTCTTCATAAAGTTGTGAGAGAGCATGCGAATCTTCAAGATTGTTGAAATCTATTTTATCAAGCAAGTTTATAACATCTTTCAAGTTATAGGGAGACTTCATCCTGTTTCCACCTATCTCTTTGAAAATTGCTGCAATCTTTTCCTTTTCCGATGTTCCTTGTAGGGACCTAAGATAAGGGAACAGTTTGTCGTTTATAAAAACTACAAGAATATGCTCCTCCCTCTTTTTTACTTCTTTCAGCTCCTCCTCTGAAAAATATTTCTCCAATTCTTTATCATCCTTTTTAGCCCAAGCCGACCATCGGTACTGGGGCTCAATTATTGGTTGGTATTCTCTACCAGCAAACCTTGCCTCATCTTCAAATCTTTTCTCAACGTCTTCAAAAACTTTAAGAAAGATCATCCATGAAAGCTGTTCTGTGTATTCCAAGATTCCTGATGTACCGTCGTCTCTCCTCATTATGTCACATGCTCTCCAGATGTTGTTAGCAAGTTCTCCCCTACTCATCGTATCATCCCTCCTAAGTATAATCCTCTTTGCATTTCGTTTATAGCTTCTCTCAATCGATCAAAACCGCCAAAGAGTTTTGCTATTTCCCTAAGGAAGCCATATTTGTCGAAGGGCGGGATTCTGAAAATCTCTGGCTTTGAGATCTCCTCTATCCCTCCAACCCTGTATTTGTCTAAAAGTGCTAGAAGAACCTCTTGAGCCTTTGGGTCGAAAGCCTGCAGAAATTCTCCGTGAAGATTCTTGAAAGCGATTGCACGCTCGTCACGGGTAAAAATTGGAACTTCAAACGTAATATGAGCGAGAATATCGAAAGAATCTGCATCAGGGCGTTTGAGCAAGCTTGCTATGAGATCTGGATAAATTGATTTCTCTCGCAAAGCTTCTAGGAAGCTGCTTCTCTTCTTAGGGTCAATCCATATTTCACGTAAAATATCAAGCGATGTGGCACGTTGAATTACGCCATTCTTAGAGTATTCGATATATTCTGCATCGGTAAGTGTTTTACCATCTGCAGTAAGAACTATGCGTATTTCGTTAGCAATGTAAACTTCAATTCCCTTTAGAGTGATTTTCTTTTCAACCGGGGATTCCGGTTTTAATTCGATTACAATCGTCAAGCCTGGTTCTGGTGTGATAGTCATTTGCTTACTGCGAAAACCTGTGCCTGTTACGTGAAGCGTGATAGGTGAATGAGGAAGCTCCGTCAAGGTAAATCTCCCGTCAGAGGAAGTGCGGGCGATTCTTTGCATATTTGGGCCAATTTGGGCAACTACCCGTGCATTTGGTATAGGTGTCTGCGTGTCAAAATGCACAACTATTCCAGTAAGAGAGAGATCAAAAGGTCCTTCTACAATCTTACCGGGTTCTGCTCCTGAAGGATAATCCCATTCGTCTAGCAAACGTATAGCGTTCACATAGTCTATGATGCGGAAAAAGTACTTGTTGGTATTAGGGTCAATTCTACTGCCTCTGCCTATGATCTGTTTAAAAACAACCTTCGAAGCGATCGGCTTAATCAGTACAATGTTATGGACAGAAGGCACATCCACCCCGGTGGTAAGCAGATCCACGGTTGTTGCAACAACTGGTGTGGGCTTATCTGAGTCTCGGAATCGCTCATAAATCTCTTTTACTTCAGGTTCTTCAGAAACTATTCGTACAGCGTAGTCAGGATATCCTAAATCTGCAAATCTGTTTTGCAATTCCTTTGCCACCTGAGCAGCATGATCCATATTCACGCAGAAAACCATTGTTCTCTGTCTTGGTCCGAAAGTACGTAGCAGGTTTGCCAAGTGTTCGCATATTTTTGCGGTCCTATCGGGCAACACTATCTCCCTTTCAAAATCCTCTAGTGTGTATAATTCCTTCAAATCTGTCTCCTCGGGAACGTAAACTTGAGCACCTTGGTAAAGCGCATCCCTGATACTTAAGCCATCACGATCTATATTCGTAAAAGCCCTATAAATTTGGAAAGGAGCTAAGAAGCCGTCTTCAATAGCTTTGCCCATGCTATAAGTATATACAGGTTCTCCAAAATAGGCATAAGTATCAATGTTGTCATCACGCTTAGGCGTAGCTGTCATGCCGAGATGAACAGCACCACTGAAATAATCTAAAATTTGCCTCCAGGTTCCATAGCCAGACCTGTGACACTCATCTATTATAATTAAGTCAAAGAAATCGGGTGGATATTGTTGATAAATACGATTCCCCTCTTCACCACTATACATAGCTTGATAAATGCTAAAGTAGATATCGCGTGTTTTAGGTGCCCTGCCTTCTTCGATTAGACCGCGAGCATCTCCAAAACCTGAGAACTCATTGTAAGCTTGGTCTCTAAGAAAAATACGGTCAGCTAAGTAAAGAACCCTGTTGAAATAACCAGATTTGACAAGCTTCCAAACAATCTGAAAAGCAACATAAGTCTTACCAGTCCCTGTTGCCATGGTAAGCAACAGGCGCTTCTTATCCTTCAAAATCTCTTCAATAACCCGTTTAATAGCAACTTCCTGAAAATACCAAGGCCGCTTGCCGCCTAGCAAATAATAATAAGACACTTCCAAAGGATTGACTTCAGGCCTAACAATAACCCCCCTTAGCTTATGACTAGTGTATCTCTCCCATAACTCATCGGGTGTCGGAAACCTATCTAAACTCCTCTGCACATTAGTAGTAAAATCAAACTCCTCAATTTCATGTCCATTAGTCGAATAAGCGAAAAGCACATCTAAATCCAGAGCATAGCCCTTAGCTTGTTGCACTCCATCCAAAGCCGAATGCTCCTCGTCCTTAGCCTCAACAACAGCGATAGGAAAACCAGGGTGATGCAGCAAAATATAATCGGGCTTCTTACCTGTCCTACGATTACCCCGCTCATCAATAAGCCTACCAGGCGTAATAGGCCTATCCCTCAGAATAAGCTCCTCCCGCCAATTGCCCTCGTGAAGCTTAGGGTCGATCAGCTTCGCCCTCGTGTCAGCCTCGTTAAGCATGCTCCCCCGCCTTTATCCATAGAATTATGCTTCAGCACGTCTTATTCTTTTCGATTTCATACGCTCTATTTACGCCCTTTTAAGCGGGCGTGGATAGGATTAAGGTGGCCAAACAGAGCAGCCGGAAGGAGAATACTGATGAGTTATTACTTAAAACATTAAACAGCTCGTGCGCGTAGGGTATAGGAAGGTTAATATTCTCCATGAAAACTATTGATATCAGGATAAAATTTGCTGGAGAAGATTCCATTTATGGATTTAATTTTGCAGATACCGAATTATTATAGAAGACCGAAACTCATTTTAGAGCCTCACTGCTGGAGTCCTGAACAAAATGTTAAGCGTTTTGGTTTTTTAGTGAGGAACAAAGGTCGTAGTATTGCGAAGAGAGTTTATGGCGAAGCAATATTTAATTCATCATTTCATAGGGCAATTCATAGGATATGTTGGAATGATTCGCCGAACTATGAGGTAGATATGTTGCCTGGAATGTTGAATGAATATTGGTTTTACGTTGCTGAATTAAGGAGTATTAACGGTTCTCTAGAAAGGCTTTGGGGCTGTTTTTCCTTTACAGGTCCGGCGAAAGAGCATTTTGAAATTACTGTAAAATTATATTGGGAATATTACGGATTAAGATCTCTGTCGAGAAAATTCCATGTAAATCTAGTCTCGTGGGATACAGCTGAGATCAGAAGTTTGAAAAAACACGCATAAACCGGTGGGCACTTCTTAAAAAGTAAATAGAGCCATCAACGGTGACATCAAATTTATAAATGTCTGAGGGGCTGATTTTTAAATGAAAATGAAGCATGCTAAAAGTGGGGGGAATCGAATGGAGGACAAGGCAGATGAAAAAGAGGTTCTTCAAGAAATACTAGAGAAAAATCTTCCTGCTAAGTTTACTCAAGATTTAGTGAGGCTTGCCGCTCTTGACGCTTTTGTTCAGTTTGCTCAAAATCCAACTTCCGTATCTGCTGGTTACGGTATAGAGGAAAATTATCCTCTTATTGGTAAAAACTTGGCTAAGAGATATGAGCTCGAAAGAATAGTAGTTGATGCCATCCTAAATTTCCTAAAGGAATCGTTTAATAGAATGGAAGAAGTTAACTATGACGTTTATTTCTGGAGAGATGCTATACAAGATTACATAAAAAGTAAGCATATTAACGAATTTCTTGAATGGTATGACTCATTTTACAAAGGTCTAAGTGAAGAGGAAAAAACAAAATTTCTCTTCTTACTTGAAGCATTAGCTCATACATCTGATATAAAAGGAATTCATAGGTGGTTTATTTGCTTTTTTGATAAGGAAGGGAGTTTTTCGGAAGGCGAACTAATAGATGCCCTTTTGCGATTTGGCATGAGCAACATCCTCTATTATAGAAGCGCCCGCGGATATTTTGAAAATCAATTTGTACCTTCTCTCTTTCTCAGCAACTTATGCGAAAGATTTAAACGAGAAATTAGAGTAGAGAAGAAACAGGTTGAAGAGTTTTTTAATGACTTGTCCTTAAGCGACATAAAACTGTTAGAGAAGTGCATAAGAGAGCCAGTCCCAGTTCTTGAAAGCAGGATTGGCAAAATTAGCAAAACTTCTCGGCTTATTCTTGAGACATCTAAAAGTTATTTCGCTATTTCTCCTTTCGCCGTTGATGAATTTAAAGAGCTTATTAAAGTAAGAAAATTGGAGCTCACAAGGGATTGGAAAAAGAAGTTTGATGAGATTTTATCTTCATTCATTGAGAAAGTTTATCCCTGTGCCGAGTTAAAGAATATATTCGAAATAGAAGGAGCTTACTGCTGGGAGATTAGATATACAGATGCTCCAGATGGGGAACCAATTAGTGTAGGAATTTTACTCTCACCGTACATCTTCACTTTATCCAGCTACTCAACAATCTTAGATGAAATGAAGAGAGTTATATCATCTCAGCTCAATCTCGTATTTTTGATAAGGGAAACTCTACCTGTGATAACAGAATGCTTCAGGTATGTAAGTGAGAGAAATATTATCTTTCTTTTGGATGAAAAAGGAGAAAAATTCTACGTTATAGAAAAGAGCGGGAAACTTTCAGAAGAAAGTGCTCTTCAGGTCGAGAGCTTCCTCTCAAGATTTCTACCTGTGGCTGAAAACAGTATTCAAATAAGCAAGACGTGGCCGTCGTATCTGAAAGACTATATAGAAAATCTAAGATACTTTAATAAATTTCCACGACTAGTCACAATCCGCAACAGGCTACCAACTGTGGAGTTAAAAATGAGAAGAAACATTAGAGATAAGCTTAAGAAGAATTTTGGTGATCAATGGAAGGAAAAAGTAAAAGAAAAATTAGAAAATAAAGTAAAGGAACTTGAAGGGGTTATTGGGAGAAGACCTGATAAAGAAGAAATTAAAGACTTTTTAGATGGTGCTACCTTAGGAGACTTAGTAGATATAACAAGAACATTCTCGGAAGCCATTGGAGTGAATAAGAGTGCAATGGAGCACTTAAATATAATCACTCGCTACAGGAAGGTTTTAGAGCACCCGCTTAAAGATCAAGAGGCGGATCTGGAAGAAAAGACGTATAATATGCTTCAGATAGCTTTAGACTTCATTGAGAAAGTTATTTGTCTAGAGTGAAATCTCTCAACGCTAGGATTTTTCAACAGTTTAAAATTAAGCGCGCGCTATGATGCTCAATGATGCTCCCAGGTTCTCTAAATTCGCCACACTTCCCTTGACCTGCTTGGCGCTTGCACTCGCCTCAACCTCAAACCCAACATCCGCCACAAGCGGATACTTCCACATATGCGCTCTTTCACTCAGCCCATACCTAAACCTTTTATCGAGCCACGCTACATCAACCCACGCTGATTCCGAAGCTCAGACTTCCGTTCTGGCCTCAAAATCCAGCTTCCTGTCCAACTCGAGAATCGTTCTAATTACCTCGTCCTTCAACCTGCTTTAGTTATTGCTTAAAGTAGAAATATAGGCTTTTGTCATGTTTCCTCTACTTCCAAAGAATAATTCGATTACCTGAAGGTTCCTTGGTCACAGGTAGCGCATGCTAAGGTTACCTTTGCAGTTTCTGAGCTTAAGTTAACAGGGCAGTTAAGAAGTTATTGTTTAAGTTCTTCTAAACCTGTGGTTTTGAAGATTGGTAGATGTTGAATCGCCTTTCTATACTCGTTTGCGATGCCAAAAAAGTTTTTAAACCTTATTAGACGAACATAGTATTTGTGTACATTGAAGCATTTCATGAAGCTCTTAAGCATAATATAAAATTCATTGTAGGATGTAAACTATTAAGCAATGACTGGTTGAAAGACTATGCAAACTACAGTGTTCACAGCGCGCTCTTTCAAAGATTTGAAGGGTATTAACTGAGCTCTAGCACTCTCTTTTCTTGTAAAATATGCTCAAATTTTAACACATTCTCAAAGCTATTTGTGCTTAGGTTTGTTGGTTTGATGCCAGCCCTGTCTAGCTTATTCATAAATTCTTGCATTGGTTCAAAAAGAGGTTTAAACAACGGTGAATGGAAGAAGCTCTCATATCCACCTTCTATTGACTTCTCGATTGTGAAGAAATATCCTCCAAATTTTCTTATATATTCTTTTTCACTTGGTAGCAAATATTCTAAATCTTGAATTTTATGCGAAGAACGATCATGGAATATCGAAAATTCGTTGAGTTCGGTTGGAGTTATAACTATGTTATCACCTTCTTTAATATGACCTAAACTTCTTAACTTTGGAATCGCGAATGGCAGGTCTAACGTATCTTTAACTGCTGCTAACGTCATACAATTAAAGAGTTTCCAAACATCTATGAGGAAATTGTTAGCCCCAATCTTGTAGATGCATTCTTGAACTTGTCTGTCAGATATTATAGCAATTAGTGCGGGTGTACCTGACCTTGGAAGACGGAGGAAATGCTCAAAACTAATTTTGTAAGCGTCAAGGGATAACAACTTTATGAGCTCGTCCATACGGATATCAACAGATATCTTAGGATTGGTTGTCCGCAAATGGCTCACGCCACTAGGGTGGAAAGACAAGTGAAGGCCTGTTCCTTTGAATAAAGAGGGAAATGGTACCATGTAAAATGAATTATCCTTGGAAGTGGCAAACTTAAATAAATCAGTGGTCTGAAATGGCTTTTGACTTACTCTCCCGTCAGTTAATCCTATTTTATACTTCACCACTTTTCACATCCTTGATCATGAGCAATAGGAATTTAAAGTATCCACTCATAAAGCTGTCCTTTTTCCTCAGCTAATACATCTAGCTAGCATCGTCAAAACCTGAAGTGGAAATACTAAGCTTTACAAAAAGACAATACAGCTACATTAAGAATGCAGTAAGCCAGTAAACCTTAAATTTTCCCTTCTAAGCCCAGCTCGCGAATTAGCTCTTTAAGGGGCTTGGTCTTGCCTTCCTCCGCTTCTTTGATGGCTGCTTTCAGGTCTCTGACGAGCTCCTTATCCTGCATAACCTCGAGCGTTTCCAGCAGCTCCTCCATTAAGGTGGTTGCCTTTTTTAACAGCTCTTT
>Ga0207433_10008977_pt1 | contig 16074 bp, 13 predicted proteins | sample YelNatPaOPGAMG01_FD_187559 | JGI IMG/M metagenome (GOLD analysis project Ga0207433, IMG submission 187559) | Hot spring thermophilic microbial communities from Obsidian Pool, Yellowstone National Park, USA - OP-RAMG-01 (SPAdes) (version 3) | ecosystem: Environmental > Aquatic > Thermal springs... | reverse complement strand
AAGCTCTTCAGGAAGCGGAAATAGTGTCGCGGTTTTATCCAAACAATGGTGCTCCGGCCGGGATTTGAACCCGGGTCCGCGGCTCGAGAGGCCGCTATACTTGACCGGACTATACTACCGGAGCCCTTGACTATTTATTACTGAGTTTTTATTTTCTTTTGCGGTATATAGCCACTTCGTCTTTAGAGTCGTTTGTTAACAGAAGTGCTTATATGGGCTGGTATGCTCAAATTTGCGGGAGTGTCGTGTCTGATGCTCTGTAGGAAGTTTGGTGGATTTTATGAAGGTGGCTGTTTCTGGTAAGGGTGGCGTTGGCAAGACGCTTGTTGCTGCTGGTTTAGCCTATTTTTTTGCCAAGAAAGGTTTTAAGACTATTGCTATTGACGCTGACCCTTCGCCTAATTTGGCTTTGACCTTGGGTTTGTCCTCTGAGGAAGCCCATCATATAGTGCCTATTTCCGAGAATAAGCAGCTTGTCGAGGCTAAAACAGGCACTGGCTATGCTGGTGTTTACCGCTTAATATTCACTGTCGACGATATTGTGAGGGATTACGCCGTCCAAACGCCTTTGGGCGTTAACCTAATTGTCATGGGAACCGTGCGTTCCGTGGGTTCTGGGTGCACTTGTCCAGCCAACGCTGTTGTGCGTTCGCTCCTTCGGCATTTGATTGTTGAACGAGGCGAAGCCGTTATCTTGGACATGGAGGCTGGTGTTGAGCACATGGGGCGGGGGACAGCCCAGCATGTGGACGTTATGCTTGTTGTGGTTAACGCCAACGTGAAGGCTCTTGAAACCGCCAAACGCATCCACGAGCTGGGCGGAAAGGCTGGGATGAAACGCATACTCCTTGTTGGAAACAAGATTGAAAACGAAGCTCAGAGGAAGGTTGTGGAAAAATTTTCTGAGGAAAATGGCCTAGAAGTTTTAGAGTTTATTCCCTTCGACTCGATGGTTGTGGAGGCCGAAATGCAGGGGGAAACACCCCTAAAATATGGGGATGCCCCGGCCATCAAAGCCATAGAAAGATTATGCGATAAGCTTTTGAAAGGCAACGCCTAATAAGGCTGGAGCCTTTTAATAGCTTAAAACTTGCGGAGTATGGTATGCATGAAAATGCTGGTTACAATGGGTCGCGGCGGAACTGGCAAAACAAGCTTCGTGGCTCTAATGACAAAATACTTCATTGAACTGGGCGAGGCTCCGCTGCTTTTGGTGGATGCCGATCCAGACCAGAATTTGGGCGAGATGGTGGGCGTAGACCTCCACGCAGCTGGCAAAAAGTCCATTTCAGAACTGCTTGTTGAAACATTCCTGGAAGAGGGCGGAACCACTGTCGGAGTGCCTCCAACAGAGCGCATTGAAAGCCGTATATGGGCTCAAGGTATGTACGAGGGCGAATACTTCGATTTTATTGCGCTTGGCACCAAGTGGGTTGAGGGATGCTACTGCCTCCCCAATGCAGCCCTAAAAGGAGCTTTAGAGTCGCTCACAAAAAACTATAAGTATGTACTAATCGATTCACCGGCTGGCCTGGAACACTTGAACAGGCGGATAACATCTAAGGTGGACGACATCTTCGACGTCATTGATCCTTCCAAAAAGTCCTTTGACCATGTAGAGCGTGCACACCGTGTGGCAAAAGAAGTTAAAATAGCCTTCAAGAACTTCTATGTTGTCGGCGGTTTCCGTTTTCCCGGAAGCCTCGAAAATCAAGCCAAAAAGGTTTTGCCCTTCAAGTTTTTGGGGAAAATAGCCTACGATGGGAACGTTGAGGAGTATGTTCTCGCAGGAAGGTCATTGCTGGACATACCGCCAGACACTCCGGCCTACCTTTCTGTTAAGAGGATTATGGAAAACGCTGGTTACGGAAAAGCGTAGCCTAAACTTTTCCAATTCTAATTTTGCATCGGCATTTAGGCGGATGTTTCTAGAAAAGTTTAAAATGTTGGCTGCCGACATTAAACCTTCTACCCTTGGTTGTGTTCACCTTGAGCAAGAAAGGATTGCACATAAAAATTGGGGAAATGAAGACTGATGTGGGGCTTGTAAAGAACCTTGAATTGTCCATTGGCAAGATAGTTGAGGAAGCATGGGCCGAACCCATGGGGCCAACGCCTTTTCCATCGCTGACAGCCTTAAGAGAGTGGGATATGAAGCTCCTGCAGCGGTATAAGCCGTTTTATCTGCCCTTCTGTGATGTCTGCTGCCTCTGCACTTTCGGCAAATGCGACTTAACTGGAAATAAGCGGGGCGCATGTGGCATAAACATGTCAGCCCAGCAGTCCCGTATAGTGCTTTTAGCATGCTGCATCGGGGCCGCAACCCATATTGGGCATGCCCGCCACTTGGTGGAGCACTTAATCGAAAAGTATGGTAGAAGAATGCCTTTGGATGTTGGCGGGTTAAACGTTCAAGTGGAAGCGCCTGTAACAAGGCTTGTTTGCGGGGTTAAACCCGAAACCCTCGGCGACCTAGAAGAGATATTGGACTATGTGGAGACACAGGTTACCCACTGCTTGTCTGTTTGCCACACTGGCCAAGAAGGCAGCAACGTAGATTTTGAATCAAAAGTTTTCCATGTTGGCATGATAGACCATGTTGGCATGGAAGTGGCCGATATAGCCCAAATAGCGGCTTATGGCTTTCCAAAGGGGGATCCCGACGCGCCGCTTGTGGATTTGGGTTATGGCACAGTAAACATTGAAAAGCCCGTAATTCTATGTATCGGGCATAATGTTGTTCCATCCGTTGGCATAATCGACTATATGAAGGATAACGGGCTTGACGGCGAAGTTGAAGTCTGCGGGTTATGCTGCACAGCCCACGACATTACACGCTACTATAAACGTGGCAAAATAATTGGGCCGATTTCGTGGCAGTTGCGCTTCATAAGAAGCGGCGTCCCAGACGTCGTCGTGCTTGACGAACAATGTATTCGAACGGACGCCTTCTACGAGGCACAAAGAATAAAGGCGCCAGTCATCGTGGCTTCTGAAAAGAACTGTATGGGATTGCCCAACCGAACAAACGACCCGGCGGATGCCATAGTTGAAGACCTTGTAAGCGGCAGAACCCCCGGTGCTTTAATCCTTGACCCCGAAAAAGTGGGCGAAGTGGCGGTTAAAGTCGCCTTGAAAGTTGCACCGCTTCGGAAGAAGTTTAAGGCCATTCCAGAAGTTGATGAGGTTCTCCAAAAAGCGAAGGAGTGTAGGCAGTGCGGCGATTGTCGTAGGGCTTGCCCCCAAGACCTGCATATTCCAGAAGCCATGAAAGCCGCCATGGAAGGCTCGCTGGCTAAGCTTGCAGACTTATACGATTTGTGTGTTGGATGCGGACGCTGTGAAGAAGCGTGTCCTGCAGGCTTACAAGTCCACAGTTTCATTGTTAAGGCTGGCGAGAAGAAGCTTAAAGAGGAAACCTACAAGGTGCGAGCTGGAAGAGGCCCGATACAAGACGTGGAAATCAGAAATGTTGGAAGCCCTATAGTGCTAGGCGAAATCCCCGGTGTTATCGCCTTCGTTGGATGCGCCAACTATCCGAAAGGTGGAATCGAAGTTGCGGAAATGTGCAGAGAATTCGCCAACAGACGCTACATTGTTGTAACGTCTGGATGCGCCGCCATGACTGCTGGCATGTACAAAAACGAGGAAGGCAAAACACCTTATGAAGAGTTTACCGGCGAGTTTACGGCTGGATGCATGGTTAACGTTGGCTCTTGCGTTTCTAACGCACATATTGCCGGCGCAGCCATAAAAATCGCCAACATCTTTGCAAAAAGGAATTTGAGAGCCAATTACGAGGAGATAGCCGACTACATCCTAAACCGTGTGGGCGCTGTAGGTGTTGCATGGGGAGCCTACTCCCAAAAAGCAGCCTCAATAGCTTCTGGCTTTTGGCGTTTAGGCGTACCAGTAGTTGTTGGGCCTCATGGCATTAAGTATAGGCGCATGTTGTTGGGGAGGGCTGACCGCGAAGAAGACTGGTATGTTTATGATGCCAGAACAGGCGAGAAAGTGTATGTTGGGCCTGCTCCAGAGCATTTGTTCTATGCCGCTGAAACTAAAGAGGAAGCCATGGTTATGATCGCTAAGCTTTGCATGCGCCCCAACGACACCACTAAAGGACGCGCCATAAAGCTAACACACTACATTGATTTGCATAAGCGGTTGTATGGGACGATGCCTGAGGACATTCACCGATTTGTGCGCACAGTCGCCGACATTCCAGTCACAATGAAGGATGAAATCATAAAGATTCTTGAAGAGAAGGGCTGGAAAGAGACGATTATTCCAGACCCGACGCTTCTGCCTAGGCTTATAAGGAAAAAGAAGGAGTGAAGGAGGATACGCAAGTATGGCGGCTGAACCCTGGCAGACGGCTGAAATCCCCGGACCGAAGAAGGCATTGGTAATTACAAAGCCTGAAGTTGTCGCTGCGATGATTAAGAGGGCTAAGCATCCGGTGCTTGTTGTTGGGCATAAGGCTGCTGAAACTGATTTTGAAGGCGGAAAACTCATAGACTTCATAATAGAGTTTTCCAAGAAGACCGGAATCCCTGTTGTGGCTACAGCCCACATGATAGGCGAATTCGCAAAGCGAGGCTTTAAGCCAGCGGCTTTCATGCCGGCCGTAGACATTGGAAACCGCCTTGTTGATCCTTCTTGGACGGGTGTTGACGGCAATGGACAGCATGACTTAGCCTTGTTTGTTGGGCTTTACTATTACATGGAGTGGACGATTCTTTCGGGATTGAAGCATTTTGCCCCACATTTGAAAACCATAACCCTAGATAATGTTTATCATCCCCATGCGAGTTGGTCTTTCCCAAACCTTTCCCATGAGGAGTGGGTGAAAAACCTTAAAGTCATAATGGACAAAGTTTGAAGGAGGCGAAAAGTGAAATGAGCATGTTTCAAGACATACCGGTCGACGTTGGTGTAATCTACGAGGGCGAACGCATCCGCAGAAAAGACATGTTCGTAGAGCTCGGCGGACCAGATGTCAAAGAAAAATTTGAGCTGGCGAGAGTTAAAAAGCCTGAAGAAGTCGAGGATGGGAAAATAACCATTATAGGGCCAGACATTAAAGACATGGAGGAGGGCAAAACCTACGCCTTCGGCATCCTCATAGAGGTTGCAGGTGCCAAGCTTGAGCCGGAACTTGAAGGCGTTATTGAAAGGCGGATTCACGCCTACTGCAACTATATTGAGGGTTTTATGCACTTAAACCAGCGCTATGACATTTGGCTTAGGCTTAGCAAAAAGTCCTACCAGAAGGGCTTAAACTCCTTCCAGTATATTGGAAAGGTTTTGCACAGGCTTTTCAAAAGCGAACTCCCCATTATCGAGAAGATGCAAGTAACTTTCATAACCGACGCCGAAAAGGTTAAGGAGCTCTATCCCCAAGCACTGCAGATTTATGAGGCTAGGGACGCTAGGGCAAGAGGCTTAAAAGACGAGGAAGTGGACAAGTTTTACGGTTGCATTCTCTGCCAGTCTTTCGCGCCGACCCACTGCTGTGTGATAACACCTCAGCGCTATTCCAACTGCGGAGCAATAAGCTGGTTTGACGCTAGGGCCTCGGCCAACATCGACCCGAAAGGACCAATATTCGAAATTGACAGAGGCGAACTGTTGGACCCGGTTAAGGGCGAGTATGCTGGCGTAAATGAGGCTGTTAAGAAGAGAACTTTGGGCGAGATAACCCGCGTTTGGCTTTACACGGCTTTTGGCTATCCCCACACGTCTTGCGGCTGTTTCGAAGGTGTTGCCTTCTACATTCCAGAGGTGGACGGTTTCGGCATAGTCCACAGAGGTTACAAGGAAACGACGGTAAACGGTTTAGCCTTCTCAACACTCGCAGACTCGACTGCTGGCGGACGGCAAGTAGACGGCTTCCATGGCATATCCATAGAGTATATGCGTTCTCCAAAGTTTCTGCAAGCCGACGGCGGCTACAAACGCGTTGTCTGGATGCCCAAAGAAGTGAAAGAACGGGTCAAAAACTTCATTCCAGCAGATCTTGTGGACAAAATCGCCACCGAAGAAGATGCCAAAACCATTGACGAGTTGAAGGCTTTCTTAAAGGCGCGAAACCACCCGGTTGTTGAGCATTGGAAAGAAGAGGTTGTAGCGGTTCCGGAGGCAGTTCCAGCAGAAGCTGCAGCCGAGGCAGGAGAAGAGGCTGTGCCGACAATGGTGCCAACGATTACTGCGGCGACGCTGCCCATAACTGCTGGCGGATACAAAATCATATTGAAGGATGCAAAAATCTACGCAAAACGCGTCATAATAAGGGCTGTTAAAAGCGAGAAAACCGAGAAAAGGTGAAAGGGCTTGGCGGAAGGAAAAGAGAGAGACGAAACAATTGCAGGGTTGAAGCTGAACTCGCGGCTGCTGGAGCTTCTGGCTAAACTGCAGGAAATAGAGCTGGAAGACTTTGAAATGGAGGCAGGCGACCTAGAAATTTGGCTGCAGCCAGGCGCTGTGGTGGCTCCGGCGGTTGCCCCGCCAAAAGTTGTTGCGCCACCAGTTAAGGCGAAGCCAACGCAGATAATTGAGGCGGAGTTCATTCCACCAGTTGAGACTTATTCTGGCAAGGTTGTCGAGGTTAAGATTGGAGCTACTAAAAGCGAGGGTGGAACCCGAGGAAGAACCGTGGTTATCGGCGGAGAAACCACTCCAGCTTTCTACACTTTCGAGAGGCCTACGCCTCATCCGCCAGTGATATCCCTTGACGTTTTCGACATGGAGGTGCCATTGGCAAAGGCTGTTAAAATGCATGTTAAAGATGTTTTAGGCGACCCGGCGGCTTGGGCTAAGCTGGCTGTCGAAAAGTTCGGCGCAGACATGATAACGATTCACTTAATTAGCATAGACCCCCTTGTTAAAGACGCTTCGCCAAAAGAGGCTGTTAAAACCGTTGAGGCGGTTGCCCAAGCGGTCGACGTGCCGCTGGTGATTGGCGGCTGCGGTGACCCTGTTAAGGATGCGGATGTTTTCCAAGAAGTGGCGGAAACCTTTGCTGGTGAACGTTTTCTCATAAGCTCGATTACGCGGGATATGGATGTTGAACGCTGCGCTAAATTCGTAAAGAAGAATGGGCATGTGGCGCTTTCATTTACACCTATGGACTTGAACCTTGCAAGAGAATTGAACCGTAGGCTGTATGATTTCTTGCCTAAAGAAGACATTGTCATGGACTTAACCACCGCGGCTTTGGGTTACGGTCTAGACTACGCCTTCACCAACATGGAAAGAGCCCGTCTAGCAGCTTTAATGGGCGACCCGGAGCTGGCCCATCCCATGTCATCTGGGACAACCAACGCTTGGGCAGCCCGGGAAGCATGGATGAAAATGGCTCCGGAATGGGAGCCCCGCGAGCTTAGAGGCCCCTTGTGGGAGGTTATAACGGCTTTAACACTTTTGTTGGCTGGTGTGGACTTGTTCATGATGATGCATCCAGCAGCCGTCAAAACAGTCAAGGATGTTATAGCTCAGCTTATGGGCGGCAAGTCCGGCAACACTGAAAAGCTTGTTGAATGGGTTACCGTTAAAGTTTAGATGTTTAAGGGGGTTTTAGAGGCTATGAGTGAGAGGGAAGCAAAGGGCAAAATTGGCGTTAAAGAGCTTAGCCCCATAGACATTTACAAGCTTTTGCCCCGCACAAACTGCAAGGAGTGCGGCGAAGAAAACTGCATGGCTTTTGCCACAAAAGTTGTGAACCGCGAAGTCCCTGTCGAGAATTGTAAACCGATTTTGAAGAAGGAGTTTGAAAAGGCTTACAAGCAGCTTAAGGAGATGCTCAAGCCGGCCATAAAAGAGGTGGTGATAGGCGTTGGCGACCATGCCGTTAAGCTCGGCGGAAAACTGGTTATGTACCGCCACGAGCTCACCTACTTTAACCCTACGGCTATAGCCATAGACGTAACGGACGAAATGCCAGAGGATGAAATTTTAAGCAGAATCAAAAGGACGGAGGAGTTCCGCTTCGAATACATTGGGCAGATTTTGAAGCTGGACATGATTGCAGTGCGCTCCACATCCAACGACCCAGACAAGTTTAAGGCAACCGTCAAAAAGGTGGCTGAAAACACCCAGCTGCCCATGGTTTTATGTTCGTTGAACCCGAACATTTTAGAGGCGGGGTTGATGGCGGCGCCAAAGGCTAGACCGCTGTTGTATGCGGCTACAAAGGATAATTGGCGGGAGATGGCTGAACTCGCCTTGATGTATGGATGCCCACTAACGGTTTTCGCACCCAACAACCTTAAACTTCTGAAGTCGCTGGCGAAGACGCTCGTTGAATACGGCGTGGAAGACCTTGTCTTAGACCCGGGCACTTTTGCTGGCGACGGTTTAGCTGACACGCTGAACAACTTCACAATGATAAGGCGGGCGGCATGCAAGCATGGCGACGAGCTTCTGGGTTTCCCGTTGATGGGTGTGCCCATGACTGTTTGGCTTGACAGCGCCGGAATAGCCCAAGAAATCGTGAAGTGGCGGGAAGCCTACTTGGCAGCCATGCTGATAGTGCGGTTTGCCGACATCCTAATAATGCACAGCCTAGATGGTTGGGCTTTGCTGCCAAACGTTATACTGCGGCAGAACATTTACACAGACCCCCGCAAACCAGTAGCCGTAGAACCCGGCTTGAAAGTGTTCGGCGCTCCAGACGAAAACTCGCCAGTCATGTTCACAACAAACTTCGCCCTAACCTACTACACTGTAGCGTCGGACATAGAATCCGCCAAAGTAAACGCCTACTTGTTGGTTGTGGACACGGAGGGCATAGCCGTAGACAGCGCAGTCGCCGGAAGAAAACTCACAGCCGAAAAAGTAGCAGAAGCAATAAAGGCTTCGGGAATAGAAAACAAAGTGAAGCATAGAAAACTAATCATCCCGGGAAAGGCGGCTCGCTTAAGCGGGGAAATAGAAGAACTAAGCGGGTGGCAAGTTATAGTAGGCCCAAGAGACTCTTCGGACATACCAAAATTCCTGCAAGAAAAATGGCAAACACAAACATAACAACACCAATTTTCCCCGTTAAACCGATATTTCACGCTTGGCGCGCGTTAATGGAGTTTGGGTTAGATTCTAGAGAGGGAGGGGGTAGGGAAAATAAAACTGGAAAATTGTCTAAATTCTATAGAGGGTAGTGTATTTGTTAAGCCAAACCAACCACAAATATGACTTCACCGTTCATATTATAGTTAGGCAGCATAATCCACATTAAACAATACTTTTAACAAAATGTTGCTTGTCCTCTCGCATTTGCTGATAACCCTTTATAGCGCTTCAGTTAATTAATGGTTTGGGAAGACGTATGGGTTACTTAGCTGTTTGGAAGGTTCTAGAAGAAATGATTACAGACTTCCGCAAAAAAGGTGTCGCCGTTCCATCCAACATCTTTGACGATTTGAAGTATGCGCGAACCCTCATCAACGTTTTGAGGGCCGACCCATCACGGCTTGAAACCAGCCAGAAGATTGAGGAATGCCTAAACAACGTGGAGTCTTATCTCATCTCGGAAGGGCAAAGGTTTGGAGACAAATACATAGAAGAATGGCTCAGAAAATTAGATGAGGCCGGTAGGAAGGTAGATGAGGAAGAGAGCGTTTCAAGGTTTGTTCCCGGACTACCAAAAGAACAACGTTGGGTTCGTGTCAAGCCTTCGGAGAAGATGCCAATAAACGATTTGAAAGTTTTAGCTGGAGAGTTAAATCTTTCATTTGAAGTGCAGAGCGACGGGTGCTTGCTTGTCTACGGCGACGACGAACGCATTAAGGATTTTGTCAAGAAAATGGCTACTAGGTACGGCATGAAGGCTGAGAAATAGCGTTTTAAAGTGCATAACCGTTAAAATGTGCCGATGTAACACTTTTATAGAGAGATCATACAGAATTGAGTCTCAAAGGGAATGCTGACGGGTTTCATACGAGGTGAGGGCGCGGTTTAATGCCCTATATTAAAAAAATAGAGCTTAAAGGCTTCAAATCCTTTGGATCGCAAACGGTTAAGGTTCTCCTAGACAAAGGGTTCACAGCCATAACTGGGCCCAACGGCAGCGGGAAAACAAACATTGTCGACGCGGTTCTATTTGCTTTAGGCGAGTTGAGCGTTAAGCGTCTTCGTGCAGAAAACGCCGCCAAACTGATTTTTCACGGCTCTGAAAAGGCTGGGCTAGAGAAAGCGAAAATGGCTAAGGTAATTATACAGTTCGACAACTCGGACGGACGTATACCAGTAGACACCGCAACCGTTACGATTTCCCGGGAAGTTTACAGAAACGGCCAAAGCGTTTACAGGCTTAATGGAAGGAGAATTTCAAGGGCCCACATAATGGAAATCCTTTCCATGGCAGGCATAAGCTCCACAAGCCAAAACATAATTTTACAGGGCACCATAACCCGTTTGGCAGACGTTTCCCCAGTGGAAAGGAGAAAAATAATCGAGGATTTGGTTGGGATAGCCCAATACGACGCTGAAAAGGCTGAGGCTGAGGAAAAGCTTCGGGCTGCAGACCTTTCAATACGCACCGCTATGGGAAGAATAGACGAGGTGCAAAGACGCGTCGAAGACCTGGAAAGAGAACGGAACGAGCTTCTCCGATACAACTTTCTCAAAAACGAGATTAAAAAGTTTGAAGCTGTGAAGCTTTCCCATGACATTACCCAAATACGGAAGAAAATTGAACAGGATTTAATTCAAGCGGAGAAGATAAAAAGCAAACTTGAAAAGATAAGGGCAGTCCGTGAGCAGCATAGACTTAAACGCAGAGAAATTGAGGGCGAGTGGCGAAAGCTAAGCTCAGAAATAGTTGAAGAAGGCGGCTCACAGGTTTTAAGGGTTCAGATGAGGATAGGTGAACTTAAATCCAAGCTTACCGAATTAACAACGAAAATAAGCTCTGGGAAAACAAGCCTTGAAGGACTTAAAAAAATCAGAGAAAATAACCTTCAACAATACCAGTCTATTAGGAACGAAATCCGTGAAAACCGCCTAAAAATAAGGCGCTTAAGAGCAGAATACGAGCGCATTTTGAGCGAAATTAACGCGAAGCAAGCAGAGCATGATACCCTTGCACGGGAAGCCGCACAACTTTGGGAAAGTATAGGCGAAAACAGCAGAAAGATAAGGGAAGTGGAACTGCAACTTGACAGGGACTACAAAAGGCTTGCTTTTCTAAGGTCTGAACAGGCGAAAAGCCAAACAGCCATCAAAATCCGTGAAAGGAGGCTTAGAGACCTCAATGAGCGTAGGGAAAGGTTCGCCGCCACCCTCGGCGAGCTTGGAAAATCCATGGCGGAGCTTGAAAAAGTTCAGAAGGAACAGAAAGCCCAGCTGAAAAGTTTGGAACGCATGCTTGAACGAAGAATGGCCCAGAAAGAAGCCATAGAAAGAGAAATAGCAGAAGCTGGAAAAATAGCGGAGTCAGCACGAGAGGCTGTCGTGGAGTTTGCCACACAAAGGGAGCTTGCAGAAACCGTTGCCGCAGAAGAAAAAGCCCTAAGAAGCATAGAAGAGCTCGGCGAGTTAGGCGTAATTCCCGGAGTATATGGAAGGCTGCGCAACCTAATAAAAATAGACAAGGCTTACCAAAGAGCCATCGAGGTTGCCGCCGGAGGATGGCTAGACGCCTTAGTCGTGAAGGATTTTGATGCAGCCTTCACCTGCACTGAAACCCTTAGGAGAATGAAGCTTGGACGCGTAAAAATAATACCCCTCGAGGGAATTTCAAACGCGAAACCCATAAAGGTTCCAGAGGACAAAAGTGTCAGCGGCGCCGCCTTCTCCTTCATAAAATACGCGAGGCAATATGAACCTGCAGTGTTTTTCGTTTTCGGAGACACATTGGTGGTTCAAGATGATAAAGCAGCCTTCTCTCTGTGTAATGAGGGATACCGTGCAGTAACCGTTAACGGCGACCTCTACGAGCCAGGCGGAGCCTTGGAAAGCGGTTATTATCGGGCTCCAATAGACTTTTCAGCCATAATACCAAGTGAAGCAGCCATTAAAAGTCTAGACGAAGCTGTTACAGCCCTCCAGCAGCACCTTTTAAGAAGGGAAAATGACGTAGCATCCCTTGAGGAGGAGATAGATAGAACTCACGTTGAGATTGCACGGTTGTCAGAAGCTATAAGGATGCTTGATAGGGAAATAGCCAGAGTTAAAAGAAGCATAAGGCGAGCAAAATCAAATGTTAGAAGAATAGATGCCAATATAAAACGGGTTGAAGGCGAAATTGAAGCTGAAAAGGCGAAAATTTGGACATGCAAGGCTGAGAAAAGCGCTATACAGAAGGAGATACGTAAACTTCAAGGTGAATTAGCCGTTTTAAGGCGGAAGGTTGACCCGGCCAACATTCAGGAGATGGAAGCCAAGCGGGAGAAGATTTCCGAGGAAATAAACACTTTAAGGCAGAAGCTGGGAGCTGTCCAAACCGAAATTTCCACGCTTCAGTCTCAATACGACAACGTTTTGAGAACTGGTTACAAAAATGCCAAAATCCAGTTGTCAAAGGTTGAACAGCAGCTAAAGAAGGTTGAAGGTGAAGTGGAGGCGGCGCTGCAGGAGAGGGAAAAGCTGAAACAGGAGTTGGCGGATCTGGAGAAAAGCCGAGTTGAACTTTCAAAGACGGTCTTGTCCGCCAAAGAAGAAGCGCAGAAGTTTACAGCCCAGATAGATGAGATAGATAAGGTGCTGCGCAAACTTGACGCTGAATATGAGGAAACAGACCGCTTATGGAACCAGCATCAGTTGAATATTCAAACGTCCCTAATCCAGCTTGAACAGTGGCAAAACCAGCTAAGACAGTTTGGATACGAAAAACCACTAGAAGTTACAGCCAAAGAAGTTGAAGAAGCCGAAGCTTCCTTGAGGATGCTTAAATTTGAGTTTGAAAGGATAGAAGCCGTAAACCAGCTTGCCCTCTCCCATTACGCTGAACAAATCTCCCGCTACAAAGAGTTGTCCTTAAGAATGAATGAACTTGAAAGAGAAAAACAAGCCATTTTAAGGTTTATGGAAGAAATTGAAAGCAAAAAACACAGAGTTTTCATGGAAGCCTTTGAAAAAATAAACCAAAACCTGCAAAAATACTTCTCAAAGCTTACCGGAGGCGGAATAGCCACTCTGAAACTGGAAAATCCAGAAGACCCCTTTGCCGGCGGGATAGACATGATTGTCCAATTCCCAAACAAGCCCTCCATAGTCGTTAGTGGAGCTAGCGGCGGCGAGCGCTCCGTTGCTGCAGTAGCCTTCTTATTCGCCATAAAAGAGTTCACACCAGCCGCCTTCTACATCATGGACGAGGTGGACGCGCATTTGGATGCTTTCCACGTTTCAAAACTTGCCGACCTCTTGCTAGAAGAGTCGGAAAAAGCCCAGTTTATCGTTATCACGTTGAAGCCAGAAATGGTTAACAAAGCTCAAAAAGTGTACGGAGTATATGAACGCAACGGGGTTTCAAACGTTATTTCAGCCAAGTTCCTAGAGGTGCCAAGCTGAATGGCAACAGCAATTAAAAAACCATTTTATCTCCGCCCTCCTTGGAACATTCTCTTTGAGTTCCATAAACTTGAGAAGTTGACTCCTTGGAACATTAACATCGCTTATCTGCTTACCACTTTTCTTGAGGAAATGGAGAAAACGGGACAGATAGATTTTAGGGCTTCCGGTGTGGCTTTGGACTCCTCAGCCCTCATATACTTAATGAAGTCTAAGCTATTGCTGCAGCTTGAAGAGCCTCCGCCTCCGCCCAAGCCTCTGCAAGATTTTCTTCCTCCCCCGCTGTTTCTGCCCCTTAGACATGAGTTGACATCCACAACTATAAGGCATCTACTGGAAGTTTTAGACGATGTTCTAAAGGGGGAAATACTTTCTCAAAAGCAAAAGGCTTTGCCAGAGCCAATTCTTCCGACGCCTTCAGAGATTCTCCCGCAAATCGACTATTACTTGATGGAAATTGAGCTCCAAATGGATAGGCTCTACAAATTGCTTTCTGAAATGGTGAAGGGCGCTGGAATAATTGAATTCTCAACATTAATTAAGGGTATGACGAGGCTTGAAGCCATACGCACCTTTATTCTTCTACTTTTTCTAGCTCAAAACGAAAGAGTAAGCCTATGGCAAGACGAGGAAACGGAGGAGATATACATAACCGTTGGAGGAGTTGATACTGCAGGAAGCGAAAAGCTCGCTTCATGATTCAAGCGAGCTCCAACAAGAAAAGCAGGAAAAGCTAATAGACGAGCTTGCTTTAGTTGAGGCTGCATTGTATGTTGCTGGTCGCCCTCTAACTCTTTTAGAGATCTGCTCGGTTTTAAAGACGCGGTCTAAGAACAAGGCGAAAAAGCTTGTGAAAGCGCTTATGCAGGAATACGCTAACAGAAACACAGCCCTCGAAATTCTGGAGTTGAAGGATGAAAGGTATGTTCTTCAGCTTAAAGCCGAATTCACACCCCATGTGAGGAAGCTTGTTAAAAGACCACTCCTTTCCACGGGGCCTCTGAAAACTTTGGCTTACATCGCCCTCCGACAACCAGTTTCTCAAAGGCGAGTTGTTGAAGTGCGGGGGCACCACGCCTACGGACATATTAAAATGCTTAAGGAAATGGGGCTTGTCGCTTCAGAGAGAAAGGGGCGTTCAGCACTTTTAAAAACCACGGATTACTTTGCAGACTACTTTGGCCTAAGCCACGACATCCCAACAATGAAAAGAGAGTTGAAGAAGATTCTTGAAAAAGATAAAGTATCCGAGGAATCTGAAAGCACAGATTACAGCATACAGAACGGATAGGTTTATATTCCAAGTAGCTGATAGTGAACAAGCCTAACAAGCAATTGAGAGAGGAATGGAAATGTCTGTTTGGCACGGCGACCTTCATAAAAGGAAGCCTTCAGGAGGCAAAAAACGCGCATACAGAGGCAAACGGAAATTCGAGCAAGGTTCATTTCCAGTAGAAACAATCGTGGGGGAGCCCAAAAGAAAAATCGAAAGGGGAAGAGGCGGCGGCATAAAAATCAAAGTTTTAAGCGAAAAATACGCCTGCGTGACCGACTTGAAGACTGGCAAAACGGAGAAAGCCGAAATACTGCGGGTTGTTAAGAACCCGGCAAATGTGGACTATGACCGAAGAGGCGTGATAACAAAAGGCGCCATAATAGAAACCAGCCTCGGTTTGGCACGTGTTACATCGCGTCCAGGCCAAAACGGCGTTATAAATGCTGTTTTAATAGGTGAAGAAGAGGCAAGCTAAAAGCTCTTATTTTGGGACAGCGGCACTGCGGATTTTCTGCAGTTGCTTGGCAACCTTCTTGATAATCTGATTTTTAGGCTCTTTTTTTGCAATTAGAAGCATACCTGTCTTCATCCATGGTGTTTTGGGATAGCCAGCCTCTGGAACCAACTCGTGTTCAAGGCCTAGTTTTTCAGCAGCTTCTTTCAGTTCTGAAATTTTAGGTGATGGCACAGCCAAAGTTTTTGGCACTTTCCTTCCCTCCTCTCTAGTTTTCGTCGAGTCAAAGTATGCTGGCCAAAGGATTACTTTGTCTTGTTTACGCACTGCGGTCCTCCCTCCTTACCTATGGGCAAAATAGGCTAAAATTCTTTCATCAACCTTATCTATCCTCACAAAGCCGAACCTTTCAAACTGCACTATTTGGTTGGGTTTTAGGCCCCTACACGCGTTTTCAGCTATCCCCTCAGCAAGCGTTGCGTCTGGCATTACAACTTGACATGGCACGTCAGCTCCTATAGAAACCCAATGGATAAGGGGGGCTTCAGCTCTTTTTGCATCTTCATAGGCCTCGCTTAGGAAAGATGCCTCCACAGCATAGGCTTCAACCTTTTCAACTTTAATGTTAAAAAGCTCCATGAGGCGGACAACTCTTCCAGTGCTCAAGGTTTTCAAGTCGTTTTTTGAAATCCAGAATAGAGTCTCGCTTTGCTCTGTTGGTTTTATAACGTATTCTCTGAAGCCTCTTTCGGGGTGTTCTGGATGTAGCCTAATCTTGGCTGTAAAAGTTTTCGAAATTCGTCGTACTGTGAGTTGGATTGGGTTTTGCACAAAG
>Ga0207433_10008976_pt1 | contig 16076 bp, 11 predicted proteins | sample YelNatPaOPGAMG01_FD_187559 | JGI IMG/M metagenome (GOLD analysis project Ga0207433, IMG submission 187559) | Hot spring thermophilic microbial communities from Obsidian Pool, Yellowstone National Park, USA - OP-RAMG-01 (SPAdes) (version 3) | ecosystem: Environmental > Aquatic > Thermal springs... | reverse complement strand
CTGCTGCAAAGATAATCATCCTTCTTAAGATATAAAGCGGGTCTTCCCCTCCTTCCAGCATCCTGACGAGGTAATAGATAGCAGCATCCGGGTCTCCTCCCCTCATGCTCTTTATGAAGGCTGAAATCAAATTATAATGCTCTTCACCATCCCTGTCGTAATGGATACCCTTCTCTGGAATTGCTCTCAGAATATCTTCTTTTGTCAGGACATCTCCATATTTTTTTCCTGAAAAAGAAAAGGCGCTTTCCAGAAGGTTTATTCCCGACCTCAAATCTCCATCAGCAAACTGGAGAAGGACATCAAAGGCTTCGTCATCAATCTTCGTTCCCTTAAGACCTTCTGGATGGTTCAAAACCCTTTTAAATATCTCTATCATCTGTTCCTTATCGGGTTTCTTCAAAACAATGAGTGCCATCCTTGAAAGAAGGGATGTCTTCAAAACAAAGGATGGGTTTTCAGTGGTTGCACCGATTATAACTACCTCCCTTTTTTCAAGATATGGAAGGAGGAAATCCTGCTGTGCCTTGTTGAACCTGTGAATCTCATCTATAAATATCGTTGCATACCTGCCAGTTTTCTTTCTTATCTGAATTCCCTCATCAATAGCCTTTTTTACCTCCTTTAAGGATGCGCTTCCTGCTGAAAATGAAAAGATAAATTCTGATACCTCCCTTGCAATAGCAAGACCGAGGGTTGTCTTTCCGCTTCCAGGTGGTCCCCATATAACAAAAGATGGAGGTGGATGGATTTTCAATCTCTTCTTTATGGATTCAATGATTTCATCCTCTCCTATTATCTCATCGAGCCTTCTCGGTCTTACCCTTTCATAAAGTGGAAGCTCTCCACCCTTCCCTTCCTTCATATCAGATGGAAATAATGTCCAATGCTCAACCATGCATTTATTATTATAATACCTGCAATATCACATAGCAACCCCACCTTCATCATTTCAGTAATTCTTATGTATCCCGAAGAATAAACTATGGCATTTGGAGGGGTTGAGACCGGGAGGAAAAAGGCGAGACTGCAGGCATAACATGTAGCAAGGGATGGCATAACCGGAGAAATGCCATTCTTCTGGCAAAAGGATATAACAAGTGGAATGAGCATATTTGTTGCAGCAGTGTTTGACATAACCTCAGTAAAGAGAACACCAATTATGCTGAAAAATAAAGTAACATAAAAAATATTTGAATGACTTATGAAAGAAAAAAATCTATCGGACAAAAAACCACCCAGACCTGTTTTTATTATCATTTCACCAAGTGTAAGTCCTCCACCAAAAAGGAGAATTGTATCCCATTCTATCTCCTTGATAATGGAGGGAGAAAGGGTGAACTCTAAATTTTTTATGTTTGTCGGAATGAGGAAAAGAAGTATTGCCCCACCAACTGCAGGAATTGTCTCGTGAATCCTCGTTGAAAGAATTTTCTTTAGATTTTCATCCTTCAAAAATGCCTGAAGAATTCCAGGAACAACCCAGAAGAATACAACTGCTCCGAGAACAAAAAGGAGATTTTTTTGAGCCCTTGATAATCCTTTATTTGTCTCCACAATCTGAACTTCTTCAATCTCTCTCTTTTTTATATAAACAAGCCTCATTATCAGATATGTTGAAAGAAAGGTCAAGAATGTCATCGGGATTGCTATCAACATCCATTTCAAAAATCCCATATGGTAATTCAAAAGGGTGTCAAAGAATCCAAGGGTTATGAGATTCGGAGGGGTTCCAACAGGTGTGCTTATTCCACCTATGGATGCGGAGTAAGCCATAAATAGAAGGAGACCGCATATAAAATTTCTCTCCCTAACCCCCTTTGCAACGCCGTATGCAAGTGGAAGAAGCATTGCTGTTACTGCTGTATTGCTCAGCCAGAAAGAAGAGAACCAGGAAAACCCACACAGCAAAAGGACAATTGCCCTTGAATCCCTTCCTGCTATTCTCAGGATTTTCACTGCAAAATACCTGTCAAGTTCATGCTTTCTTATGCCCTCTGCTATTATGAAACTTCCGAGGAAGAGAAAAATTATCGGGTTTGAAAACTCGGAAAAAGCCTCTTTTGGACTCGCTATTCCAGTTATTATGACGAGAAAAGGGATGGTTAGAGATGTGAGACCAAGAGAAATGGGCTCTCCAATCCACCAGACAATAACCAGACAAAAAATGGACAGGAGTTTATGGGCAGAAGCTGAGAGCCCTTCAACAGGGATAAAATAAACGCATAACGCCAGAGCTGGTCCCAAAAACAGTGAAATTCCCCTTCTCAACCTTTCACCCATCCCCGGGCTTTCTGCTCTATAAGTCATTGAAAACTATTTTAATACCATTAAAACCGCTTTCAAGCATTATCTCTGAAAAATCTAAGTTTTGATTACAGGTTTATTTTTTGATATAATAAAAAAATGAAATATATTTTTATCTTGAAAGCAATTCTTTTTCTCCTTTCACCTCCTGATTTAAGGGTGTATAAAGAACTGCCTGGAATCAAAAGGGAGGAATTAAAATTATTTCAGGAGGTTATTAGATACCTTTACCCGCCCTTTTATCCCGAACCTGTTTCAGGAGAAAAGAGATGTGCTGTCCTTGTGGGTGAATTTTCGGATGTCAAAGTAAAATATCCAGATGGAATGACATTTATTGAATATCTAAAGGAGATGTTTTTCAGGACCCCTACTGAACCAGTGAAGTTTTATCCCTATCCGAGCATGAACGAGTTTTATACTGAGATGAGTATGGGAAAGTTCTGGATATCCGGAAATGTATTCGGAATATATCCTGTTTCAAATACAGAGGCATGCTATGGAAGTGGAATTTGCAATGACGACCCAATAATATGCTCTCCAAATCAGGATGGGGGAACCTGTCTCGGTGCATTGAATTTTGTAAAAGAAGTTGTTACTGCTGCTGATAGTGATGTTGATTTTAGGAACTTTGATTCCGATAATGATGGATTCGTTGATTGCCTCATTGTCGTCCATGCAGGATATGGTGGGGAACAGAAATGCGAGTCATTAAGCGGATGCAATAAACTATGGTCGCTTTCTTATGCATTTTCAGCAACCGGAAGTTATTACATAACCAATGATGGTGTAGAAATTGACAGGTTTATAGTTGGACCTGAACTTACAGCTGTTCCAAGGAATGGGTCCGAGGAATTCATAGATATGGGGGTTTATGCCCATGAGTTTGGACATCTCTTAAACCTTCCAGACCTCTATGATACGGACCTTTCAAGCTGTGGAGTTGGGGTCTATGACCTCATGGGTTATGGTGTTCACGGGCCATCCCCTTCCTATCTATCTGCATGGTCAAGGTTGAAACTCGGATGGGCAGAGGTTATTGATGTAAATCTTGAAAAACCGCAGTGTGGATATTTGTTAAAATCCTTTCTTGATGGAGGGAAAATTCTAAGGGCATGGGCTTACGATGAAAAGGAGCCAGGAAAGCAGTATTTTCTTGCAGAATTCAGACCAAAGAGGGGGCTTGATGAAGACCTGCCATCAAACGGTCTCCTTATATGGCATATTGATGAGAATATGACATCAAACAATAATGAATGGTATCCCGGAAATGAAATAGAAGGAAACCACTACATGGTAGCCCTTGAACAGCCTGACGGTCGTTATGAACTTGAAACAACAGGTTTCAGGATGTGCAGGGAAATTGCCGATGAGGGAGACTATTACAGACCCGGAGATGAGTTCACTCCCTATTCCAATCCAAATTCTTCCTATTATGGGGGGCGAGTCACCGGTGTATGGATTAAGCCCGTGACATTTCCATACTCTGAAACTGAGGGAATAAGCCTTGTTTTTGAGGTAAACACTTCAGAGACATTCAAAGCCCCATACATTTATCAAAACCCACCGGATTCTGCTATCCTTAATGAGGAGTATGTTGCTGAATTGAAAATTGATGGCTATCCGTTTCCGGATGTTGAAATTTATGAGCCAGAAGATGCAACTTTTGATGGAAAAAACATAAGATGGATTCCAAAAGGTGTGGGAAGATACCATTTCAAAATCCATCTTGTAAACTGCGCAGGGGATTCCTATTTTGAATGGTATGTCAATGTGGAAAGGGCAACACTTATCGCCGATGAATCAGTGCCATACTGCCTCATCACCCATATTTTTAAGGACAACGAATTTCTGAGATTTGCGAGGAAAATAAGAAAGGTTTTACTTGCTCTGCCTAATGGTAAAGGAATTGTCAATTTTTACTACGATTTTTCAAGATGGGTTCTTACTTCTCGTGAACCATTTAGAGATATTTTGGTTGAAACAATAAAAGTCCTTCTGAAAAGTCTATTTCTCCTTTTCTATATCCCGCTATTTTTCTTGAAAAAGAGATTTGGGATGGTAAATTTTAATTGATGAAAGAAAAGGGCAGAATTACCTTTACCTTTCTGTTTATTTTGCTCATTATTGGTGCTGGAGTTTATTTTGTCGTTAAGACCGTTCCTGTATATATAAAGTGGACAGAGATAAAGGGGGTTGTAGAAACGAACCTGAAAAGGTCGTTTATGAACTATGAAGAATTTGAAAAGGCAGTGATTGAGAAGTGGAAGGAGATGAACCTTGACCTTTCTGAGATAACATTCTCCCGCCTTGAGGGCGATGAGATTTATCTTTCCTATACAAAGGAAGTTATTTACTTTGGACGGTGGTCATATCCTTTTAAATTTGAATTCAGAGCCCAGTTTAAAGCAGGAGAAGAATAAATGCTTGTGGTAAACGCTAAGGACATGGACAGGATGATAAGGAGGCTGGGGGCAGAGATTGCAGAGAGCATAGGTGGATTTGAAAAGGTGGGAGTGATTGGAATAAGGACCGGAGGCGTTTTTCTTGCTGAAAAGCTGATCAAAGTTATTTCAAAATTAGAAAAGGGGATAAAAATTGATTACGGGATTCTTGACATAACCCTTTACAGGGATGACATATCCAGAATAGGACCAAATCCAGTGGTAAAGGAGACAAAGATTGATTTTTCCGTTGACAATCTACCAATTATTCTTGTTGACGATGTTTTTTATACGGGAAGAACTGTGAGATGTGCGATGGATGCAATAATGGATTTAGGAAGACCGAAGTGGATTAAACTTGCAGTGCTTGTTGACAGGGATGAAAGGGAATTACCCATCAGACCGGATTTCTGCGGGACCAAGCTTTCTGTAAGAAAAGGAGAAAAAGTAATAGTAAAATTTGAAGGAAAAGAGAGAGGTATATATGTTGAAAGTGCGATTCAAAAAAAGGCATCTTCTTGAGATAAAGAGCCTCACAAAGGAGGAGATTGAGACTATAATAGAAACTGCGAGGTCTATGAGGGAAGTGCTTTCAAGACCGATTAAAAAGGTCCCTGCTTTGAGAGGGAAAACGGTTGTAAACCTATTTTTTGAGCCGAGCACGAGAACCAGGACATCCTTTGAACTTGCTGCAAAGGCATTGAGTGCGGATGTGGTGAATTTCGCAGCGCAGGCATCAAGCGTCGTAAAGGGAGAAACCCTCCTTGACACAGTAAAAAACATAGAGGCAATGAATGCTGATATAATTGTGATAAGGCATTCTGCAGAAGGTTCTCCCCATTTCCTCGCAGAAAGAACAAGAGCATCCATTGTCAATGCCGGGGATGGAGCCCATGAACATCCTACACAGGCTCTCCTTGATTTATTGACCGTCCTTGACCATAAGAAGAGGGTTGATGGTCTTCTCATAGCAATAGTTGGAGACATCCTTCACAGCAGGGTTGCCCGTTCTGGAATTTACTGCTGGAAAAAAATGGGCGCCCATGTAAGGGTTGTTGGACCACCCACCTTGATGCCGAGGTTTATTGAAGAATTGGGTGTGGAAGTCTATTCAGACCTTAAAGAAGGACTTAAGGATGTGGATGTGGTTTATACATTGAGAATTCAACTGGAGAGGCAGAAGGGTTCTTTCTTCCCAAACCTTTCAGAGTATTCTTCCATCTATGCCATAACACCTGAAACGATAAAGTATGCTAAAAAAGATGCGGTAGTCATGCATCCTGGACCGGTCAACAGGGATGTGGAACTCTTTGCAGAAGTAGCTGACAGTTCCCGTTCTTTGATTCTAAATCAGGTGACAAATGGAGTGGCTGTGAGAATGGCAGCGCTTTACCTTATTGCAGGAGGCAAAGCATGAGACTTCTTCTCAAAAAAGGAAGGGTTATCTCCCCTGGAATAAAAGATGGGGAGTATGACATTTTGATAGAAAACGGAAGGATAAAAAGGATAGATAAGGGAATTTCCGAGAAAAAGGGAAGGGTGATAAACCTGAGGGGTCTTCTAACATTTCCTGGCTTTATTGACATCCATACCCACTTAAGAGACCCCGGCTGGGAATACAAGGAGGATATAGAAAGCGGTTCAAAGGCTGGAGCGTGGGGTGGTTTTACAGCTATTGCCTGTATGGCTAACACAAATCCAGTTAACGACAATCCATCCGTTACAAGGTATATAAGGGAAAAGGCAAAAGAGGTTGCAGTCATAAAGGTCCTTCCTGTTGGTGCGGTCACAAAGGCTCTTAAAGGTGAGGAATTATCAGAAATGGGAGGTATGTTCAGAGAAGGTGCGGTCGCCTTTTCCGATGACGGAAATTACATAAAAAATTCAATAGTTATGAGGAGGGCTCTTGAGTATGCAGGCATATTTGACCTACCGATAATTTCCCATCCGGAGGATACTACTCTTTCAGGAGAGGGAGTGGTGAACGAAGGTCTATCCTCCCTCATAAGTGGAATGAAGGGAATACCTCCTGAATCAGAGGAAATTGCAGTTTTCAGGGACGCAACCCTGTGTTCCCTCACTAAAAGGAGGCTCCACCTTACCCATATATCAACAAAGGGTTCGGTGGAGATAATAAGAGGTTTCAAAAAGAAAAATGTAAAAGTCACATGTGACGCCACTCCCCATCATCTATTTTTTACTGAAAAGGAAGTCTTCCGGTTTGACCCCAATTTCAAGATGAAGCCACCTTTAAGGTCAGAGGAAGACAGAGATGCCCTCTTTAAAGGTCTTGCTGATGGAACGATTGACATGATTGCAACAGACCATGCTCCGCACGATAAAGCCACAAAGGAGGTAGAGTTCAATTTTGCTCCCTTCGGTGTCATTGGGTTGCAGACCGCATTGCCTGTTGTTCTTCACCTATGGAGAGAAGGAGTGATAAAACTACAGGATATTCCTGTAAAATGTTCCCTCAACCCTGCAAAACTTTTAGGATTAAGGGATTGGGGACTGATAAAAGAAAAATATGTGGCATCAATAACAGTGGTCAATCCTGATGTCCAGTGGACATTTACAGAAGATTTAATTCTTTCAAAGAGCTCAAATTCTCCGTTTCTTGGAATGAAACTGAAGGGAAGGGCTGTCCTCACAATCTCCGAGGGAAGGATTTCATATTACGATGAAAAGATATGAAGAAGGCTGTTCTTTATCTTGAAAAAGGAAAGTTTTTTGAAGGATTGAGCTTCGGAGCAGAGGGAACTGCAGTTGGGGAGGTGATTTTCAATACGAGCATGTCGGGTTATCAGGAAATTCTCACAGACCCATCATACCATGGACAAATAGTTGTTATGACATATCCCCACATAGGAAATGTTGGAGTCAACAGAGAGGATATGGAATCAAGGAGACCATTCCTTTCCGGATTTGTTGTGAGAAATGCCTGTAAAGTTCCTTCCTCCTGGAGGGCTGAAAAGTCCATTGACGAATTTCTCAAGGAATGGAACATAGTTGGGATAGAAAAGGTTGATACGAGGGAGATAACAAGGGAGATAAGGGATAACGGAGCGCAGATAGGAGTTATATCAACGGAGATTTTTGATATAAAGGAACTCAAAAAAATTGTTGAAACCGCCCCGAGGATAGAAAACAGGGATATTGTCAAAGATGTCTCTACGGATAAGCCCTATGTATGGAGGGAAGGAAGCTGGAGATATGGAGAAGGATATCATAAGCCAAAAAATTTCAGATACAGAATAGCAGCGATTGATTGCGGAATAAAACACAACATAATGAGGCTCATGGCAGACCTCGGATGTGAGGTTTATGTTTTCCCATACGATACGGATTATAAAGAAATCCTTGAAATCTCTCCCCATGGACTTTTTATATCCAATGGTCCAGGAGACCCGAGACCCCTTGAAAAGACCATAGAGACGATTAGAAATCTTCTCGGAAGAATACCTGCCTTTGGAATATGCCTCGGGCATCAACTTATTGGACTTGCCCTCGGAGGAGTTATTAAAAAGTTGAAATTCGGGCATCACGGAGGAAACCATCCGGTTAAAGACCTTTCAACTCAAAAGGTTGAAATAACAGCCCAGAATCACAACTTTGTAATTGACATTGAGAGCCTGTCTGACAAGGATGTAGAGATTACACATATAAACCTTTACGACCATACCCTTGAAGGAATTAAGTCCTCAAAGCTCAAGTTTTTCAGCATTCAATACCATCCGGAAGCCTCACCGGGACCACACGATGCAAGATACCTCTTTAAGAGATTTGTTGATTCACTGGGGTGAACTATGTATGAACAGAGAATTTTTGATATAGTTCCATCACTCATAAACGAAAAGAAAGTAAAAATCGTTCTCTTCGTCATAGATGGGCTTGGAGGGATAAATCGTTCAGGAAAGACCGAGCTTGAAATGGCAAATACACCCAATATGAACCGAATTGCAAAAATTTCTTCTCTCGGAATGATAATTCCTGTTCTTCCCGGAATAACACCAGGAAGCGGACCAGCCCATTTATCTCTATTCGGTTACGACCCGTTAAAATGGGATATAGGAAGGGGTGTTCTTTCTGCACTTGGAGTTGACCTTGAACTTAAGAAGGGAGATGTTGCTGCGAGGGGAAATTTTGCAACCATAGACAGAAACGGATTGATAGTTGATAGAAGGGCAGGAAGAATCCCGGATGAGGAATGTGCGAGGCTCTGTGAAAAATTGAATTCCTCATTAAAGGAGATTTCTAAAATAAAAGTTGGTTTTTATCCCGAAAAGGAACACAGATTTGTCCTCCTTCTCAGGGGTAAAAACCTCTCACCCTTCCTTTCGGATACAGACCCACAGAAAACCGGAGTGCCTCCGTTAAAGACAAAGGCTTTGAGAAAAGGAGCTGAAACAACCGTGAGAATTGTGAATACCATTGTGGAAAAAGCTCTGAAAGTTCTTTCGGATGAGCCAAAGGCGAATTCAATTCTTCTAAGGGGATTTTCCTCGGTTCCTGATATTCCATCGTTTTCATCCATTTTCAAGTTAAAAGCCTGTGCAATAGCAGAATATCCGATGTACAGAGGGCTTGCAAGGTTGCTGGGGATGGAGGTTATGAAAAAGCCATCATCCCCTGAAGATATAATTTCCCTTCTAAAGGAAAACTATGAAAACTATGACTTCTTTTACATCCATTTCAAAAAGGCAGACAGTTATGGTGAGGATGGGAATTTTGAAGAAAAGGTGAAAGCGATTGAAAAAGCAGACTATATAGCAGGAGAAATATTCAATCTTGCTCCGGATGTTCTTGTCATAACTGGTGACCACTCAACTCCATCTGAACTTAAATCCCACAGCTGGCATCCTGTTCCTCTCCTTTTATATTCAGAATCTGCGAGGATGGATGGATTTGAAAAATTTAGCGAGATGAATGCAAGATGTGGTAGTTTGGGCATATTTCCTTCTGTTTACCTTATGCCCCTCATCCTCGCCCACGCAGGCAAACTCCAGAAATTCGGCGCATAAGAGGAAAGTGGAGCGAGGGTGTCCTGTGGAATTTTATAAAAATTTATGTATAATTTAATCAAGAGAGCACTAAATGAAAAGAAAAAAAAGGGTGTATTTAGATACTTCTGTGATTTCAGCATTATTTGATGAGAAAAATCCTGAAAGAAAATTACTTACGCAAGCGTTTTTTAAGGAAATAAAAAATTTTGAACCTTTCATCTCTGAAATTACTATTGCTGAGGCTGAGAGGACACCTGACCCAAAAATTAGAAAGAAAATAAAAGATGTGATACAACTATTCCCCGTTTTTTACTTGACCGGGGAGGTCGAATGGTTAGCAAATCAGTATATTCGTTATGGTGCGGTTCCAGAAAATTATCCTGAAGATTCTTATCATATTGCTGTTGCTGTCATAAATGAGGTTGATTACCTTTTGAGCTGGAATTTCAGGCATATTGTCCGTGCCAAAACAAAAGATATAGTAAGGATGGTAAATACCTTAAATAATTTTAAGCAAATAGAAATAATGACGCCGGCAGAATTGCTATAGGAGGTAGATATGGGCAAAGTTGAAAAACAAGATTTGGAGGAAATAAGAAAAGCGGTAGAAAAAGAATTTCCCGAAGACCCTGCTTTACAGCAGGTTCACATCGCACGAAAAATAATTTCTAAAGAAGCGGAACTTGAAGGATTAAGTTTTCTGGAATATATTAAAATAATAAGGAAACGAACCAAAAAATGAAAATCGTCTGAAGAAATTATTTTTGTTGAACCTTAAAAAATCAACCCTTCAGCCTATTTCCGCCTATTAAAGGATGACCCCATTTTTCGCCTCCCCGGGTTTTTCAACTCCCCTCTTTTTTAAAGAGGGGTTGGGGGAGATTTTTAAAATAATAAAAATTTACGAAAAAATTTATAGAGGGAAAATCCCTCAACAAAGGAAGAAAGTCAGATAATTTCTTCCCAACCTTCCCTTGCTTCCTTACTCTTCCCCCCTCTTTGAAGAGGGGGGACACAGGGGGGAGATGAACCCCTCCCTGCCCTCCCCTTAAAAAGGGGCGGGGAAATAAGTTCGGGAAGGAGCAAAGGGAAAGAGCTCAGATAATTTCTTCCCAACCCTCCTTCTCCCTCAGCCTATTTAAATATAGGAGATTTTAAAGATTAGTCTTGACAGAAAACGAAATTCTTGCAACTTTTTCCTTGACTTTTGTATTCAGGCTTTCTATTATTGAATTGTATGAGGACAATTAATAAAAAGGAGGGACAAATGAAGAAAAGGAGTCTGGTTAATGGTCTAATAATAATCATAGCATCAGTAATTATCGCCTCCTGCGGTAAAAAGGGGAATGAATGCAAGACAAATGCTGACTGCCCATCGGGTGAGATATGCATCGCTGGTAGCTGTGAGAGCCCTGAGAAGTGTTCAAAAGATTCGGATTGTGAAAGTGGATATGTGTGTTTAAATAATATCTGCATTCCGAAGGAGGCAGGAAAGTGCAACACTGATTCGGATTGCCCCCCAAACTATACATGTGAGAATAAAAATGGAATTTGTGTAACTCCTCAGGACACCACCCCACCAGAAACAACAATTACTTCATACCCAAAAAATCCTACCAACTCTACATCAGCAACATTTGAGTTCACCTGCGATGAAGAAAACTGCACCTTTGAATGTAAACTGGATAATGGAGCGTATTCTTCATGCTCATCACCAAAGACATATATAAACCTTTCAGAAGGTTTACATATATTCTATGTTCGGGCAAAAGATTCTGCTGGAAACACTGACCCAACACCGGCAAGTTATTCCTGGACAATTGATATAACCCCTCCTGAAACAACAATCACTTCATATCCACAAAATCCAACTAATTCCACATCTGGAACATTTGAATTTATTTGTAATGAAGCAAGTTGCACCTTTCAATGTAAAATTGATAATGGTTCCTGGGAATCCTGTTCATCACCAAAAACATACACAAACCTTTCAGATGGCTCTCATACATTTGAGGTAAGAGCAATTGATTCAGCAGGGAATATTGACAAAACACCAGCAACCTACTCATGGACAATTGATTCCATACCACCTGAGACAACAATCACCTCATATCCACAAAATCCCACAAACTCATCATTAGCAACATTTGAATTTACCTGCGATGAAGGAAACTGCGTCTTTGAATGTAAGGTGGATAATGGAGCGTACTCTTCATGTTCATCACCAAAGACATTTACAAACCTTTCAGAAGGTTTACATATATTTTATCTCCGTGCGAAAGATTCTGCTGGAAACACTGACCCTACACCGGCGAGTTATTCCTGGACAATTGATATAACCCCACCAGAAACAACAATCACTTCTCAACCTCCGAATCCGAGCAATTCAACACTATCAGTATTTGAATTTACATGCAACGAGGAACCATGCACCTTTGAATGTCGGCTGGATAATGGTGGATGGGTATCCTGCACATCACCGAAGATATACAGTGGGCTTTCCGATGGCTCCCATACATTTGAGGTAAGAGCAATTGATTCAGCAGGTAATGTTGCTTCAAATCCAGCATTATATTCGTGGACGGTTAATTTAATAGATACTTGGCATTGGGAGGTCAGTCCTACAAATCCACCATCAGCAAGGGTTGGACATACAGCAGTCTGGACGGGCAATGAAATGATTGTCTGGGGTGGATTGGGAGGTGATAATACAGGCGGTCGTTATGATCCATCAACGGATTCTTGGACACCAACATCAACAACAAACGCACCATCACGCAGGTATAATCACACTGCGGTATGGACAGGTTCAGAGATGATTGTATGGGGGGGATTTTATTATGATGGTGGTCCGCATTATTTAAATACAGGAGGTCGTTATAACCCTTCAACGGATTCATGGACGCCAACTACAACTATAGGAGCACCATCAGGAAGAGAGGAGCATACAGCAGTCTGGACGGGCAATGAAATGATTGTCTGGGGTGGATTTTATGGAGGTGGTTTAAACACAGGAGGTCGTTATGATCCATCAACAGATTCATGGACGCCAACATCAACAATAAACGCACCAGCGGGAAGGTATTGGCACACAGCAGTCTGGACGGGTCAGGAGATGATTATCTGGGGAGGGGGTAACGATAAGGGTGATTTAAACACAGGAGGTCGTTATAACCCTTCAACGGATTCATGGATTCCAACTTCAACAACAAATGCACCAGCAGGAAGGGCTTTCCACACAGCAGTCTGGACAGGTTCAGAGATGATTGTGTGGGGAGGATATGATAGTAATTATTTTTGTTTGGATACCGGTGGTCGTTATAACCCTTCAACGGATTCATGGATTCCAACTTCAACAACAAATGCACCAGCAGGAAGAACCCATCATACAGCAGTATGGACAGGGACAGAGATGATTGTGTGGGGAGGATGGGATAATTATGGTGCTATAAACACAGGAGGTCGTTATAACCCATCAATAGATAGCTGGACAGCAACATCCACTACAAACGCGCCATCAGCAAGGAATGGGCACACAGCAGTCTGGACAGGTTCAGAGATGATTATATGGGGGGGATATTATGGCGATGATACCGGAGGTCGTTATAATCCTTCAACGGATTCATGGATTCCAACTTCAACAACAAATGCACCAGCAGGAAGAGAGGCGCATACAGCAGTGTGGACGGGTCAGGAGATGATTATCTGGGGAGGGTATAATGATAGGGGTTATTTAAATACAGGCGGTCGTTATGATCCCTCAACGGATAGTTGGATACCAATATCCACAATAAATGCGCCATCGGCAAGGATTAGGTACACAGCAGTATGGACGGGAATAGAGATGATTGTATGGGGAGGAAGTGATGGGGATAATTATTTTAACACAGGTGGTCGTTATAACCCATCAATAGATAGCTGGACAGCAACATCCACTACAAACGCGCCATCAGCAAGGAATGGGCACACGGCAGTATGGACAGGTTCAGAGATGATTGTGTGGGGTGGATATTATTATGATGGCACCTCTTCTTATTTCTTCAATACTGGTGGGCGCTATAATCCTTCAACAAATACTTGGAAACCAACTGCAACCACAGATGCACCATCAGCAAGGGTTGGACACACGGCAGTATGGACAGGTTCAGAGATGATTGTATGGGGAGGAAATGATGATACAGGTAGGTATTTAAATACTGGAGGTCGTTATAATCCATCAACGGATTCATGGACGCCAACTACAACTATAGGAGCACCATCAGGAAGAGAGGGGCATACAGCAGTTTGGACGGGTCAGGAGATGATTATCTGGGGAGGGTATAATGATAGGGGTTATTTAAATACAGGCGGTCGTTATGATTCCTCAACGGATACATGGAAATCAACTTCCATCGTGGATGTAATATTAAAAAGCGATGATTTTGAAACCGGAGATTTTCACAATCTCCCATGGGTCACGGGTGGTGATAATAGCTGGTATGTTCAAAGTGCTGTGAAGTATTCAGGAAATTATTCAGCAGAATCTGGAACAATTGCAGGTAATCAGAGTTCTTATCTTGAAATCACTCTAACATTTGATGAACCAGGAATGATTTATTTTTATCGTAAAAGCTCATGCGAGTCCAATTGTGGTTTTCTCAGTTTTCAGATAGATGGAGTTCAACAGGCCGGATGGGGAGGAGAGATAGATTGGACTGAGAGTGGGTATGAATATCCAGCAGGAACCCATACATTCCGATGGGAGTATAAGAAGTATGGAACTGGAGGCAGTGGAAGCGATAAAGCATGGATAGATAACATAAGGTGGGTCAAAGGTGCACCATCAGCAAGGGTTGGACACACGGCAGTATGGACAGGTTCAGAGATGATTGTGTGGGGTGGCTCTTACGGTTATGAGCCATGTAATTTAAACACAGGTGGTCGTTATAACCCTTCAACGGATTCATGGGTAGCAACCTCAATAATAAATGCACCAGCAGCAAGGACCTGGCACACAGCAGTATGGACAGGGGCAGAAATGATTGTATGGGGAGGATGGGGTGGTTTTTATTTAAATAGTATTGGTCGTTATACGCCGTGATGGAGAAAATCATATGAAAGGTCAAGGATTTATAAAAATGGAAAGGAGGAAGATATGAAAAAGGAAATTTCATTGGGCGTTTTTGTAGTTTTTATGGCATTAACATTTGCTTCCTGCGGGAAAAAGGGAAATGAATGCAAGACGAATGCTGACTGCCCATCTGGTGAGATATGCATCGCTGGTAGCTGTGAGAGTCCTGAGAAGTGTTCAAAAGATTCGGACTGTGAAAGTGGATATGTGTGTTTAAATAATATATGTATTCCGAAGGAGGCAGGAAAGTGCAATACCGATTCGGATTGTCCAGTGAGCTATGTGTGCCAAAATGGCGAATGTGTACCAAAGCCTGTTCAGGGATGCTCTTCAGACAATGACTGTCCATCCGGTCAGGTGTGTGAAAATGGAATTTGTGTAACTCCGCAGGACACCACCCCACCAGAAACAACAATTACTTCATACCCAAAAAATCCTACCAACTCTACATCAGCAACATTTGAGTTCACATGTGATGAAGGAAGTTGCACCTTTGAATGTAAACTGGATAATGGAGCGTATTCTTCATGTTCATCACCGAAGACATTTACAAACCTTTCAGAAGGTTTACATACATTTTATCTCCGGGCGAAAGATTCTGCTGGAAACACTGACCCAATACCGGCAAGTTACTCATGGACAATTGATATAACCCCTCCTGAAACAACAATTACTTCTCAACCCACAAATCCGAGCAATTCAACACTATCAGTATTTGAATTTACATGCAACGAGGAACCATGCACCTTTGAATGTCGGCTGGATAATGGTGGATGGTTATCCTGCACATCACCGAAGATATACAGTGGGCTTTCAGATGGCTCTCATACATTTGAAGTAAGAGCAATTGATTCCGCAGGGAATATTGACAAAACACCAGCAACCTACTCATGGACAATTGATTCCATACCACCTGAGACAACAATCACTTCATATCCACAAAATCCCACAAACTCAACTTCTGCAACATTTGAGTTCACATGCGATGAAGGAAGTTGCACCTTTGAATGTAAACTGGACAATGAAGCGTATTCTTCATGTTCATCACCAAAGACATTTACAAACCTTTCAGAAGGTTTACATATATTCTATGTTCGGGCAAAAGATTCTGCTGGAAACACTGACCCTACACCGGCGAGTTATTCCTGGACAATTGATATAACCCCACCAGAAACAACAATCACTTCTCAACCTCCGAATCCGAGCAATTCAACA
>Ga0207433_10008965_pt1 | contig 16093 bp, 8 predicted proteins | sample YelNatPaOPGAMG01_FD_187559 | JGI IMG/M metagenome (GOLD analysis project Ga0207433, IMG submission 187559) | Hot spring thermophilic microbial communities from Obsidian Pool, Yellowstone National Park, USA - OP-RAMG-01 (SPAdes) (version 3) | ecosystem: Environmental > Aquatic > Thermal springs >... | reverse complement strand
CAAAACCGACAATAAAATTAGAGAAAGAGACACAGAGGCACAGGATAATTAATTATCCTCTTCCTTAAACCAGAAAATTAAAAATTTAATATACGTTATATTTTGCCGAAAATATTCAAAAAGCATAAACTATATTGGGAACATGCATCATCCTCTTCAAACATTCCTGCCTTTTCCTCTATTTGTAACCTCTTAGAACCTGATAGTTTCCAGTGGAATACCCTTATGTTTATCCCTAAAACCTTAATTAAATTGCAAAAATACTCATAAATGAAACTGGGAATTTATTTTGATATCACAAAAGAAATGGTTGATAGATGCAGTGAGATCACAGGTCTTCCAGCAGAGGTAAGGCCGGATCATCCCACTGAAATTGAGCTCATACAGAAGGACTTTCTGCTTGGACCTGAAACGAAGCTAATTCAGACAATAACAGCCGGAGTGGATCATGTGAAAATAACAGAAATTCCAAAAAACGTTACCTTCTGCAGCAACGCTGATGCGTTTTCCGATCCCGTTGCGGAGCATGCCTTTGCTCTTATCCTTTCACATATAAGGAAATTATGCACTTTTGATTCCATGACCAAAAATGGGACATGGAAGAAACTTCCTGTGTCCTCACTGAAGCACAAGACTCTTGGCATACTTGGTTACGGAGGCATTGGAAGATCCTGTGCAAGACTTGGAAAAGCCTTTGGTATGAAGATTATTGCATTTACAAGAACTCCTGGTGACGGGACAAACGTGGATAGGTTTGTGAATAAGCCTGATGAGATATTCAGGGAAAGTGATGTTGTCATAATAGGCCTTCCACTTACAAAGGAAACAAGAGGATATGTTGGATCTGAACTTCTTTCCGTTTTCAGGGGAGACATAATCGTCAATGTTGCAAGATCGGACATTGTGGATAAAACTTCAATGCTTGAATTCCTTAAGAAAAATCCTGAAAAAGAGTATCTATCCGATGTATGGTGGGGAGAACCTAGGATCGATGGGAAAATACCTGAAAATGCTGTATTGACACCTCATGTTGCCGGCCTTTCACCTGACCTGGTTGAAGAAGCCCTGATTCATGCCTGCCACAACATAAGGAAGTACCTGGACGGGAAGCCTGAAAACGTGGTAAAAAGGGAGGATTATATTTAATTCCCCAATTTAATTTCTGTCAGTGGTCAGTGTTGACATCTGACCAATCTGTTCAAAGAATGCCATATGTATAAAAATGTTCGCAGAACCACTTAAATAACATGACCGCCTAATGCAACAATGTCCAGAGGAACCACCGAGGGTCCAAGGAAAAAGAGTTATGAACTGCAAAAAGGGTCCGTTGGAACATGGCAGGGAGCCTTTTATTCGCTGGCTCAGGTTGGCCCAGCTGCCGACATTGCCATACTCCTGATCGGAACTTTTGCTGATGTTGGCTTCAGGTCTGTGACCGCAATAATAGTTGCATGGCTTATCTACGGGCTTTGGATGATTACTCCATATGAGTTCTCAAAGCTGAGGTCAAATGCAGGTGGTTATTATGCCTATGCAGCTGCAGCAACAAAGTCTGGATTTTATGGTCCTGCAACTGCATTTTCGTGGTTGTATGAGAATCTCACATCTTCAGCCTTTGCAATACTGGGCATATCATCCTTCCTGTTTCTGCTCTCTGCCCAGATATCTGCATTCAAGTATCTTTGGGTTGTGTTTGCAGTTGGTATGATAATTTACATTACAGTGGTCCCATACCTGGGTATAAGACCGTCTGTCCAATACACATTCATCACCGGGCTTGCAGAGGTTCTCTTCCTCTTTGTGGCAGCAGTTATAATTATTGTTGAAGTAGGCCCGGGAAACTCCTTTGCTCCTTTCACACTTCCTGTAGGAGTACTCCCAATATTCTTCCTCTCAATGATATTCTCAATCAGCGATTTCACAGGCATAGGAATATCAACAACAATTTCCGAGGAAATAAAAGAGCCAAAAAAGAAAATAAAGAATTCACTTCTGCTTTCATACCTGTTTTCCGGCCTTGCACTTATCCCGGCAACATATGCTCTTACTGTTGGCTTTGGAATATCCAATATAGGATCCTTCTCCACAACATCAGATCCTGGACTTTACGTTTTCACACGTTTCCTGGGGCCCATAGGTGCAATACTCCTCATAGTGTTCACCATCAACAGTTACCTTTCAAACGGTGTGGCTAAGACAAATGCAGTCAGCAGGGTCTGGTTTTCTGCAAGCAGAGACAGAATAATATTTCCAAAATCTTTTTCTGAGGTGCATAAGAAATACAAGAGCCCTTACAAGGCAATAAGAGGATACATGATTGTGATGCTGATAATCAACCTCCTCTTCGGATTTCTTTTCGGGCCAAAAACAGGAGCACTTATACTGCTCACCGGAGCCGGAATCGGGATCATTTTCACCCACGTCTACGCAAACATCAGCCTTACCCTATATACAAGAACACAGAAAGTTTTCAGGCCGCTGGTACATGGAGTGGTACCAATACTCTCATCAGCAATAGCACTGGTTGTAATCTTCTTTACCGTTGAGCAGGATATCCTATCTGAGCTCACCACCCCAACATTTGATCATCTGGCATATGCATCTTCAGCCGTGGTTGGACTGATCTGGTCTTCCCTCGTTGCACTGATTCTATCAGTATACTATGTGAAAAATAAACCAAAAATCGCAACTGCAGCCGGAACTTACGATTCGGATCATATTGAAATCAAATGGGATTGAGGATGAAAAATGGGGCCATTGCGTAAAAGCAATGGAAATCGCTTTTATCAAACAGTTAATCAAACACTACTTTACTTCAATTGAGCCATAGAATCCGATCTACGGATAAATATAGATTGTTTCTTCTTACTTAAAGACTACATTTTTAAATCGGTTGTTAAGATGATTTCTTTGAGTTTCTTGACTTTTGTAAGTACTGTATTTTGAAAATTGATCGAATAAAAATTATTAAATACTATTATTTGCATATAGTTTAAAGTAGTGTTAGGTATGAATGACTTTGTAAATTTTTTTAAAAAAGCAACGAACTTTGAACCATATTATTTTCAGAAAAAGTTTGCTTATGATAAAGAGTTACCAGACATCATAAATATCCCTACTGGACTGGGAAAGACAGAATGCATAGTTATTGGATGGTTATGGAAAAGGTTTAATGAAAACATATTACATTCCAATTCGAATACTCCAAGAAGACTAGTTTATTCATTACCCATGAGAACTCTAGTTGAACAGGTTTATAATAAAGTTCATGACTGGATTCAAAGATTGAATTTGCAGGATCAGTTCCTCCTTGCGAAGATAATTGGCGGGGAATCTGATGAAGATTGGGATTTATATCCTGAAAAAAATGTAATTATTATTGGCACACAGGATATGTTATTATCAAGGGCACTAAACAGGGGTTATGGAATGAGCAGGTTTAGATGGCCCGTTCAGTTTGGTTTACTCAACAACGATTCATTATGGGTTTTTGATGAGATCCAGTTAATGGGAGGAAGTGCAATTAAAACCACAGTTCAGCTTGATGCTTTTAGAACCTTATTTGGAGTGAGTAAGAAGACCAAAACAATATGGATGAGTGCTACGACTAATAATGAATGGCTTGAAACAGTGGACTCTCCGAACATTACAGATAAGAAATTTTTGAGATTGAATGAACCTGACATGGAGAATGAACACATAAGTTCGCTAATTAAGGCAAGGAAGAACTTACAAATTATGGAATTTAATACCAAAGAGTTAAATGAGACAGCTAAGGAAATAGTTAAAAAACACAAACAGAATACTAGAACCTTTGCCATATTTAACACGGTTAAAAAAGCTACAGATATTTCAAAATACATTGAAAAACTGAGACCCGGTTTACCTGTTGTTTTGATTCACTCACAATTTAGGGAGGAGGATCGAAAGAAAAACCTAAACAGGCTTATAAATGAGAAAAATGCAATAGTTGTATCCACCCAGGTAATTGAGGCTGGAATAGATGTATCCTGCAGAACACTTTTTACTGAACTTGCCCCATTGCATTCTTTGATACAGAGATTCGGCAGGTGTAACAGATATGCCGAATTTGAGGATGCTGAAATAATTGTGTTGAATGAATATTATGACGGTGCCAAGAATATAACAAACAAAGACAAAGATTTAAGGGAGAAGGAAAAAAATGCATTACCATATGAATATGAAGACCTAAAGGAGAGTTTAGAGATTTTGAATGGGATTCATCAAGGCTTTGTCTCAATAGAAACCATACCCGAGATAAAATATAAGATGAACACTTTTGAACATGTTATTCGGAAGAAGGATATCCTAGAGTTATTTGATACAACTAGAGATATTTCCGGAAATGACACTGACATTTCTTTTTATGTAAGAGAAAGAAGTGAGTTTAATGCCCAGGTATTCTGGAGAGATATAGCAGGCAGGTCTCATGACGCCATAGATAATGAAGATTTTCCAGCAAGAGAAGAACTCTGTTCAGCCCCTCTTTCCGACCTCAGGGAACTTGTGAAGAAAAAAATTTCCTTATGGGAGAAGGACTGGTATGATGGGGGATGGACAAAGATAAAACAACTGGAAAGGATTATCCCGGGAAAAATTATAATGATTTCCTCAGACGAGGGATATTACTCTAATTACGGCTGGGACTTAAGCTCCAAGGATAAAGTCAAACCAATTCTGCACGGACAAATTGAGATAGATGCCTCCGACGAAGGTGATCCCTATTCTGAAGGAAATTGGAAAAGTATAGAACAACACTCTGATGAAGTAGTTGCTAAAGCAAAAGAGATTCTTTTAAACCTCGGACTGAGCGAAACAGAGGAAGATTATATTTTAAAAGGTTCAAGATGGCATGATTCTGGGAAGGCACATCCTGCCTTTCAAGCCAAGATTCGACAGGAAAGTGTTGCAAGGAACGGCATAACATTGCCTGCTAAAGCCCCAAAAGATGCGTGGTTCGCCCCTAATGAAGCTGAAGGGAGAAATTACCGGAAGTACTTCAGGCATGAACTGGCGTCTGGTTTACTGGCTCTACACAATGGAGAACCTGATATAGTGGCATATCTGGCTACTTCCCATCATGGGAAAGTTAGGGTTTCAATCAGATCAATGCCAAATGAAATGATTCCTGATGATGGAAATAAAAGGTTTGCCAGAGGTTTATGGGATGATGATACAGTTCCTTCTGTAAACCTGGGGGGAGGCATAATTGTTCCTTCGACAACACTGAACCTTGACTTGATGGAGATAGGTGGTGGCACCACAGGAAAAAGTTGGATTTCTAGGGTCACAAAACTTTACAAAGACCCTAAGATTGGAATCTTCAGACTATCTTACTACGAAGGAATAATAAGATCTGCAGATAGAAGAGCCAGTGGAGGGTTTGCATGAAAATTTATATGACAAATTGCAAAACAGAACCATTTGGATCTGCATTAAAAGCACTAGGTGTTATGAAGATCATTGGAGAGCAAAAGGACCCAGATATTGAATCTTACTGGGAAAATGGAGAATTAAGAATTAATACTATTCTTACGAAGGAAGAAATTACGAATTTCTTCATGAAAGAATATTCACCCACTCCAATACTAGCTCCATGGCTTAGTCAGAGTGGATTCTGGTCTACCTTTGAGAGTACCCATATGAAATCAATTATAGAATCTGGGCAGACTCGTTTTGATTCATTCCGAAACAATGTAGCTAAAATCAGGTCAATAATAGATAAGGTTGCTCAGGCAGAGGGGATTACCCGGTCAGATTTACAAAACAAGAAAAAAGCGGAGGATTTCAGGCATCGAAATAAAGAGAAATTAATAACCATGTGCAGAAACCAGCTTGAAGACAGTTACGTATACTGGTCTGATGCTGCAGTGGTAATTAACGCAGATGGTTTAGCTAAATATCCTCCTTTAAATGGAACAGGAGGAAATGATGCAAGACTGGAATTTACCCACACGTTTGTTGAAATGATTGCAAATATGCTTTTGGATCTGGATAATGAACATAATTACAATGTATCATCAAGTCTCCTGAACAACTCCCTATTTGGAACCTTTACTGACAATCTCAGAACGAACATAAGCGTTGGGAAATTCATACCGGGTTTGACCGGTGGATTAAATCAGGGAGAAGGTATTGAAATAGATAAGGCAGCTGTGAATCCATGGGATTTGATATTTTTCATGGAGGGGACCACGATTTGGACAAGCGGAATTGGAAGAAAGAGTGAAACTAGAAGCTCAATGCCAATAAGCCCTTTCACAGTAAAACTTAGCTCCCCTTATTCATCTGCTGACCCTTCCGATCCAAAATCATTTGAGCTGTGGTTTCCGGTTTGGAAAAATCCTGCAACCCTGGATGAAATAAAATTAGTGTTCAGAGAAGGAAGATCTGATGTTGGAAGAATGCCTGCATCAACAGGACTTCAATTTGCAGAGTCAGTAAATTCCCTTGGAGTGGATCGGGGAATTGAAGAATTTGTCAGATATTCACTTTCTGTTAAGAATGGCCAGGCATCTTTCTTAATTCCACTAGGCCAGTATAAAGTAAAAATGGAAAAATATCCAGAACTTTTGCTTGGTCTTGATCCAGTACTTTCAAGTATAGACGTTTTTTTAAGAAAAAATAAAGCTGATTTGCCACCTTCTTTCAAAAAGGCCAGGGAAGAAATTGAAAAATCTGTATTCGATTTTACAGTAAACAGAAATAAGTATAATGCTAAACGGGTTGTTATATCGCTTGGAAGATTCGAACGCCTGCTTTCAACACATTTTTCTATTGTCTCAAAAACTGGTTTATCACCCTTAAGTGGTCTGGATCCGAAATGGCTTAAAGCTATGGATGACGGGTCTATAGAAATGAGAATAGCTCTGGCTGTTTCTTCCATAACTTACTCAGTTCGTGATAGAGATACTCGGAATAAAGTTGGAAGTATCCGATCCAATATAGAACCTGTTAAATCTTTTAGTAAACCGGAATGGTCAAAGGAGGATTCTGAATTTTCCTGGAGTGGAAATAGCATCTATGAAAAAATGGCTAACACTGTGTTAAAGAGGCTGTTGATCGCAGAGAGAGACAATCACAATAACCTTCCACTTTACAGCAAAATAAAACTTTCGATATATGAGATTTCAGAATTCATCCATGGAAACTTTGATGAAAGTCTAACAGAGGATCTTATTTTTAGCCTGTTTTTGATAAAGCAAGATAACAGTCACTTTTATAACTACGCCTATGACATTGTAGAACGAAAGGACTTACCAGTAATAAAGCCGTTTGACTTCGCTCTTTTAAAATTAATATTCTTACCGGAAGACCTAAGGATTGAATTTGATGAATCCGTACACATAATTCCAGAACCGGCAATAATATCTCTGCTTAAGTCGGGCAGAGTGGAGGATGCATGCAAAATTGCCAAAAATAGGTTGCTTTCAAGCAACCTAAAACCGATCAATACAATTTTCCCCAATCTAGGACAGAGCTATGGTATGAAACTGGCAGCAGCACTTCTGTTGCCAGTTGATCAGAGAGAATTGACGGAACTTGCATTGATAAAAAACAAAGGAGATAGAAAATGAGTAAAAAGTACTATGAACTTGAAGAGTACCCGAGAATATTGATAGAGAGTCAGCTAAAACCGGTGCAGGGTGACCGTTTTCAACCTGCGAGTTTTTCAAATCTGGGAAATAGCGTTTATGAAAGACCAGACGGAAAAGAAATGGTGCTGGTGGATACAGCTCAGTCAGTTGCAAATATGCTGGAATCTGCTATAATAGGTGATGACGGAGTTAATGTGGAGAAGGAACTGGATGGAATATCATACGTCGTATCTGAACTTGAACTTAATCACAAGGATGGAAGACCTTCTCTGAAGACACGTACAAGTTCACTAATAGAACCTCATCGAATAAATTCTCCATATATAATGTTTGATCATCCTGAATTCCAATCAAAGCTTGTGGAACGGGCTGATTATTCTAAGGGAACGCTGATAAACTGGAAAAAAATGGGAGAAACCCTTTTTTATTTTGATATAAACTCTTTACTGCACGGAACTTTCCTTTCAAATCTTAAAGATGGGGGAAGATTCAGGGTGCCAAGAATAATGAGCGGTTTTATAGAAGCTGAAAATGTGAAACGCGTCCTGTCTGGCGGAGTTAAAAACTCTTCTCTGAATGATCCCAGTGGTGAAATTGTTGTTGAAGGGCATGAAAAGGACAAAGTCTACACAAGTGTACCATATACCAGGACAGAATTCACTGCAGAGAGTATTTCTGCCTACTTCAATATTGATCTTTCACTGATCTACGGATATGGAATGAACCGTGTAGCCTCTAATCTCCTAATTTCACTTGCTTTATACAAAATAGTAACGTTACTGAAAAATGGACTCAGACCAAGGACTGCATGCGATCTTATAGTGAAGAAAACCACAGTGACATACCCCGAAGCATTCGAACTTCCTTCACAGAAAGAATTGCTTGAGGAAGTAAAGAAGAATATAATGGAATGCCGTAAACAGGGTCTTTTCCCCGATCCACCTGTAACTGTTGTCAAAACCAAAGTACAGGTAAAAGAAAAGGTAAAAGAAAAATCCAGTGATGACGAAAAAGAATGAGGTGATATTACGATCGTAATTAAGATAAACTTTCTCACCGGTAAGTACCATGCAAATCCATGGGGAAGACATGTCAGGGAAGCCGCAGTTGAATGGGGACCTTCCCCCTATAGACTTATTAGGGTCCTGATAGACACAAAATTTAGGAAGATGCCAGATATGGATAATGATATACTTAAAAATGTATTGGCAAAACTGAGTTCCACACTTCCCGTTTTCCATCTTCCCAAAGCCTCATATTCGTACCTGGATATTTTTGCAAATGTCAATATATCAGGAGAACCCGAAAGAAAAGAGGAAATATTTGACGCTTTTGTGGTAGTTGACCCGTCAGAACACCTTTATATAAAATGGGACGCACCAGAATTAACTGACGATGAAATGAAATGCCTGTCTGAATTACTCAACAAAATAAATTTTCTTGGAAGAAGCGAATCATGGGTAAAAATGGAACTATCCAGTCCGCCTTCAGATATAGAATGGAATTCATATCCTTCTGAAATTCTGCATGATTCTGAGAATACAGAAGAGATTAAGGTTGCTGTCCCCGTCTCAAGGGAAGAATATGAATCCCATGAGACAAATCAAGGACTTGACTGGTTTGATGGGCTGATCTTAAGCACTAGTGACCTTTTGAGGAGAAAGATTGCAAATTCCCCTGCAATGAAATTTGAAAACTACTGCGTCAGAAGAGATAGATTTGAAGTTGTGCCGAAACAACCGGAGAGAAAGGAACATTTAGAATTAAATGCCATCCTTTACGGGATTGAATCTAAGCTTCTTCCAAGAATAACGGATTCTATTGTCATAGGAGATCAGATACATAAATCTCTAATGTCCCGCTACAAAAAAGTAACTGGCAATACATGTATTTCAAGTATTATAAGTGGAAGGGATCAGTCGGGAAATGCCCTTAAAGGCCACAGGCATATTTTCATTATGCCTCTAGACCTCGATTATGACGGTTTCCTAGATCATGTGCTTATAGAATCAAAGGCAACATTTAATGTTGATGAAGTTAGAACTCTTAGTTCTTTTAAAACTCTTTGGCAGAGAAATGGAGAACCAATAAGATTCATACCAGTTCAATATGGCATGAGAAATGAGATAGTTTTACCTCATCGCGTTAATGGAGAAAGCTTGGTTTTTCTGAGTGAGACTCCAGTTGTTCTAACTCGACATTACAGAAAGGGGAGAGGTGACAGAGAAAAATGGATTAAAGACGAGCTGAGGCATGAGGCATTAAACCATGGACTTCCGGAGCCGGTCTCAATTTCATTTGTCAGGAGGCTGGAAAGAAAAGGTCACAGTTTTGATTGGATTGAGTTCAGAAGAGGCAGGAAAGGAGATCCTGATCAGTTGGGATATGGTTTCAGACTCGAATTCGAGAAACCAGTTAAGGGGCCCATATCAATGGGGTATGGAGCACACTACGGGCTTGGTTTGTTCATGCCGGAAAGACAATAGATGAATAACGACAATGATAACAATGAGGATGTTCCAGATTTACTTCCCGTAAGGATGCTAAATGAATTCTCTTTTTGTGAGAGATTGTTTTATCTTGAATGGGTTCAGGGAAATTTTGAGGATTCCGCGGATACCATAGAAGGAAGGAAGGCACATAGAAATGTGGATAAAATTTCCGGAAATTTACCTGAAACCGATTCTCTTGAACCCGATGAAGAATTCCAGGTCACTTCAGTTCTTTTGTCGGGTAGCAAATCAGGGCTTATTTCAAGGCTTGACCTGATAGAAGTATCAAATGGATATGTTTCTCCAGTTGAGTATAAAAAGGGAACGCCGTCAAATTCTGGAGATGGAGTTTGGTACTCAGACCGTATTCAAATCTGCGCCCAGGCCATTATTTTAGAAGAGAATGGATATAGTTGCAAAGAAGGAGTCGTCTACTACTCTTCTTCAAAGAAGAGAATAGTTGTTCCAATAACCAAAGAACTGATTGGTGAAACACTGGAACTTAGAGGTAAAGCTTTGCTTTTGGCCAGATCTGGAAAAATTCCAAGTCCCCTTGTTGACAGCCCAAAATGTCCAGGCTGCTCCCTGGTCGGCATATGTTTACCTGATGAAACGAATTCTTTTACGGACAAAAATATTTACGGATCAATTGATGAACCAAGAAGGCTCTACCCCGCAAGGGATGACGCTCTTCCTGTTTACATACAGGATCAAGGGGCTTATGTTTCTAAGAAAAATGAGGAACTCGTGATTAAGATCCGGGATAAACCAGTTGAAAGCGTCAGGCTTATGAATGTATCTCAATTATCGCTTTTTGGGAATGTACAGATCTCTACACAATCTGTGCATGAATTGTGCAAGAGAGGCATACCTATCAATTATTTTAGCTATGGAGGCTGGTTTTATGGCTTTACCCAGGGGATGGGCCATAAGAATGTTGAACTCAGAGATAAACAGTATTCAGCATCAAAAGATGCTGCTTTTTCCCTGAATATTTCAAAGAATATAGTCGATGGAAAAATACGAAACTCCAGAACTCTCTTGAGAAGAAATTCGAAGGTACCGGTTGATAATGCACTAAAAGAAATGCAAAAATGGATAAATTCTATAAAAAACGCATCGAATTTTCAAGAATTATTGGGAATAGAAGGCATGGCAGCCAGAACCTACTTCATGCATTTTAATGACATGCTAAAAACCAGAAACGATGGATATAGATTTGACTTTGAATCCAGGAATAGAAGACCACCAAGAGACCCGGTGAATTCTATGCTTTCTTATGTATATTCAATGCTAGTTAAAGATTTTACTATCACTCTGTTAGCAACTGGATTTGATCCTTTTCTTGGATTCTATCATAGACCAAGATATGGTAGACCTGCACTTGCACTGGATATGATGGAGGAGTTCAGATCAGTAATAGGAGATTCCACGGTTATAAGTATGATTAATAATGGCGAAATAAATGAAAGTGATTTTATTGAGCGATCAAATTCCGTTACAACAAAACCTGATGGTAGAAAAAAAATTATCGGAGCATATGAACGCAGGATGGATTCCCTGGTTACACATCCATTGTTCGGATATCAGATCAGTTATCGCCGAGTTCTGGAAGTTCAAGCAAGGTTACTTGGTCGATTCCTTTCCGGAGAGATAGAAACGTTTCCAACTTTTTTGATAAGGTGAACAAAATGAGAAATCGATATATTGTATCGTATGATGTTTCGGACCCAAAAAGACTCAGGACGGTCTTCAACATTATGAAAGGTTATGGAGACCATCTTCAACTTTCTGTATTTCTCTGTGAGCTGTCCCTGAAAGAAAAAGCAATTTTACTTTGGAAATTGGAAGAAGTAATCAATCACAATGAAGACAGTATTATGATAGCTGGAATTGGAAGTGTTGAAAGCAATACATTTAAAAAGTTAGAATTTATCGGAACCCATAAAATAATATCCGATAGAAAGGCAGTAATCGTTTAAGATGAATGAAATAATCATTAGTCAATGTATGAAATGAAACCAGATTTCCGGTATTGGTGAAAACATCTCTTTATATGGCGGGAGGAGCGTTTTATAATATAAATGCTGAAGAACTCACCATTATCGATAATATAAAGTCCATAATATCGAGAACTGAGGTACCGAAAATCTATACTGATTGCATGAGTTCTTAATTTAATCTGAAATAGCTTATTATTGATATAGTATAATAGTAATCTGGACTACTTTTTACAGTTAACGTGTTACCTCTCGAAATGTTTAACTTAAAATTTGTATACGGTTATTAGGGATCGTTGGAAGAGTTCTTAAATAGGACTAAATCGATAATAAAGGCTATTTAAACCAGTTTCCATGAATGAAAATTCATGGCTCTATTGAAGCGGAATTATACAATAGCTCATCGGACGGATATGCGATGTTTCCATGAATGAAAATTCATGGCTCTATTGAAGCAGTGAACGAAACCGAAGTGTACGGCAAAATATTTAAGTTTCCATGAATGAAAATTCATGGCTCTATTGAAGCCCCATCCTCAACGAGCATAACGACCTTCCTAATCCAGTGTTTCCATGAATGAAAATTCATGGCTCTATTGAAGCATAGGTAGGCGTCGACTCCTAGGAATTTTAGGCTTATGTTTCCATGAATGAAAATTCATGGCTCTATTGAAGCTATAATTGATAACATTCATTTATTTTTACATCTGAGGTTTCCATGAATGAAAATTCATGGCTCTATTGAAGCGTAGATGGGTCGCAATTAACGACAGACCAACTTCAGAGTTTCCATGAATGAAAATTCATGGCTCTATTGAAGCGATAGTATTGTTAGAGAAGTCCCAATGTACTCTACTGTTTCCATGAATGAAAATTCATGGCTCTATTGAAGCACATCCTTGACCATGCCGTCAGGGCAACGGACGGGTATGTTTCCATGAATGAAAATTCATGGCTCTATTGAAGCTTACTTGTCCGCTCATGTGTCCGAAGGAGTCCGCTCATGTTTCCATGAATGAAAATTCATGGCTCTATTGAAGCTTACAATGGATTATCTAAATTTGAATTTCTTAATCATGTTTCCATGAATGAAAATTCATGGCTCTATTGAAGCAGTATGGAATATTTGATTACTCTCCTTGTTTCGGCCGTTTCCATGAATGAAAATTCATGGCTCTATTGAAGCGGGCTTGCTAGTGTAAAGGAGTGCGTTTACCATCCCTGTTTCCATGAATGAAAATTCATGGCTCTATTGAAGCATAGTGGATGGCGAAACATCTAACACATCATCCTTACGTTTCCATGAATGAAAATTCATGGCTCTATTGAAGCCAACAGAGAACAGCCAGTGGATATAAGGGAAAGCCGTGTTTCCATGAATGAAAATTCATGGCTCTATTGAAGCCGTTTATCCCTATGTTGATGTCTTCTTCTTGTTTTGTGTTTCCATGAATGAAAATTCATGGCTCTATTGAAGCACGATACGCAGTAGAAATCGCCACCTACACAGAGAGACGTTTCCATGAATGAAAATTCATGGCTCTATTGAAGCTCTGTTGGCCTTCAACCTGACGCATCGCCGGACCTAAGTTTCCATGAATGAAAATTCATGGCTCTATTGAAGCGAAATCCAGCAATAACATACACATGAGATTGTAACTTGTTTCCATGAATGAAAATTCATGGCTCTATTGAAGCTAAAAAATCTGATTATAATTTTAACAATTTTTTAACTAGTTTCCATGAATGAAAATTCATGGCTCTATTGAAGCTGCGCATATGAAGGACGAGATGGGCAGGGGACTCTGGGAGTTTCCATGAATGAAAATTCATGGCTCTATTGAAGCTACTTTACAGCTGCCATATATTCGTCATCATTTTTCCAGTTTCCATGAATGAAAATTCATGGCTCTATTGAAGCGTGTTCGCTGGAACGAGTTTCTTGCAGAGTTCCAGAAAGTTTCCATGAATGAAAATTCATGGCTCTATTGAAGCTAAACCACAGGCCTGTTGGATCCAACCTGTGTGACCTGGGTTTCCATGAATGAAAATTCATGGCTCTATTGAAGCGGGGATGACCCGATCCAGGGAGGGACATCCATTATTACGTTTCCATGAATGAAAATTCATGGCTCTATTGAAGCAGGGAAATTATGGCGCTTATAATTCCCATTATCACCCCGTTTCCATGAATGAAAATTCATGGCTCTATTGAAGCGCTGGAATAGAAATACCGGTCAACCTCGACATGAGAGTTGTTTCCATGAATGAAAATTCATGGCTCTATTGAAGCTCAATACCCTATAGGGTTAATTTCTGACCTTCAGATCGGTTTCCATGAATGAAAATTCATGGCTCTATTGAAGCACTTTCAATCCTAGTAAGGTTCGATTTTAATTATGTCGTTTCCATGAATGAAAATTCATGGCTCCTTTTTGTCAATTTTCAAAAATAGCTATCTAGGGTTTGATTTTTCCCACCAGAATTAAAGGTATCTAATTTATGTTGTCCCGAGTTTTCTTCCAATATAGATATCTCCGATTTTATTCCCTCCAAAACCCTGTTCAAAGTTTCTTCCAGTCTTCTTGCATAATATTCCCAGTCTGGTTTATATTCAAATTTAGAACCATCAACAAAAGGCTCAACTTCCTGAGGTGTTTTTTTGCTATTGGTGACTATCCACGATACCTTCATACCAGGGATAAATGTCTCTCCCATTTCCATTAACTTCTTTGCAACTCGCACGTTTGCTAATGATTTTTCATCTGCATAGGATTTGAATGGTTTAACGCTTCTTGATATTACGAGTTTTTCCATTGGTATGTCCGAATCACCGTGTAAAACCTTTTCCACTATTTCTTTTGCAAATTCAACTGCCTCATCCACCTTTCTTTCCATTATGAGATCAAAAACCTTTGTAAGAGATTCACTTTGAAGATCGAATGAATCTGTTCTTCTGGTCTCATAACCTCTTATGAATATCTCTCCTGCTTGATCTTTAGGGAATATGATTTTCCCTGCATATCTTTTCTTGGCCCCATGGGAGAAGAATGGGTCAATGACTTTTTCAAATTCGATGGTTACACCCTCTTCTGTGGATATTCTTTTTGACAAGTTTTCCCCTAGGTTCACGATATCCTCATATTCAGTCAGTCCGGATTCAATGAATATGCTGTCTGTGTCTCCGTATATCACTTTATATTCATCCTTTTCCAGTCTTGATATAAGGTCCTTAATTGTTTCCCGGGCAAATGATGTGATGGCGCTCCCAATTTCAAGATTAGTGAATCTGTAAAAAGAAGAGGCAAGAACGCCATAAAAGGTGTTCATTAAAATCTTAAGTGCCCCCTGAACACCATCATAATAATTTCTTTCTTCTTCGGTATTTGATGACCTCATCGTTTTCTTGACGGCATCCCTTTCATTCATCAACTGCCTGAGTAACCTCGGGACAAGCCCTTCCTTTACGCTCCTGTCCAGGAATTTTACACCGGTTGGGGCGACGATGGTCCCTTCTTGACTTAATGTGGTGAAACAAACATTATATTTCATGATCATGGATGGGTACATGCTCTTGAAATCCAATACAATCACGTTATCATATATTCCGGCTCCCAGGGTATGGACATACCCCCCTTCTATTGGATTGGATTTCTTTACCCTGAATGTCATGGGGACTGCAATGTTCTCCCTATCAGCTTTCCTTATGAGAAGAGAATCCACGTAATTGCTTGTTCCACCGTTGGTGACATCTTCAAGAGGAAGCTTAGTAACTGTTGACATGAACATATTCCTGTCAAGGACCCTTATTTTGTTGAATATTAGAAGTGTAAGATAAGAGTCCTTGATGCAATATTGTATAACTTCGTCCTTCCTGTTTTTCCATTCCTCTTCAATCTTCAACCTGTTAATATTATCTTTACCCTCTCCAAGAAGCTCCTTTGAAACATAATTCAAAGTTTCGTGCTTTGGATGCAGTATCT
>Ga0207433_10008963_pt1 | contig 16094 bp, 9 predicted proteins | sample YelNatPaOPGAMG01_FD_187559 | JGI IMG/M metagenome (GOLD analysis project Ga0207433, IMG submission 187559) | Hot spring thermophilic microbial communities from Obsidian Pool, Yellowstone National Park, USA - OP-RAMG-01 (SPAdes) (version 3) | ecosystem: Environmental > Aquatic > Thermal springs >... | reverse complement strand
TTCATTATTGACTATTTTACCAACCACGGTCTAAAATATGTTTTGTTAGCGGGCGACAATGCAATTGTGCCTTGTCGGAGGATAAGGGCGATTGTTGGTTCGACAACGGGTAATATTCCATCTGACCTTTATTATAGCGATTTGCAGTGGTCCTGGGATGCCAATAATAATAATATTTTTGGCGAATTGGGAATTGATACGATGGATGTCTTTGCTGATGTCTATGTCGGTCGGGCTTCGGTGGATAATGCAAATCAAATTACAACCTTCATCAATAAGATTAACACCTATGAGAAAAACCCTAACCCAACTTATCTAAAGAAAGCGCTATTCCCATCAGTAATGCTTTGGTCTTCTTCAAATTATCATGGCCGAGTAGTCAATCAAGCGATTGCGGCAATTACGCCAACTGGTTGGCAGGATGATTCAATCATTAATCCAACCAGCACTTCACCAATGTTCAATGCGATTAATAATGGATATCATTTCTGTCATCCAGCTGCTCACGGGGATGATGTGGGGTTATATACTGAATACGGTCAAGAGATTTACACCACCACGACCGCTTCGGCTCAAACTAACGGCGATAAACTCACAATTATGAATTCAATCGCCTGCTATCCAGGTAATTTTGAATACTCGGATTGCTTAGCTGAAGAATGTATGAATAATCCGAATGGCGGGACAGTAGCGGCGATTATGAATTCCCGATACGGCTGGGGGACTCCGCCTTCAATGGGACCTTCCGAGTTGCTTGATGTCCGGTTTTATGACTTCTTTTTCAACTACGATTCAATTGAAATTGGGGTTGCCCATGCCCGGGCTAAAGATTACTATGCCTATCAAGCCCGAACCCAAGGAGTATGGGAGTGGTGTCATTTTGAATTGAATCTTTTCGGTGACCCTGAGATGCCAATGTGGTCGGATGTGCCACAGGTAATGACGGTTACTAATCCGGATACGGTTGAAACCGGTCCACGCAATCTTCAAGTAACGATAACAACCGGTGGTTCGCCGACCGCTAATGTCTTAGTTTGCGCCTATAAACCCGGCGAGGTGTTTGCCAAAGGCAGGACAAATGGCTCAGGTCAGGTGAATCTAACGATTAATGCGATTACGCCGGGAACAATGTATCTTACTGCAACCGGCAAAAATCGGTTACCGGTGGAAAAGACAATTGTGGTAATTATGGGCACCGCTCAGCCTTATCTCACTTATCATAGCCTCTATATTGATGATTCGGGACAGCCAAATCCTAATAATCGCCTTGACCCCGGTGAAACAGTGAATTTAATCGTAACTTTACGAAATATCGGCACACAGGATGCAACCAATGTGATTGGCACACTGCGCACCGCCAGTTCTTATATCACACTGATTGATTCCACTTCTAACTACGGCACGATTGCTCAGAACGATACCGCAAGCGGTGATGTTTATCGGCTTACCGCTTCGGCATCAACTCCGCCTGGAACGAACATTGATTTTACCTTGCAGGTTGTTGCGGACCAAGGAATTTGGCAACCGGGCTTTACCTGCCAAGTTGGTGAACCACCCCAACCTGGAATGATTTTAGCTGACCACGACACCGGTTACTGCAAATTGACTGTTACTTGTCTTGGTTCAATCGGCTTTGACGAACCACCGTCAGCGGAGAATTTTTCTCCTGGAGGGCAAGTCCGCCTAAGGCGGATTAGCCTTGCTAAAAGAAAAGGAAATGCAACTACAACTATATTAAGCGATAAACCTGTGCTACAAAGCGACTTCTTTCCATTAGGCTCGGGCTTTTCCTATCCGAAGACTGCGGTCAGTCAGTTATATTATGGTAGTATGATGGCAGGTAATGCTACCAATTATGTTGTTGACCGGTTCTATGGCGTGCCCGCCAGTAATATCAATTATGATTGGCGAGTCGTGGATAGTTTGCGATTTACTATCCCACCCCTGAATGGCGATGAGCAAATCCAAGGCTCATTCAATGATGCGGGGCATTCAACACCAAAAGGGCTAAAGGTCTATCAAAAGAGTTTTGCCAGTGCGGGTAGTGGCTATGACGATTTTGTTGTGTTGGTTTACCGCTATGTGAACACCGGTAGTAACGCAATCAATGGCCTTTATTCTGGTGTTATTTGTGACTTTGATATCCCAACCGCACCGGATGACGATGTTGCGGGCACGAATTCATCCAGACGGGCGGCTTATATGCGAAACGGTTCGTCCCAGAATCCAACCGTCGGGATCAAGTTATTATCACCAACCACCGCGGCTAACTTGACCGTAGTTGACCATGACCTTTATGTCTATCCCAGTTCGCAAATGACCGAACAGACTAAGTATCAATTACTCAGCGGTCAGATTTCGGTTCCCTCAAGTAACCGTAATTATGACTGGTCAGTTGTCGTTTCGGCTGGTCCATTCAATCTTGCGTCAGGAGCCGAACAGATGGTTGCCTATGCAATTTTAGGTGGTGCAAGCGAAGCTGAATTCTTGGTTCATTGCGATAGTGCACAAAGTTGGTTTGATAACTACTGTGAAATTACCGAGAACGAAAACCGTCAGCCAGATTTAAATCTTTCTGGAATATCAATCCAGCCTAATCCATTTGCCCGTTCAATAAGAATTGCTTACGAATTACCGAGCATTGGCCATTTAAAGATTTTAGCCTATGATATTAATGGTCGACAAATCGCAACCATTCTTGACCAGGAACTGACAACGACTAAAGGCAGTGCGGTCTGGTCGCCGAAAAATCTGCCTAACGGTGTTTATATACTAAAAATTGAGACACCGATGCGCACTGTCTTACAAAAAGCAATGCTCTTACGCTAATCAAAACTAATTTTCTAAATGTAGGGACCCGATGCGGGTCCCTTTTTATTTTAATCCCTTTTTAATAAAAATGTTGACTGGTTTATTCTTATCTTTATAATTAAAAAAAACCAAATGCTAAGTCGTTAGGTATGAGCAATAAATTAGTGTATAAATACCAAAACCTGAAAAGGGGCATAATGATTCCATCCGAAATACAAAAGATAATATCAATAATGAAAGCAAACGCACGCCATGCCTATTTTGCAACGAGTGATGAGGACCAGCCGCAAGTTCGTCCAGTATCGCCAATTGTTGAAGATGATATGTCAATCTGGGTTACAACTTTTAACAGTTCAAGAAAGGTTAAGCAAATTATGCATAATCCGAAATGCTGTTTGGCATTTGTTGAATATCCAGATGGCGATAAAGCAGTAATTGTAACAGGCAAGGCAAAGATAATTGCGGATTTGACTTGCAAAGAACGGGTTTGGAATCTTGCCAATTTCAATTTATACCAATACTTTCCTAAGGGTATAGAAGATGAAGAATTCTGTCTTTTGAAAATTGAGATTGATAAAATTGAATGGCGGGACAGTTGGGAGGCAGGCAATAAGGTCTATAAGCCGAATAAGTAAATATTTGTTAAATAGAGGTAAAAATGAGGGTAAAATTTTTGCTGATTAGTTTTTTACCTTTACTCACCGTTGCTTTTGCCCAGATAACAGGGGCAAAATATCTGGTTATATGCAATGATACTTTTAATATGGCAATCCGACCTTTGGTTGAATGGAAGACTAAGAAAGGAGTGCCAGCAGTTAGTGTGCCATTATCCCAAATCGGTAACACGCCGGCGCAAATTAAATCTTATATTCTGAATGCCTATAACACCTGGAATCCAAGACCGGAATATATCCTTTTAGTCGGCAGTCCAGATTTATTGCCTTCCTACTTCTTTACCGGCATTGACTACTCTGATGACTATTATGCGGATATGACCGGCAACTATGAGATTGAACTTTGTATCGGACGTTTTCACTGTGCGACTTTAGCCCAGTGCAGTGTGATGGTGGCAAAGACAATTGGCTACGAAAAGAGTGAGACGATGCACGATTCCACCTGGTTTAGTAAAGGCACAACCATTGTCCGAGAAGATGCTCCGCCTGACCCTTATTATCAAGCCGATTGTCGGTTTATCCGCAATCTTTGGCTTGATGCTGGTTATACTCATATTGATAGTTTTATCTCCACCCAGGGTCACAATCGGGATAGTGTTATTAACGCTATCAATGATGGGCGGGCTTTTGTTGTCTATCGTGGCCTAGGGATAAGTAATTGGTGGATACCATTTAATATTAATCCTGATACCACAAATAATGGTTATAAATTACCGATAGTTGTCTCCGGGTGCGACGCAACAGTGACTTTGGCTCCAGGCGAAAATATGCTTGGCGATGCCTTTGTGCGGGCAGGCACAGTGCAAGCTTTAAAAGGAGCAGTCGGTTATTTTGGCACAACCTATATTGGCAGTAATATTTCTCAATATCATAGTGCTGTGACCAAAGGATTTTTTCAGGCTTTATACCGGGACAGTATTTTCACAATGGGTGGTGCAACAAAACGGGCAAAATTTATAATGGATTCAATATTACCGAATCAGACAAGATATTTGGAATGGAACCTACTCGGTGACCCTGAACTCAATGTCTGGACTGAAACACCCCGATTATTGACCGTTGATTATGATACAATAGTCTTCGTGGAGTCAACCGATTTTTCCGTCTTAGTTAGCTGTGCTGGCGCGCCCGTGCCTAATGCATTAGTATGTGTTATGATGGACAGCACAATTTACAATTACGGTTATACGGACAGCACCGGTGAGATAACTTTCACTTTCACTCCCCAACATACTGGTTTATTACAGGTTACCGTTACTGCTCACAATTACTTCCCCTACGAAGGAACGGTGAGTGTCCAAACAGCAGGAGTTGAGGAATGCCTTAAGCTTGACGCTAAAGGCAAGACGATAGAAATCTATCCGAATCCGACAAAATCCGTGCTTCGTGTCCGTTATCCGTTGTCCGGAAAAGAAACAGCCAATCTAAAAATCTTTGATGTCTCGGGAAAGTTGATAAAAGATGTTGCCTTAACCGCTTCAGAATCGCACAATGACCAAGAAAGAGAAATAAGAATTTCACTGAAAGGAATAAACCCGGGTATTTATTTCTTACGATTGGGAAAAGAAACCAAAAAGTTTTTGGTCGTGAAATAAGGAGGCTACATACAACACTAACGATAAGGCTAATCCCAAGCCTAACTATAATTCTCACTCCAGACCTATCCATTTACTTAACCCTAAGTCCAGCCCCTGACCTGCCATCAAGCCTTACCTTTAGCCAAACATCTTGCCTATCTTTTACCCTACCTGCTTGGCTTACCCAATCCGCCATTGGCGGGCTACCCTCTATGCTGATTTCGGCTCGGTATAGGGGCTAGCCCCACCCTAGCCCCTAATGATTTGTCAAGGGTCTGGGGCGCACCTTAGGTTATATTCTAAAAATGTTAATAATAAAATTCTCTGTCACATTTTGATAATCGCTCCGTCTAATTGTTATGGAGAAAGGAGGTGTAGAATGGTAAGAACTGCTTTAAGACGAATCCAAAAATGGGATAAGAAACTGGCGGGCGATGTGTTGAGTAAGCGGGTTAGAGAACTGAAACCGATGATGTTTTCGCAAATTGAAGCGGAATTTCCAAATCTGGAGAAAGTGGAGACGAAAGTGAAAACCGTGATCGGTAATTATGCAATTCCGACCTGGCAGAATCCGGCTTATTTGAATTTCAGTCGGGAGATTTATAAATTAGCCAAGCAATTTTGTGGTAGGCAGTTACGGTTGATGGCGGATGTGGTAATGATTAAATGGCTAACCTTGGGTTTGCAACAGGATATCCTTGAGCGGATTCGTGATACAATCTTCACGCTCACCGCACCAACACCATAAAAATAAAAAGATAACCGGCACCTTTCCCAATCCGAGCGGGAAGGGTGCCGACTTGAAATTTATTATAAAAACTTTGGTTCTTTTTGGGCTTGTGCCTTTTTGTCTTCTTAAGCCATTCCAAGGCTTCAATATTCCTTTTGTCTTTTTTTGACCACTCGGTAAGTTTTTCACAAGGAAATTCCAAACATTCGTTACAAAAGTCTAATCGGTGTTCATCAACACAACAAATAGGTTGGTTAGGGAGTTGGTTCAAAGGTAGGTTTTCTTAACGATGTTCTTTTTAAAGCACTTATTCTGGTTCGTGCCGAAACAAAGGGTTGACCAATTTTAGTGCTCGGTGAAGCGGGTTAAAAAGATTAAAGATAGTTTTAAAAGTTTAAACCAAGGGTTTGTTAATAACTAAAGTCAAAAAGAGGACAGAAGGAGAAAGATTAGAAATTTAAGAATTAAATCCTTCTCCTTGTAAATTCGGTCGCTCTGCTTCGGTCTTTTTCTTTAGACTGCTATTATTGGTTTAACCTTTAATGAGTTCAAATGTGCCAGGTGCAACTTTTCGGAACAGGTCAGGATTCGCCCGTAATGCTGAATCAACGGTTCTGCTTGGGTCCTCACGATGCGAGCGGAAGCCGCGCTCAAGGAGTTTTTCGGTCAACTCTTTTGCCTTCATCGGTCGTTTGGTGCGCTTGAAGACTTCAATAATAAGTTCCTTCGCACTCTTTTCGCCGCGCGGACGACGAACTTTCACAACTCTTGTTTTTCTTGCTACCTTGCCAATTTCGATTTTTTCAATTTCCTGACGAATTGTAGCAAGTTCTTTCTCTAAACGGGTTGCTTGTTCTTTTAGGATTTCCAGACGGATTCGGTTTTCTACTATCTTTCCTATCTCTTGGGAAAGGTTTTTTATGTTTGGCTTCATTGTTGTCTCCTTTCTTAATTTTTATAGGATAATCATATAAGTTTTTCACAAAATGTCAACCTTTTTTAATGTCCACAACAGCCAGTTGATTTTGACGGTGCATTTATGTATTTTTCCGGATTTTTATCAAATTCCTTTTTACAATTGGGTGCACAAAAGTAGTAGGTCTTGCCTCGGTATTCACTTTTGGCTGAGGCGGTCTTTTCATCTATTGTCATTTTGCAGACTGGGTCTTTTACCATTTTTCTCCTTTCCACTATTAATAATACATTTATTGATTTAACAAGTCAAGACAAAAAAAATTCAAATAATCGGTTAAATTTTGTCCTTGACTTTATAATCTATCGCGTATACTTATAAGTGTTAAAGAATAGAAAGGAGTTTATGCTATTTAACCAAAAATCAAGATTCATTCTATTTATCGTTCTGGGTGCGCTTTGGCTTTTTGCCCAAGAACTTGATTATGTGCCGGGTGAGATGTTACTTCAATTTAAAAATGAGTGTCGAGGTTTGATTAATCTTACGCAAGAGAATGGCATTGAACTTTTTGGGATAAAAGCGATTGATGAACTGAACCGACAATGGAAGGTCTTGAAAATCAAGAAAGTGATTTTAGACCCAACCCCGGATACAATTGCCATGCGTATGGGTTTAGATTTACTTTATCACCTCACCTTTCCCAAAGAAACTGACATTGAAAAAATAATTGAAGTTTATAAGGCATCGCCTTATGTAAAATATGCCTGTCCAAATGTGATTTATCAAGTTACGCGCATACCCAATGACCCACGCTATCCTGAACAATGGCACCTACCCAATATCGGTTGTCCGCAAGCTTGGGATGCCTCAACTGGTGATACCGCAGTGGTAACCGCAATTGTTGATATGGGGATAGATTATAACCATGAGGATGTGCAGGCTAATTTATGGATAAACCCGGAAGAAGATATTAACCATAATGGTCGGTTTGACCCAGAAGATTTAAACGGCTTTGATGACGATAATAACGGTTATGTTGACGATGTAATCGGCTATGATTTTCTCAATGGCGACCCCGACCCGATGCCCGATACACCTGCTGACGACCATGGTATGCACTGTTTTGGCATTGCGACTGCAGTTACCAATAATAGCACAGGTGTCGCAGGCATTGGTTGGGGGATAAGGGGAATGGCTTTGAAGTGTGGTAACAATTCGGGAATCTATCTCTATCCCGCGATTGCAGCAATCTATTATGCAGCGGATAATGGCGCCTGGGTTATTAGTATGAGTTATGGTAGTTACCGGGGTCAAAATGAAGCCGAAAGTACCGCCTTGGCTTACGCCTGGGAGCGCGGTCTGGTCGAAGTGGCAGGTGCCGGAAATGATAATGTCCAAACCCCTCATTATCCATCTGCCTATTCTTGGGTGATTGCCGTAGCAGCAAGTAATGCCAGTAATGTGAAAGCGGATTTTTCTAATTATGGCACTTGGATTGATATCTGTGCCCCCGGGGTTCATATCTTATCAACCATCACTTCCAATAATTATGCTTTTTACGATGGAACATCAATGGCAACTCCAGTTGTTGCTGGTGTTTGTGCCTTAGTCAAATCGGCTTTTCCGACAATGACCAATGCCGAATGCACAACCCGAATCTTTTCCTCTTGTGATTCTATGCCCGACCCATTATACCGGTCAGGACTATTGGGTTACGGACGGGTGAATGTGGCAAAAGCAGTCCTTCAACCCATCCGCAGTAATTTAAGCATTACCGATTTTCGTTTCAATGACCAATCCGGAAATAATAATGGTATTCCCGAGCCGGGCGAAGAAGTCGCTCTAATCATTACCTTGGCAAATGAAATTGGCTGGCAACCAGCCAATGCTATTACAGCAATTATCAACAATGATGACCCCGAGATTGAAATCTTAAAAAATTACGGCTCATTTCCCAATATCCCGCCTGGTGGTAGTGGTAACTGTTCAGCCGATTCCTTTATCCTTCGGATAAGTGACAGTGCGCCACCATACCGGGCAAGATTCAACCTTACCTTAACTTGTAATCCACCAACGCTTAATCCTTTTCAGCAATTGTTCTGCGTGATTGGTCGACCAAGGGTCTTATTAGTTGATGACGATGACGGTGACAATATTGAGCGGTGGTATCAATGCGCTTGCGATAGTTTGGGGGTAATTTACCGTCTATGGTCGGTTAGCGGTTTAGGTTCGCCTTTGCTTGATACCTTGAATCATTACCCAGTGGTTATCTGGTTTACTGGGCTTGATAGTACCCAAACCTTAACCAACACCGATATGACCAATCTCAGTTCTTATCTTGACAACGGTGGTAATCTATTCTTATGCGGTCAAAATCTTGGGCAGGAGATTGGTGCCGAGCCATTTTATCACGATTATCTCCACTGCCGGTATCTTTCTAATCGGATTCAGACTGGGTCAATTCCCAAAGTCGTTGGGATTGATGAAGACCCAATTGGCTACAGTAGCACTGATACCTTAGTTTTGCTTGGTGTGGGTGGAGCCAACAATGCCCGGTCAATGGATGGGATTCAACCCATAGGCGGTGCGGTTGGCTCTCATCATTATGTCCAAAATCCGGATACGATTTATGCCGGGATTCATTTTGCTGGTGATTATAAAGTTGTCTATTTTGGTTTTCCGTTTGAGGCGATTGATGCGGCGACTCGGTATACCCAGAAAAAGGAAATCTTGCGCCGGATTTTGGTATTCTTTAACGAAAGACTTCCTAAAATTGCTGAAGAATTTCCGCTTTCTTCTTTCCGCATTCCGAATTTAACTTGCCGACCCAATCCGTTCTCAACCCATACCATCATCTACTTTTCGCCGAAAACTCAAAATCAAATTCGCCTCAGGCGGACAGTAAATATTTATAATCGTTCTGGTCGATTAGTCACCAGTTACAAACTATCAACCACAAGCAACTGCCTAATTTGGGACGGTACCGATTTTTCGGGTCGACAAGTACCACAGGGTATTTACTTCTGCGTAATCCAGAACGGTGATTTAATTTCCGAAATCACTAAATTGATAAGAGTAAAATAATAAACGAACAAAAAGGCAGTGACAAGAACCGATGGACGCAATGCGAAATCGGTATCTCGTGAAACAAGACAAAAGATAAGAAATAAAAAAGCAAACCTACTCATAACTCTTTCCGGTCAACTAATCCTGGCAGTACTTGTCATTTTATCTACCTTAAGCGAATTACAAGCCAAAGATAGCACCCCCTGTTCTTGGAATCAGAAGAATAGGGGGTTTGAGGGACAAAGTCCCGCAAAAGTCTGTCTATTTTTTGACGATGGTTATTATTCAGTCTACTATTATGCCTATCCAATACTAAAAAAACATCGCCTGCCCGCTACCTTGGGATTAGTTGCCTCAAAGGTGCAAAAGCCAAATACCAGAAAGAATTTCCTTCACCATTTACGCTTTGGATTTCTTAATCGGAACGAAGTTTCCGAGATGATAGACTCCTTGGGGGTTGAGGTTGCGAGCCATTCGGTAACCCATCGCCGACTTACTGAAATTTCGGATACAATGGACCTGCGCTACGAGTTGTTCTACTCAAAACAAGTTTTGGAGTCATTGTTTCAACAAGAAGTTATCACCTTTGTTTATCCTTATGGCAAATATGATGACCGAATTTTAAGATTAACGCAAGCCGCTGGTTATAAAATTGGTCGGACAACCGAATTTGGTGAACCAAATTTCTGGGTTGCACCATTAAAAGTTCCAATCAAGGAAGTAAGAAATACAACCACCCTTGATGAAATCATTACTCATATCAAACGATTTGACATCACTGTTTTACTTTTTCATCGGATTCTTGAAAAACCGAGTCTTTTTACTGAGTTTAGTGTCAGTCGCTTTGATAGTCTTTTAACCTTGCTTGATTCCCTAAAGGTCAAGGTAATGACTTTGCGTGGGTTATATGAGGAGTGGCGGCGTGAAGTCTTTGCTAAGGCGGTAATAGAGAGGGGAATACTTGACCGAAAAAATTGGTCGGATTATTTATTTCAAAAGGTAGACATCGACCAGACCCGAACCTCTACCCGATTTTGACATAATATATTTAAGATTCGCCTTTTCACCAATAAATATATCAATATGTTTACCTTTGACATCAGAGCCGATGTCCTGCGCATAAAAGATACCGTTATGGACACCAAAATCGCCCAGATATAACCTCTCATATTGGGGAATATAAACTCTTGAACCCAAAGGAATGAAATTGGTATCAACTGCAACTGATTTTAAGGTAGTCAGGCTATGTCCGCCAAAGCCAAGAGGTTCCAGCACAATTCTTACTGCATCTTTCCGTTTAAGGTAACTAATAAGTCTACCATCTTTCAGTCGTGCCACTCCTTCTTTTTTAAAATCTTGGACGAAATGTCTTGGAAAGTAACCCAAAAGACCACCATTATCTAAATACAAAGGAACTTCTCGCCTTCCCGAGTATTCGGTTTCCGGCACAATCCAGTAATAGGTTACCTTGAATTTACCTATGCTTTTTGCCTCGCCTAATGGTAAAGAATCAACTGTTTTTACTCGCCACTCAGCGATCGGGGTCGGTTCATATTCAACTTTGGTCGTTACGCAAACCACTGACCAAAGTAAAGTAAAAATTATTAATGTTCTTAACATAACTCTTACAATTTTTAAAATACCAAGATTCCTGTCAGTTGCGCCTCTCCGCCCGAGGCGGACTCAACGGACGCATCGCTTGGTTAGTATAGCGAAAATGAGGAATATGTCAATAATTGCCCGAGGCAAATCGCGGTTTGCTTCAAGCAGTTGACTTCATAGGAATTTAATGGTAAACTATACAAAAGAAATGCGCAAAAATACCTTACAAGGCAGAGACGAGAAACAAGGCAGTGATTAGATGATAGGGACAAGGGAAAAGTTAAAAATACTCGCTACTCGCGACTATCATCTCGCGACTGCCTTGTCCGTCCTTCTTTGTCTTACACTGATCTTTCCTTTGATAGCATTTGGACAATTAGCCCCTGAGATTTGGGCTAAGATTACCGCCGCGGGTGCTAAAAAACGGCTTGACTTGGCAGTTAGTCAATTTGATTTACCCAAGGACTGTCCACCCAGCCTTGCCGAAATGGTCAAAAATATCAATGAAGTCCTAATTGCTGATTTAGATTTTTCCCTCTATTTTACAATCTATCAGGCGGATTCATTATCAAAAGGGAAAAAATTGTCTTTTGATTATTGGGTAAAGACCGGGGCATCGGTTCTCCTATCCGGTGAGGTTTCATACCGCAAATCTTCCACCCAATTGAAGATTACCCTTTACGACTTATTATTACGCCGCCCAATCGCAACCAAGGATTATAATATTATTGAAAATTGGCGTTGGCTTGCCCATATGATTGCCGATGATGTGATAAAACTTTTAACCGGTGAAGAAGGTATTTCCCAAACCGAAATCGCATTCTCCTTGAAAACCAAAGAAGGCAAAGAACTGGCAGTTGTTGATTATGATGGAGCCAATCCTTATAAGATTACTGATACCAAAGGATTTGTCCTTTATCCGGATTGGTCGCCAAAGGGTGACAAGATTGCCTTTTGTAGTTATGACAATAAATCCAACCTTAATATCTACACTTATGACCTAACCAAAGGCAAAATAACTCAACTTACCTCAAGGCAGGGTTTAAACACCACACCAACTTTTTCGCCTGACGGTAAAGTCCTGGCTTGTGCCTTATCCGATTGCAACAATCTCAATCTATATCAATTGAGTTTGGATGGAAGAAATTCAAGACGCATCACGACCAGTTCCTCAATCGCAATTTCGCCCAGTTGGTCACCGCAAGGCCGAGAATTAGCCTTTGTCTCGGACCGCACTGGAGTTCCTCAAATTTATATTATCAATGCCGACGGCACCGATTTAAGGCGGCTAACTTATGAAGGTTCTTATAATACTTCACCTGCCTGGTCACCGCGCGGTGACTTAATTGCCTATGTCTCCCGAACCAGCAGTGGCAAAAATCAAATCTTTATTACCGATATCAACGGCGAGTCAAGTATGCAACTCACCTTTGAAGGCAATAACGAAGACCCCGCCTGGTCACCCGATGGATTACATATCGCATTTGCCTCCAATCGCACCGGTTCTTGGGAGATATACACAATGGCTTGGAACGGTCAGAACCAAAAAAGAATTACCAATACCGGTGGCGCATTCTCGCCCACCTGGTCGCCAAGATTAAAGAAATAAACTGTTAACTTTAACTGTCAATCCGCTCAGGCAGAAACGGTCGGTTTGATTTATTTTATAACCACCAATTTCTTCTTTAACAACTTATCATTAGCCGAAAGGATGTAAAAATAGACTCCAGGATTAACCTTTTTACCCCGACTATCTTCACCGCACCATTCAAGAACAATGTTACCCGGTTCTTTACACTCATTAATTAAAGTCTTAATCAATCGGCCAGTTACATCATAAATACTTAAAGTAACCTTAGACTCCAGTGGTAGAGAAAATTTAATAATAGTATGAGACCGGCAAGGATTAGGAGTGTTTAGGTAGAGCGTAGGATAAATATTGGAAGTATCCGATTTGGGCAAAAAAGAATTGGTGGAAAATCCAAAAGTCGGTATATATTCCCAGAATTCTAAGGTGTTATTACCTTTTAAGGCATAGATTGAACCTAATGCATAGGCAAGCGAACCTCCACTCTTTATTTTCTTATTGCTCGGTCCTTTTGGAATAGTGTCCAGCAAAATCCAGGTATCTAATAAAACCGAATACGACCAGAACTCTTGGGTATTGCCACCTTTGAAGGCATAAATTATTCCAGATTCTGCAAATGTCATTGAACCCCCGTCTTTAACCTTCTTTTTACCCCAAGCAGTTTGAATAGGCATTGTTTTCTTCGTTAACCAAGAATCGCCAGCCATATCATAAGCATAAAATTCATTGTATTTTGCTTTTAGGAGATATATTGTGTTATTACCATCACAGGCAAGGCAACTACCCTTATCAAACCCTTTTTGGGAAGGTCCGGCTGGTGCCTCCTTTCTCTTTAACCAAGTATCCCCTTGGATATAATAGGCATAAAACTCTCTTGTCTTATTTCCTTTCAGGCAAAAGACAAAACTGGAATCACCTTTTTGGGCATAAACCAATCCCGCACCGCCTTTTATCTTCTTTCCTCCACCTAAAGGCACATCTTTTTGGGTAACCCAAGAATCACTCACTATATCATAAGCCCAAAATTCTTGGGTATTGCCACCCTTTAAGGCATAAATAATATTTTCCCCGTTGTAGCACAATGAACCGCCTTGTTTTACCCTTTTTCTATCCGCACCAAAAGGAATTGAACAGCAAGAAAACCAGGTGTCCTGGCTAATATTATATTTATAGAATTCCAAGGTATTATTACCTTTTAAGGCATAGATTGAACTGTCAGCAAAGACTAAACAGGCACCGGCTTTTACTTTTTTATTTTTGGTTCCAATTGGCATATTCGCCTTTTTCTGCCAACCAAAAATGGGGGCTGGTAGTTTGTATTCACCACGAAAGACGCCGTTTCCTCCTGTACCAAGCCAGATGATATGCGGATTATGAGGGTCAAAAGTCAAAAAATAAGTCCGCCCGCAACTTAACCCAAAATTCTCTTGCTGCCAACTCGCCCCACCGTTAGTACTAATAAAGATGCCCTTACCGGTGCTTGAATCATGATAGGCATAGTTAGTCATACCAATGATGATTAAATTGGTATCAAATGGACTAACCTGAAAGGTGCGAATCTCTTCTTGAAAACCCCGGCTCTCAAATATCGGGTTTGGCTCCCAAGTCAAACCGCCATCGGTCGAACAAAAGACTTGATTAATGGTGATATAGTTTGCATCCCAACTTCTTGTCCAAAGGTATATTTTATTAGAATTTAAAGGATTCATTTCAATTCCCCGGGGCTCTAAGTTACTACCTGGTAAATTGAGCTCAAACCACAACTCGCCACCATTGGTCGTCTTGTAAACTTTTTCCCGTTGACTGAGGCAGAGATAAAGCGTTGACGGATTTTGCTTAGCCATAGCCAACACATAAGGCCGGGCTTGTTGAAAAGAGTCACTACCCGGAGTTATTGCTAAACCATTATTTTTTGAAACCCAGTTTGAACCACCATCAGTTGTTTTATAGACCCCATATCTATTCATCCAGATATAGATAACTTGTGGATTAGTTGGGTCAATGAGAATCGGGCATATCGCACGCCGGCCGGGCAAGTTGGTGCTGAGCAAAATCCAGTTTTCCCCGGCATCGCTGGACCGCCAAATCAGTCCAGAATCAGTGGTCCACGGACCGGTTGCCGCATAGAGGATATTGGACGATTCCGGATGGATGGCAATAAAAAAATCGGTATTGCCGGTTGGTTGCATCTCATCGTGTATCCATTTAAAAGAATTACCACGGTCAGTGCTCCGCCAAGTCCCACCATCACCAAGCCCGACATAGATTTTATTTGAATCAATTGGGTCAACAACGATATGCCGAATGCAGGTAATTTCAAGCCCGCGGCTTTTCCAGTTATCATCTGGACCGATTGATTCGGTATAACATTGTTGCCAAGTTTGACCAGCGTTGGTGGTTCTGACAACGGCCACGGCTGATGTATAGAAGAGCATTGCGGTATCGGCTTGATTCATTGTCAAACCATAAGGTTGGGGTGTGCCATAGAATCGCACCCAGCCCCTTTGCACATTGAGACTGGTCGTAATCCTTGACCAGGTTTGACCTTGGTTGGTGGTTTTATAAACACCGCCCGACCCGTAATAACATCCACCAGCGTAAAGCACAATTGGGTTGCGGGAATTGATTATGATATCAATGTATTTAGCCCGCGGTAATCCGGTTGTGCAAGGCGCCCAAACTTCACCGGCATTGGTGCTTTGCCAAACCCCACCACGCCAAGCGATAACCGTGTCCGACCAAATTGTGAGAAAAAGTTGAGAAGGATTGGTCGGATTGATCGCAATACTTCTGGGAAATGTGCTATCATCAAAAGTGGGCAACCCGTTATTTTTTAATAGCCAATTTTCACCGCTATCCGTGCTTTTATAGACACCAAGGTGGGTGACAGCATATAAGATATTGGAGTTGGTTGGATGAACTGATAGGTAATAGATTAGAGCGGTGGTATCAATACCGGTATTTCTTATCATCCGCCAAGATTCGCCAGCATCGGTGCTTTTGAAGATAGCACCCTTAATTTGAATCGGTCGCCAGCGATTGATATCGCAATGTCCAATCCGAGGCATACCAATTCCCGCATAGACAATTGATGAATTTTGTGGGTCGATTGCCAACGCACCAATCGGTGCGG
>Ga0207433_10008962_pt1 | contig 16096 bp, 12 predicted proteins | sample YelNatPaOPGAMG01_FD_187559 | JGI IMG/M metagenome (GOLD analysis project Ga0207433, IMG submission 187559) | Hot spring thermophilic microbial communities from Obsidian Pool, Yellowstone National Park, USA - OP-RAMG-01 (SPAdes) (version 3) | ecosystem: Environmental > Aquatic > Thermal springs... | reverse complement strand
GCCAGTGTCCCCCGAACAGGACAATCCCACCAGCGCCATCAACGATCACCACGCCCGGCAGATTCCAGGGTGACTCGAGCCAAATTTTCCTGCACCACGGCGGGGCGCCGCCCCTGGGGAACTAGCCTGCAATGTGGCTTCTTACTTCGGTACCGACCGATCTCTCCGCGTTCTACTCGTAGATTGCGATCCGCAGTGCAATACAACACAACTCGTTCTAGACAGCGATAAATGGCAAGCCATGTACTGGGATAAGTCCGACTTGTCACAGCAAACCATAATCGAGCTAATGAAGCCTATCGAGCTCGGTGACTCAGACATCAGATCCGACATCACTCCTGTTAGATCGTCCCAAAATAGATTTGGCGTTGATCTACTTCCAGGACATCCTCGGATGTCAATTATCGAGGATCTCCTAAGTCGCTCCTGGAGTGAGGCTTCCGGCGGCGACATCGGTGGGATCCGGAGGTCGAATTGGGTGCGGTCCCTCCTCCGAATGTACCAGGACAGATATGATTTAATGCTATTTGACGTTGGGCCGAGCCTTGGGTCGCTTAATCGGACTGTGCTTATGGGCGCAAGCTATTTCGTCACTCCCATGGGCGCTGACATTTTCTCAATCGTTGGTATCCGCAATATCGCAGAGTGGCTCAGTAACTGGACGGCTGTCTACCACAGTGCGCTTGAGCTTTGCAGGAAGAGGCATCCTGGAGCGCTTGAAGAGTTTCAAATTCCGACAGATACCGAGGCCGCCCAATTCGTTGGCTATACCGTTCAACAGTATATAACGAAATCAAAAAAAGGTGTCCGGCGGCCGACGCTTGCATTTGAGCGGATACTGTCCGCAATACCGGACGAAATCATGTCCAGCCTGCACCGGTTTACCCGACCTGGCCTTGATGCCTCCGCCGTGAGGTTAGGTGACGTTCCTAACATGTTCAGCCTCATACCGCTCGCACAATCAGTCAATACTCCTATTGCCCAGCTACAGTCTTCTGATGGCTTAGCGGGAGGACAATATGGCCAGCAGCAGCGTTATACGCAGACAATTAAAGCGGTCAGCGATGCGCTAGCACGAAACGTGGGCATTTGATGGGGATCAGCTGGCCACAGTCGCTTTTGACGGAAGTCGCAGAACGGCGATGCGTACCGGTCTTAGGCGCGGGCGCGTCGGCGTCTTCGGTGAACGTCGACGGAGTGCGGCCACCCGGCTGGGTTGATTTTTTGCACCGAGGATTTAGACGAATCGCCAACGATGCTGATCGCGCCGCCGCTGAAGAACAGCTCGAAAAAGGCGCTGCACTTGATGCGGCTCAAATCCTAGCGGATTCCCTCGGCTCGCCAGATTTCGGTCTCTTCATTCGACACGAATTGGAGGACCCGGGGTTCCCCCCCTCGCGGCTCCATGAACTTCTACTCCAGATCGATCCGAAGGTTGTGATTACTACTAATTACGACAGGATCTACGAGAGCCTCGCGTTACAGGGAAACGCCGTTGCGGGCTACAATGTTTGCAAGTATTACGATGGCCATTTTGTTAACGACTTACGTTCGGACAGACGACTCATCGTTAAGGCCCATGGATGTGTTTCTGATCCCCAGAAGATCGTATTTACGAGAAAACAGTATTTTGCGGCACGTCGAGATTATCCACAGTTCTTCGAAACGCTTGACGCAATCTTCCTTACGAGTACCTTGGTTTTTATTGGTTCGGGTTTTAATGGTGATCCGGATATTGAACTGCTCCTGCAGAACGCAAATATTTCGGCTCCCAGTCAGCATACCCACTACGCCGTGGTTGAGGCGGGAAGGCACGCCTCCGTCCTACGCGCGATGGAGGAGACCTATAACATCAAATTTTTGCAGTATGACCTTGGTCAACACCAGCAGGTAATCGAAGCGCTTGAGCAGCTCGCCGTTGACGTCGAGTCCTACCGGGCAGTGAGTGGCGGAGCGTGAGGTCGCGTCATACCACGTTTCTAGGGACTGCCGCTCTAGCGTAAACACTCGGTGAAGCCGTCCTCGATACGTGCTCAACCCTTTTCATCGCGGCATATCCGAGTTGGCCGATGCCGCTGGATCAATCCGCGTTCACGGCATACGCTCGCAAACGCGAAGAAAAGCCGGCGCTGACGTGCCCGACTGCGTGAGGACGGGTAGCTCACCGGTGTAATGCGGTAGGGCAGGGGGTTGGGTGCCGAGGTTCAAGTTCAAATGGTCCAACCTCCCGCAATCGGTTCTAGAAGCCCTATGCCGTGACCTCCTAGGTGAGTCCAACCAAGACGGCAACCGAGCTGCTCTGCTGCAGCAGGCTTATGGTGCTCGCCCCACGGTGGAATTCATACGCGATGCATGGCCGACTCTGCTGGAGTCATGGCTTAGAACCGCCAGCGAGCCCCGCGAGCGGATCGTCCAGGAACTCCAAAAGGCTCGTGGTGAGAAGGGCATATTGAAGGGCAGCAGAGCGGAGCTTGCATACCTCAAGGAACTGAGGAACGCCAAGCACTTAAGGGAGATCGTGTGGGCAGAATTTGTCGCCGCTGGCGAAGTAGAGCGTGCAAGTGAGCAGGGCGGGGACGATGAAGCAGTGAAAGCGCCGAGCGAACCTTACGACGAACCAGCCCAGAAGACGATCACCGCTTCCGCACATTCCAGCGACACCGGCTCGGATGGCGCCACAGAGGACGTGAACCTTATTCGTCCGCAGCCGACCAGGCAGAAAAGACCGGAGCAGGAGAAGACCCTCGAGGCGACCCTGTGGGAGGCGGCCGACCGTCTTCGCAGCCGGGTGGACGCCGCTGAGTACAAGCATGTCGTCCTGGGTTTGATCTTCCTCAAGTATGTGTCCGACGTTTTCACCAAGCGCCGCGAGGCACTCCAGCGACTGGTCGATGACCCAGATAGCGACTACTTCATGCCTACCGACCAGGCAAAGCACGCAGTACTGGAGGACCGCGACGAGTACACCTCGGAGGGTGTGTTTTGGATGCCCGAGGGGTACCGCTGGGACGACCTGCGTAAGGCGGCCAAGCAGACCGGCATCGGCGAGCGAATCGACTCGGCGATGGATGCGATCGAGAAGGAAAACCCGACACTGCGCGGGGTGCTGCCAAAGCGCTACGCGCGGCGGGAGCTCACCCCAGCAATGCTCGGCGGGCTCATCGATACGTTCTCCCGCAAGGACCTGGCCGGCGAGGAACACAGGGGCCTAGACGTGCTCGGCCGGGTGTACGAATACTTCCTCGGCAGGTTTGCCACCGCCGAAGGCAAACTCGGCGGCGAGTTCTACACGCCTCGCTCAGTGGTGCGGCTGATGGTCGAGATGCTCGAACCGTTCGACGGGCGTGTGTTCGACCCGGCCTGCGGCTCTGGCGGCATGTTCGTACAGGCCGAGGAGTTCGTCGAAGCGCACGGCGGCGGACGCAACGACATCTCCGTGTTCGGTCAAGAGCAGAACCCGACAACCTGGCGGCTGGCGAAGATGAACCTCGCGCTGCGTGGCATCGAGGCAAACCTCGGGCCGGAGTGGGCCGACTCTTTTCACCGCGACCTACACCTGGATCTACGCGCCGATTTCATCCTCACCAATCCGCCATTCAACATCAGCGAATGGGGCGGTGAACGGCTGCGCGACGACCCGCGGTGGAAGTACGGCGTACCGCCGGTCGGCAACGCCAACTTTGCCTGGATTCAACACATGCTGGCGCACCTGTCGCCAACCGGCACCATGGTCACCGTCATGGCTAATGGCTCGTTGGCGTCGCAACAGTCGGGTGAGGGCGAGATCCGTCGCAACCTCATAAAGGCCGACCTCGTCGAATGCATCGTCGCGCTCCCCAGCCAGCTGTTCTACACGACCCCGATCCCGGTGTGCCTTTGGTTCTTGACCCGCGACAAGTCGGGCAAGGCCCGCCGGGTTGGGCCGTCGGTCAGCCCGCGCCGCTCCCGCTTCAACGAGGTGCTCTTCATCGATGCACGCACCCTCGGGCACATGATCTCGCGAAAAAATCGTGAGCTGGCCGACTCGGACATCGGCCACATCGCGGACACTTACCATGCCTGGCGCGGCCAAGACACCGACCTGAAGCCGTACGAGGACGTCCCCGGCTTTTGCGCCTCAGTTACGCTCGATACGATCCGCGAGCACCAGCACGCGCTCACACCTGGCCGCTACGTCGGCAGCGAAGCAGTCGCCGACGACGGCGAGCCTCTAGACGAGAAGATCGCGCGACTGGCTAGCGAAATCCGAGATGGCTTCGCCAAACGCGCTGAACTGCAGGAGAAGGTCCTCCACTTGCTGAGCTCTCTCAAGGCTGTGGAAAGTGAATGAGCCTGTACGTCTCGGAGACCATATCGCCTTCTCGAATGGCAAGACCTCGCCTGCCCGTGATCAAGGCGGTAACTACACCATTTGGGGTTCAAACGGGCCGATCGGACGTGCCGATACGAGCAACGTCAAGGGGCCGTTCGTCGTCATCGGCCGTGTTGGCGCATATTGCGGCAGCCTGCATTATGTCCCTGAGGATGCATGGGTCACCGACAACGCAATCATTTGCCGGGCGCTGGATAGTGGGCTTAACCGTTTCTGGTTCTACGCGCTACAAACAGCGTCTCTGAACCGACGAAGTGGCGGTTCCGGTCAGCCACTGCTCAATCAAGGAATCCTCCGAGAGATCCGGATCGACCTTCCCGAGTCAGAACAGTGGCTCGATATCGCACGTGTCCTCGGCGCTCTCGACGACCTCATCGAAGCCAACCGTGCGATATCTCATCTTGCTGCAGCCCAGGCTGCAGCGCTTGCGTCCACCTCGCCAAGCCGGGTGCATCTCAGCGATCTCGCCTCTGTGGCCGATGTTCGCCAGTTCCGCCCGGGTGGCCCCGTTGATCATTTCTCGATTCCGGCGTTCGACGAGCGCCAGCTTCCTGAGCGGATCGAGGGAGACGCGATCAAGAGCGGCAAGCTGTTGCTCAGGCAACCTACTGTCTTGGTGTCTCGGTTGAACCCGCAGACGCCGCGGGTCTGGATGGCCTACCCGAGGGATGTTCCTGCGGCTGCTTCAACCGAATTCGTGCCTTTAGTCCCAACCGATTCGGCTGCAATAGAGGAAGTGTGGGCCGTGTGCGTATCGGATGGGTTCTCCGCGCAGATGAGAGCGCGCGTCACCGGAACCACGGGCAGCCATCAGCGCGTGGACAAGTCCCTGCTCCCGGAACTCATGGTCGCCGACGTTCGCCTGTTGGACTCTTGCAAGAGGGCGACAATTGTTTCTCTCGTGCGTGAGGCTCATGCATCGCTTGTCGGTGCCGCCGAAGCCGCAATAACCCATGATGAACTGCTGCCGCTGTTAATGTCAGGGCGGGTGAGAGTCAGGGACGTGGCGAGATGAGTCCGACACTGCGGGAGGCTGATCTCGAAACCGCGGTGCTCGAGTTCCTCGGTGAGCTGGGCTGGGCAGTCCTCCATGGGCCCGAAATCGCCCCCGGTGAGTTCGCGGCCGAGCGTGATGACTATCGCGAGGTGGTGCTGGTTGGACGGCTGCGTGAAGCCGTTGCGGACCTGAACCCTGGCCTTTCACGAGACGCCATCGACGATGTGGTGAAGACGGCAGTGCGGCCGGAGTCGCAGGTCGTCGAGTCGGAAAACTGGCGCGCGTATCGCCTTCTAGTAGAAGGTGTTCCGGTTGACTTTCGGGCCAGCGACGGCAGCATCCGCTCAGCCCGCGCCCGGCTGATCGACTTCGACTGTCCGACTCGTAACGACTTCCTGGCGGTCAACCAGTTCACGGTGTTAGGCGTCCGGGAGCGTCGTCCCGATGTTGTGCTGTTCATCAACGGCCTGCCGGTGGTGTTGATGGAGCTCAAGCGACCCGGGGATGAGAACGCGACACTGCGCGGAGCCTTTAACCAGATTCAGACCTATCGCACGGACATCCCAGACGCGTTTGCCTGGAACCAGGTGGTAGCGATCTCCGACGGCACCCAGGCGCGGGCCGGCTCGTTCACCGCGGGTTGGGAGCACTACGCCCCATGGAAGACGATCCACGGCCAGGATCTCGCGCCGGGTGGGCTGCCGCAGTACGAGGTTCTCGTTCAGGGCATATTCCAACACGAGGTGCTGCTCGACCTGATACGCAACTTTATCGCCACGTACGGCGAAGGCAAACACATGGCGAAGCTGGTCGCCAAGTATCACCAGTACTGGGCGGTCCGCAAGGCCGTCGACTGCACCATCGAAGCGGTCGAAGGCGACGGAAGGGCCGGCGTCGTGTGGCACACGCAGGGGTCGGGCAAGAGCCTGGAGATGCTCTTCTACACGGGAAAGGTCACCCGCCACCCGGCAATGGAGAACCCCACCGTCGTGGTCCTAACCGATCGTAATGACCTCGACGATCAACTCTTCGACGAAGTTTTCGCAGGGGCCAAGGTGGGCTCCCCTCTGCCGGAGGCACCGGTCCAGGCGGAGTCGCGCGATCACCTGAAGGAGCTGCTGCATGCCCGCGAAGGCGGTGGCATCATCTTTTCGACGATCCAGAAGTTCGGGCTGTCGCAGGCCGACAAGCACGCTGGCCGCCCATTCCCGCTTCTGTCTGAGCGGCTGAACGTCGTGGTGATGGTCGACGAGGCGCACCGCTCCAACTATGACTTCGTTGACGGCTTCGCCCGCCACTTACGTGATGGCCTGCCCAACGCCACCTATATCGGGTTTACGGGAACCCCGATCGAGAGCGCGGACCGGTCGACTCGACAGGTGTTCGGTGACTACATCGATATCTATGACCTGACACAGGCGGTCACCGACGGTGCCACGGTCAAGGTGTTCTACGAGCCGCGGCTCGCCAAGGTCGAGCTACCAGCCGAAGCGCACCGAAGTTTGGATGACGCGTTCATCGAAGCGACGTCGGGCACCGAGGAGGAGGCGCGCGAGCGGCTTAAAACCCGGTGGGCACGGGTCGAGGCAATTGTGGGGTCAGACAAGCGAATTGGCGAGCTGGCCGCAGACATTGTGCAGCACTGGGAGCAGCGGCGCAAGGTGCTCGCAGGCAAAGGGATGATCGTTGCGATGTCGCGGCGGATCGCCGTCGCGCTGTACAACGAGATCGTGCGGCTGCGTCCGGACTGGCACTCTGAGGATCCCGCCAAGGGCCGGATCAAAGTCGTCATCACCGGCTCGGCCGCAGACGATGCACTGCTGCAGCCGCACATCTACCCGAAAGAGACGCTGCGACAGATCAAGAACCGCGCCAAAGACCCTTACGACCCGCTGGAGCTGGTCATCGTTCGAGATATGTGGCTGACCGGATTCGACTCTCCGTCGATGCACACAATGTACGTCGACAAGCCGATGCGCGGGGCGCCGCTGATGCAGGCGATCGCGCGCGTCAACCGCACCTTCAAGGACAAGCCAGCTGGTCTGGTGGTCGATTACCTCGGCCTCGCTGAGGACCTCAAGTCCGCGCTCGCGGACTACACCAAGCGCGACCAGGACAACCAGGATCTCGGCCAGGATCTGCGTGAGCAGGCGATACCCTCGCTAGTCGAGGAGCACGAGATTGTCTGTTCCATCCTGGAGGGCTATCCGTGGCGGCAGACGCTGGCGCGTGGTGGAGATCAGGCCTACCTGCGTGCGGTTGCAGGTACCGCCGACTGGCTGCTGGGTTACCACCCGGGCCTGCCCGAGTCGCCGTGCACCAAGGAGACACCGTGTCTGAAGTGCCGGTTCATGGCACATGCGCGTCGCGTCAGGTCGTTGTTCGCCATGTGCGTGCCCGCCGACGAAGCGCTGGCGATACGCGAAGACGTCGCCTTCATCGAGGCCGTCCGTGCCTCGATCGCCAAGATCGAGGGCGCTGACCGCGAAGGCGCCGACATCGAGGCCGAAATCGATGTAGCAGTCAAGCAGATTGTCTCAGAGCACATCTCCGGCACTGGAGTCATTGATATCTACGCCGAAGCGGGGATGGAACAACCTGACCTGTCATTGATCGATGAGGATTTCATCGACAAGTTCCGCCAGAGCGATCGCCCAAACCTGCAGATCGAGATGCTCAAGCGTCTACTTGCTGACGAGATCAAGGCTGTCGGAAAACGAAATCTCGTGGCCGAGCGAGCGTTTTCCGAGATGCTCGCCGGCTCAGTGTTGCGCTACCAAAACCACGCTCTCGATGCGGCAGCCGTCGTCGCCGAACTCGTCGAACTGGCCAAGAAGCTCAAACACGAACACGCGCGAGGCGCGGAGCTGGGGCTTCGCGAGGATGAGGTCGCCTTCTATGACGCTATCTGCCAAAACGACTCGGCAGTACTCAAGATGGGCGATGACCTGTTGAAGAAAATTGCTCGTGACCTAGTCGAGTCCATTCGTCGCAACGCAACCATCGATTGGAGTGAAAAGGAGCAGGTGCGTGCCCGTATGCGTGCAGCAATCCGTCGCCTGCTCATCCGCTACGGCTACCCACCTGACAAACAACCCGCAGCGATCGAACTCGTCATGGACCAAGCCGAGCTGCTAGCCCGTGCCGCGTGAACGACGCTAGCTCGTCGAAGTTAGAGGCTGCGCTTCGCAGCGTTCTGCCAGCGGTTCACGGCAAATGGCGACTGATCTGGGGGCACGCTATGCGATCCGGACAACTTCTTCAATGCGCGGTGGGCGCAAGGCACGCGAAGCACCTTGAAGAAAGTTTTGTCGCGTGATCAGATTCAGGAATGCGCCGTCGAGACCCCTCCGCCGCCGGAGCATTGATCCCGCACACATCACGGAGCGACTAGGTCAGACTTAGGTCATGCCCAATGCATCACCAACCATGGGTCGCCCTAACGCGCCACAAGTGGAGAAGGTTGCCGCAGAGATCCTCAAAAGATGCCTAATCGACGACGGCTCCCTCTTGACGCCCGATGCGGTGATCTGGAATCCCGAGAATCTTGCTGAACTGCACACCATCTACGTCGCGGCGCCAGACGTGTCGGCGAAGTCCTTTTCCGAGAAGCTGAAGATCCAGCTCGAAACCGCGTCACCCGCTGCGCGCCAGCTCTTCGCTGAGCTCTATGTACTAAACATCCTGCCGGTCAGCAATTTCCTTCCGTCGACAAAGGTCAGCGTGATTGACGAAGTGCTCGCGCCTTTGCAGCCGCAGGTCACCCTGACGTCCGACGTGATTGATGCCTTCACCGAAGGCGTCTTCAACGGAGGGCTCGCGTGGAACAACCGCCGATGGGCGCAACTTTCGTTCTTGGTGGAATTTGCCGAACACTTCAAACGCCAGGACCCACCTACCCGCGCCCAGGCTGCCACCGACCATGATGTGTTGCGCACCCTGGTGATGAACTCACCCGGTCACCGCGAGCCAGCACAGCGCCAGGCGCTGCTGTATCTGTTCCAGCCGCGCTACTACCTCCCGATCGTCAGTAGTCAGCACCGCTCTCTGCTCCGCGACGGCTTGTCCCGGTATCTTGCCGACGGCCCCAGCGGTGACCTCGACGCCGACCTGCGCTTAATCATGGACGCAATCGAAGCCGAGGCCGGCGGGCCTGTCGACGTCTACGACGACACGTGGCGGCCGCAATGGCTGACCAAGCCGGCGCCACCGACACCCCTTGCGCCACTTGGGGGCAACGCTGTCGACAGTGGGCCATCTGAGGCCCAACCGTATTCGGTGGCCGACATCATCGCCGAACGATGCTTCCACTCGAAGGAGCGCCTGAACACGATCCTCAAACACTGGCAGGACAACCAGAACTTGGTGCTCCAGGGCGCACCCGGCACAGGAAAGACGTGGCTGGCCAAACGATTGGCGCAAGCCCTTATCGGCTCGCACGCGCCTCATGCGATCCGTTCCGTGCAATTCCACCCAAACACCTCCTACGAGGACTTCGTCCGCGGCTGGCGGCCCACCTCAGGCGGCGAACTGAAGTTGATTGACGGTGCACTGCTACAGCACGCCGAGCGGGCTCGAGCCGCCGCAGATGTTCCCCATGTGTTGATCATCGAAGAGATCAACCGCGGAAACCCGGCTCAGGCTTTCGGGGAGATGCTCACCCTGATCGAGAAGAGCAAACGCGATCCCAGCGACGCGCTTACCTTGAGTTACCCGCGGTTCGACGACGAACAGTACTACTTGCCCGACAACCTGTATTTGCTGGGCACCATGAATATCGCCGACCGTTCGCTGGCTCTGGTGGATTTCGCGCTGCGGCGCCGGTTCAGCTTCGAGACCCTCGAACCCGCTTTCGGCGACGCTTGGTCAGCACATCTGGCCGAGAAGCTACCGAACGACGCTACTCTCGTGGCGAAGATCCGAACCCGCATGCTCGAACTGAACCAAACGATCGCCGAGGACCCCATGCTCGGCCCCCACTTCGCGATCGGCCACAGCTTCGTCACGCCTATCAACGCTCAATCCGACGGCACGGCCTGGTTTCTTGGGGTGGTCGACACGCAGATCGGTCCGCAGTTGTACGAATACTGGTTCGATGACCGCGCCAAGGCCGACGCCGTGGTCACGGCCTTGAAAGCCTGACAGACCAAGAACAACCCATGAAAACCCTTGGCGAGGGAGCAACCCATATCCCGGTTCGCAGCCTGTGGTTCTTGCTGATCTACGCCTCTGATCTGCTCGCTCAATTGCGCACCAAAGAGCGCGAAGAAATCCTGGCCGGTGAGTGGGACAACAAGCTCATCGACGCCATCGCCGAAGTTCTCGTTGTCGAGGTGGAACGGCGGCTTTGTCGGCAGCTGACAGTTCAGTACAGACCGCGGCGGGCCGACTTGACCCGAGTCCGTGGCCGCATCGATCACCTGCGCACTACGACGCGCCGCCTCTCCGACCAGGGCCGGATCGCTTGCTGCTTTGATGAACTCTGCGTCGACTCGCCTCGGCACCGCTTCATTGCTCATACCCTGTTGTCTGCGGCACCTAAAATCATCCGGCCGGATCTCGCGCAGCGTTGCCGAGCCGCCGCTTTCCGCATGCACCGCCTTGGGGTCAGTGCAACGCCACCTTCGAGAGCTGAACTATCCACGGACCGACTCGGTCATCATGATATCGATGACCGGCGCATGTGCGATGCCGCACTTCTGTTGCGAGACATGGCAGTTCCTGCCCATGAGGCGGGGCCGTTCGACTTACCAGCCCTGCGTGACGATGTCCGCGCACATCGTAAGCTGTTTGAGGCCGCTGTCCGCGGATTCTTCCGGTACACCCTAAGCAGTCTCGGATGGGACGTGCAGGCGCGAATTCTGCAATGGACACCGTCGGAGCACTCGAAACCGCCCTTCATGCCGGTGATGAAGACCGACGTCACGCTTGACCACCCGAAAATTGGAAGGCGCGTCGTCATCGAAGCAAAGTTCACGGATGCGTTAGAAGACCGCGATGGCAAGACCACCATCGCGACCGGATATCTCTATCAGCTCTACTCCTATCTCGCATCACAGAGCGGCCGCGGTGACCACACTCTCGACACGGCCGACGGAGTACTCCTGTTCGTCAAGACCGTCGACCGAGACGTGTTCGACGGCGAAGTCACCATTCAGGGCCACCGCATTAGTTTTTTGTCTGTCGACCTGGCCGGATCACCGGCAGAGATCCGCGCGCGCTGGATGCAATGCATACAGGATTAGAGCGGAAGGCCGTGCGCCTTGGGTAGTCGCGACGCCAAATTCCGCGGTTAAAGCAATTTTCGTCGCATGCAAGATCTCGGAGGCACTGGCTGCTCAAAGTCGGTTTAGAGTCATTAGGCAAGCTAGATAACGCAGTTCGTATACGCGACGGGTACGCGAGCATGCGGGGTGTACCGCGACTAGCAAACCTGACGTTGACCTGCGCCCTTTCTGGGTCGCGAGCCTGTTTGGACGGCAGGAGTACTAGGGAACACGCAAGTAGATCGGCGTCCACGGGTGGTCTCCGACTTCTGCAACGCCTTGGCTGTCTACAGTGATGCCGCGAAACGACTTGTGTCCGAACGCCCATCGTCTCTGCCGAATCTCGGCTAGAGCCCTACGCCGCCACCGCGCGCCGTTCCAGTTTGGCGGGGGTTCGTCGCCGTTACGGATCCAGTCCGGCGTCAAGAACACTTCTTCGCCGTAGACCATCAACTCGGCTACGTGCGCGTCATAATCCACGCGCTCCGGCTTGATCTTCTCCTCGACCTTGAGCCAGAACCACTTGTAGAACTCCCGCACTGAGGCTGAGTATCTGCCGATGATTGGTAGCACGTCGATCGAATCACCCTGTGCTTCGAGGTATTTTCGAACACCTGCCGTCGAGCGTTCCCATTTCAGCAGCGGCTCAACGTGTAGCCGAAATTGAAACTCGGCCATCGGCATCGTCTGCGAGAAGTGCCATGCCGGGTTTAAGTAGGGGAGGAACTTGTGCTGGGAGTAATTGCGAAGCTCTTCGAGTAGCTTTGCTTCGTCTGCTTCAAACACATCAAGTCGCTTCTTCGTGTAATCGCCCTGCTCGAATTCTGAGAGCTGTCCCCCGATCTTCGGCCAGACGTCACGCAAAACTGCGCGCTGACCTGAGACTAGCGACTTCACCGAGGCGAGCGTATTCGCCAGTAGTCGAGCTAGCTCGATGCCGAAGGGGTCGCCCACGCCGGGGTTGAACGGCTGGCTGTTGCTCAACTCGGGGAACCGCGCAACGTGGGCCTGGAGTTCCTCGGCGTTCTTGCTGAAGGCGTACGACGTCAAGTTCAGATCGCGCAGCAGCGTGATGACTTCGAACGGGCGCATTGTCATCAGCATCGCCTGGCGCCTTTTGTACTCGGCGATCCAAGGGTTGGTCCAGGAGTGAACGGTCTCTTGCTCGTCTTCCACGCCGCCATGGTCTCACCGGTAACCGACATCCTTCGGCGTGTCGGCTCGCGCCTCGCGGCTCGCTACCACGTTCATGTACGCGGCGTGCCCTGGCGGCGCCTAGTCTGCCGACATGCCGCCGCAAGGTGGGATGCGAACGCTGGTCCGTCATTCACGAGCACGTAGCCACCGGCAAGTCCGCCTTGGTTGCACAGCAGTCGTCGCCGGCGGACCTGGCGCTGGCATACTTTGCCGGTCTGACTGTCTACTCGTCGAACTGCGACGCGCGCCGTCCGGGGAACGACCGCGGTTGCGGTGGGAAAGCGGCTGGTGCAGTCTCCGTAGATGGCTTGTGAGCGAGACCAGCGACGGATGATCCTTCGGGCCGTCAGGTACGCGTCCTGAGCGATCTCCACGACTGCGGTTGCTCGTCGTAGCCCATGGACTCCCCAAAAGCGACCGGGTCCGTGGCCCGGCATCTGCCAGGCGTCTGGCACGATGTGCTGGTATTCCTTGTCGCCCTGCTGATTCGGTGATGAGTGTTTGGTGAAGTAGGTCGCGAGCCGCTTTGGGTCGCAGGCGCGCAATCCGTTCAGGACGTCGATCCCCGTGCCGGCGAGCAGGTGGCGTTTGCGTTGCTCCGGGTCCGGATGGTCGACGATGTCCGCCCATTCCTGGGATAGCCAGTCCCGAACTTGCGGCCTGATCACCCGACGGTATCTGGGGGGGGCATCCAGAGGTGAATATGTGGCGCGCCGCGGCGTTGAAATTCGAGCTTCCAGATGTAACGAGCCGGTTCGCCGTATTCGCGGTGAAATCGCTTGCGCCACAGTCTAATGTGCCGCTTGACACTCGCCCCATCAGGCGCAATGGATTTCCAGTCGCCGGGGTAGGTCAGGGTCACCATTGCGGGCACACGGCCGCAGTCGACCAATGGCGTGTACTCGAGCTCGGCGAAGGTGCGACACATCGCAGCACGCGACTTGAAGGACCATTCGGTGATCGCACGGCCAGGCCGGTGAGGCATATCACGGGCAGCCTTAATGCGGTCGACCTCGACCGCTACGTCGAGACGGTGGTGGTTGACTGCCCGCTCCGCCGCCTTTTCCGCGCGAACGGGGCTCGTCCAGCCGAGGCGGACCACACCAGGACCGATCGTGATCCGGAACCGGCCGGACTCAGGTTCCACACCCAGCCGGTCCTGCCCGCGCGCCCATGGCTGCGCCCGCTTAGCGCGGCGGCCGAGGCCACCAAATCGGGGCTCGGGAAACGCAGCCCCAGGGCGTCTGCGGCCGACAGCTCCGCATCAACTTCGTCGTCGACGGCGTCGCGGACACTTTTGGCACATATAACAAGCCCGTTGGTCCCAGCCGGAACACGTCCTACGCCGCTCCCGCCGTCCGACCGACCGCTGCCGCTCTCGCGCCCTGCGGCCCTGGCGGCCTCGGACACTCGCGGTCTACCGGCGTCCGCGGCTCCGGCCGTGTTCCGGCTGGCCGTTCGGGTTGTGGTCGGTCCAAGAGTGGGCCGCTCCGCTGCCGTCCTCGTTGGACGCGGAGTCGACCCCGTGATGCTGGGCATCGGGTACCTGCTCCCCGGGAGCCCGAGGCGCGCATCACTGAGTGACGGGCGATGAAGGGTTCCCTGTCGGGAGTGCTGTCACCGTGTCCGGTTTGTGTCCGATCGTCGGACGAGCGGCCTGCGTCAGACGTGCTCAGCGCGCCGTATTTGACGCGTGAGCGCGATTAAACAGCAGGTCAGCGACCATTCTGCCCACCTGAAAAGCGGAAGTTCGCTCGGCGGCAGTCCGGCGATCAACGCTTGAGTTTAGTTGGCTCAGCGACCAACCCAGAGCTGTCCCCAACTGACCGGACTTGGAGGTGTGCGGCCAAGCAGCCGGCTGACCATCGGAATGGGGATCAGCGTTCCGGCCGATTCATGTCATCCGCGGCATCGCGTGCCCTTCGGCGGCGACGGGCCTGAGCCGATTTGAGTGCTAAACGCTGGTAATACGCTTTTCGCGCGAATTCCGCACGCTTAGTGCGCTCTTGGGGTGTGAGTCTGCCCTCAGGGTCAACCTCCCGCTCAAACTTTGCGTAGAACCCCTCGCGTGCTGGTCGCGTCGCCATGTAACGATCTTCGGTGTTCGCCCAGCGGGTGTAGGCGCCAATCCGGCCGCGGATGCTGCGTTCTGATGCTGTCGGTCCGGCGTCCTGCTTGGCGCGGTGTTGAACTTCGGCACGCTGGAAGCAGTCCCAGTGATAGTTCCACCGTCGTCCATCCTCATCGACGTGCGCCGAGCATTCAGCGACAAGTCGATCGCAGTGCGGGCATCGGCAGCCGGAGCGCCACGGGTCATAGTTCATCATCAAGCTCTTTGCGAAGCTGTTTGAGTTCACGCTCAGTGCGCCGAATCCGCTCCTCCAACACTTCTCGACGAGTCTTCTGCCGGCGTGCACGGACCTGCTTCGCGGGAGGGATTAGCCACCCGAGCGATTCGTAGGCAACAACCGTGCGCACAATCGGGCACAAGCGGCAGTCTAGATAGGATCCCAATTCGGGCCATCCCGCATCCAGCATCTTCTGGTCGTGGTTGGGAATCGCTTGGGGAGCATAGACTTTGGCTAACTCCGACCGTACCTCATTGAGGCGTGCCGGCGTGGCTCGTTTAAGCCCCTGTTCTGGCGTCCAGTCCACATTTCGCTGCACCTCGATGTGGTGACCACACGTCAATGTTGCTTTCCAGTCGGCCACCCACCGCTGATCACCGTGCCGCATGACCGCCCACAAATCGGCGGGGATGCCGTGTTGCGGTTTCACCGGATCTGGGGGAAGCAGCCGCCGACCTAAGCACTCATCCCATAAGGCGATGTCGCGTAGTGGCAGCGACGGCGCGGGGTGCTTACCGCCGCAGAGATACTGGCCGTGTGGTAGCCGCTGGCGATACCGGTATGGATCGCGATCGGAAACATCGAGGATGGATTTCGGATCGTCAGACAGAGTCAGCCGTTCTTTGATGCACCCGCAATCGAACTGCCATCGCCACCGGAAGACATCCTCGGGCGCCGGATACCACACCGACCACATCGGCTCCTTAGCTGCGCCGGCGTCATACCAGTTGCGGTACTCCTGCAGCACATCCTCTTTTGCACGCGGACTACCGAGGAACTTGCGACGAACTGACACGAAAATAGAAGTGACCACAAGCCGGTGAGCGCAGGTAGGGGTGACCCGCCGGCGCTGTCGATGGGGTTCGTGAGCCCGTGTGTGGTTATGCGGTGTCGGCCAGGGGTTGCAGGGTTACCT
>Ga0207433_10008961_pt1 | contig 16098 bp, 20 predicted proteins | sample YelNatPaOPGAMG01_FD_187559 | JGI IMG/M metagenome (GOLD analysis project Ga0207433, IMG submission 187559) | Hot spring thermophilic microbial communities from Obsidian Pool, Yellowstone National Park, USA - OP-RAMG-01 (SPAdes) (version 3) | ecosystem: Environmental > Aquatic > Thermal springs... | reverse complement strand
GCCAATTTGCCCTTGAAAATGTTTTTTCCGCTTGTCCCAAAATACAGCCTAACGTTAACATCCGCCGACCCGCTGTTCCAAAGGTAGAAGTCGTAAACGCGGATAACTTTGCCGGAAACGGCGCTGATTATTGTTGTGCTTCCAGCTGCTGACGGCGAATACGTCCCAGTGAATTGATGGCTGTCCTGAAGTTTTTCTTCGGGCGTGAACTTGACGGGGTGCGGGTTCAAGAGGTTGTCAATGTTCCATGTTCCGCTTTTAATCGCGTTAACGTTGCCTATTGTGTTTGTGCCCTCTGGTAAAGCGTCAACAATGCTTGCTCTAACCTTGTCGGAGCCGACGCTTGCCAAGGCGTTTTTGAGGGCTGATAAAGTGGATTCGGAGGCCCTTGTGCTTAAAGCCACGTCAAGGTTGGGCGGGTTTGGGAGGCTTTCAAGCAGAACCTTAAGCCTGTTTGAGGCGTCGAAAGTCAGCTTATCCGTCTGCGTTTTTATGGCGCTTAACGTGGTTTCGCTTGCCCTTGTAGATAAGGCTACATCAAGGTTTGAGGGGTTCGGCAAAACTGAAAGCCAATCACCCTTTGTGACGGGGAAGCTTAAAACGTCCGTTTGCACATGCCTATCTGCGTCAACCAAAGCCCTCGTCGGCGTGTCGCTCGCGTTTGAAAAGCCCTTTTCGGCGAGCGTCACGTTTACGGAGGGCATCGTTAAAACATCAACTTGAACGTGGCGGTCGGCGTCCACAAGGGCTTTTCTCGGGGTTCCTTCAGCATCCGCGAAGCTTTCAGCAGCTGTAATGGTAACTTGCCCTTCCATCAAGGCGACTTTCAAGTTTCCCTGCTCTGTTAGGCTGGCTGGAAGCTGGTCAGTGACGATTTTGACTGTTTCGCCCGGCTTTGTTTTAACGGGCTGAGTTGTCACTATTTCTGCGGACATTTTAGGCCTCCCTCAATTGGACTATGAAAGTGCGGATGTTCTGGGCGCCGGCGCTTCCCTCAAGCTCCAATTCAATGCCCAGCACGTACACGGACGTGTTTATGGAGAAGCGGTTGCCCAAATCAGCTGAAAAGGTGATGGCTTCCCCAGATGAGGCTTTACTTTGCAGGTATGGGACTGCGCTGTTGCTCCAGCTTACGTCCGTCTCCACGCAAGTCAGCCGCCACTTCCGAACCATCCCGTAGGCTATCAGCTTGCGTTTATATTGCTGGTTTTCCCAAGCATCCCATTCAACTGTGATGGGAGCGTCTTCCTCCTCGATTCTTATGACGTTCAGGGACTTTTCGCCAAGCAACACGGATGGCATATTTTCAGCTTCCCTCCAAATCGACGCCAATTAAGTCTTGGATGGAGAAGGACTGTTTCACTTCGGTTTGTTGTTCGCGAATTTTGTTGACGTAGGCTTTTACGGCGTCTTTGAAGTCGTTAAGCGTCGGCGTCCTGCCCAAAAGGCTTTGAACTTGCCTCAACACTTCCTTTATTTCGCTGAAGGCTATCGATATGGTTTTAATTGAGCCGTCTGGGAAATCAACTTCAAATATGAGGGTTAACTCATCCATCACGGTTTGGATTTGCTTGAGCTTTATCAACGTATGTCCACCCCGACGGCGGTTACGCAGCCGCCATAACCGCTAACAGTCATAACGCACCCAGTAACCCCGACGATTTCAAAAGTATAGCTGGCTGTCACGATACCCGTCCCGCTTGCCGTGTAATAGGAGGAAGTAGAGGCTGAGCCCAAAAGAACCCGTCTTCCGATTTTGAGGGTTTTCGTCGGGTCTGACAGGAACGGCTCCAGCAGCACGTATATTGTGCTGCCTTGCGGAAACTCGAGGGTTATAGGCTCATATTCCGACGTTGGGATAATCCAAGGGCAGATTATCGCCGATATGCGTAAAACCACTGTTCTCGTTGCCCCCGTGCCATAGTTGTGGGCGGAGACCGATATGGTCGGCGACGTGCCAGCGTCCACAACCCCGATGTAGTAGCCGTAGCTTCCAGCACCGTAACTCTGGTTGGACGAGTCCCCGTCTGCATAGTCGTTAAGCCTGTCATAGAAAGACACTTGAGACCCGGCAATGTATAATCGCCAATTCACGGTTCCGCTTACGCTTACCCCTCCAGAATTCAGCACAGTGTTGAGGCGGAGTCCGCTGGTTGAGAAGTATCCAAAAATCAGCACTACGTATTTTTTGATTTTGCCCGCCGGCGTCCTACGAGCCGGAAGGCTGCTGGCCAAGGTTTCGTTGTTGATGACATATACCGAGGTGTTATCGCTGACGGCCACCGATACATATTTGGTATAGTTGTATCTGTCGGCGAAGTCGAAGGTTGCTGCATAAACATAGTCCCACTTTATGGACGGGGATGTTGTGCCTTTATACCACATTGAAAGCTGGTAGCTTATAGTGTGGCTGCCGGCCCCGAGAACGATAAAGCATTCCCTCGGCTGTTGGACGGGAGTGCCTGCCGCGGCCTTGCCGCCCGTCGAAATGACGGGGTTGCCGTCCACAAGTATTCTGCCGGCGCCTTTAGCGTCGCATATCACGAACAGCCCGTAGATATAGACGACACACTCTTCTGAAAGGCTTATATTTTTTGACGCCACAGTTGTCCAATCCGCTACGTTTGATATTGAATAGTCCGTGTCGTCTTGGAACAGTATCGCTTCCTTCGCCATTTTCCTAACATGGTCAACCAGCAACATTTTAAACCACCGTCCTCAAGCTTCCAGCCCTTACACGTTTAGTCGGGGCTGCGGAAGATGAAGCCTCAATAATTACGGTTTTCAAGCGTTCAAAGGCAAGGTTGACAGCCATCTCGGCTGTCCGCCTGTCCGCAGACCCTTCAACGTTTACGAGGGGCGCGTTAATGTTGACTGAAACGGGCGCGCCAGCCGCTGCTGGAATGGGCGGAGCCGTGTAACCTCCAGCAGCAACTCCGACGCCTACCCCCGCGCCCTTCACCCCCCTCAAGGACTCGGACAACTTTCCAACGTTTTCAGAGGCCGACAACACTTGACGGTTAACATTCTCCAGTGTTTCGCCGAACTTCTCCGCCATCGGGGTCGCGTGTTTGAAGCATAACTTTCCAAGCTGTTTTCCAAGCCAATCGACGCCGTCGCCAACCCACTTTACGAAGCCGCCGACAGCGTCTAAAATGGGCTTGAAAACCGCGTTAAAGAAGTCCGCGAGGGGTTTTAGGATGTGGTCCCAAATCCATTTGAGGCCGTTTGCGAAGGCTTCCCAAACGAGCTGTAAGCCTTTAACTGCCTCTGCCACTATTTGAAGCGAAAATTTGAAGGCTCCCGCGAGAAAGTCGCCGATGGGCTTTAGGATGTTGTTCCAAATCCAGTTTAAGCCGTCGCCAAGAGGCTTGAAGCAATGTTGCCAGAGCCAGTTAATCGCCATGCCGAGCGCTTTAGCGTTCATCACAAAGACGGCGACGAAGAAGGCGGCCAAAGGCTTCAGTATGTTGTTCCAGAGCCAGTTTAAACCGTCGGCTAAAGGTTTGAAGCAATGTTGCCAGAGCCAGTTGATCACCATCCCTGCAAGTTTAATGTTTGCGACGAAAGTGAAGGCTATGAAGGCAGCCAAAGGCTCGATGATGTTTTTCCAGAGCCATTTTAAGGCTCCGGCAATTGCGTCGATGGCGGGTTTGAGGAAGTTGTATAACGCGTTGCCTATGGCGTTTACCGCGTCTCTGAAGGGTTTGCAAGTGTTATAGGCTGTAATCAGCGCTCCGATTAAGAGCCCAATAACCATCACGACAGCCATAAGCGGGTTTGCGGCGAGAAAAGCGGTTACCTTGTTAACCATGTCAATGGCTGCGTGGAAGCTTTGGAAGGCTTTAACTCCGCTGTCAACCATCGTGATTATTGTTGGAACAACGGAAAGCGCAAACTGCATCATAGTCTGGTTTGCGTTGTTCTGGGCAATTTCAGCCCTTTCAACCGCCAGCTGATACCTTTCCTGAGCGAGAGCCAAGTCTTTAGCTGCTGCTTGTGCTTGCGCGCTATCGGCACCATACTTTTCAACTGCGGCATTGTAGCGTCTTTGGGCGTCTTCAACAGCGTCCAAAGCCTTTTGAACGTTATAGTTTGCCCTTTCAACGGCGTAGTTTGCTTTTTCAATCCTGTCCAAGCCCATGTAGAGGCTGAAGCCCGCTGTTGCAACTCCGCTTAAACCCGTAGCCAAGTTGCGGGCTGAAGCCGTCGCCCTTTCCTGGGCTGCTACAACCCTCTCGTTTGCCTCTTCAACTCGGCTCATAGCCTCTGCTGTCTCATCGCCCAATTGTCGAACAGCAGCCAAGGCTTCGTCAACCTTGGCCGTTACGCGGAACTCAAGCTCTTGACTCATTATCGCCTTCCCCTGCGCCTGTAAAACCAGTTAAGCCAAGAAACGAGGAACACGTATTGGAAAAGGCTTAAGCCGCCGATATATTCAAGCGAGTAGCCGTATTCGTGGGCTATTATGCCTATGAGCTGGGCGTCAACGTTTGCGCTAATCCAGTCTTCAACGTCTTGCCAGCTAAAAAACCCATTTCCTTGCTGAGGGCAGTCATAAGTTTTGCTGCAACATCCAACGGTAAGGCTTTAACGTCTTCGAAGGTTAAGTCCTTGTCTGCTTTGTGCAGCATTAGATATAATGACATTAGGCCTCGCTCTTCAGGCGTCTTGCATTTGCCAAGCTCAACAATGTCCGCCAATGTTAAGACGCCGTATTCGACGATACCGAGCCCTTCAACCTCAACCCGACGAATTTCTCTGCTGCTCTGTATTAAGGCTTTGACGTCGAATTTGCCGGCTTTTTCAGCCTTTTCCTGCTCGTATCGTTCCAGTTTTTTGGCGTATTCTTCCACTTTCCCGCTCAAATATGGTTCACCTCCCGTTTCCCATAACCTTGCGTTCTGAAACCTTTTTTCTAACGCGTTCAAGTTTGCTTTTTCCGCTCATTTTGAGAGCCTCCCGTAAACGTGGTTTTAATGCTAAAAACGGAGGGTTTACCGGGTTCCAATCCCGGGGAAACTTTGACAAGCTTTAAGCGTTTTGCAGAAACCGTTTGGTAAACAATTTTTAAGCCCTTACAGTCCCTGATAATCATTTGCTGAAGCTTCTCGATTTCCCTTAATGGGCCGACGGCTATCAAGCCGAAATTGAGGATTACGTCTTTGTTTTTGTCCAAATTTTCCATAAAATTTTCCCTTCCACAAAGATTTTTGAATGGGCTAAAAAGGGGAATCTTACGTCTGCGTCTCAAGCGTTATACTGTCGCCTTCGCCCTCAAGGCTTTCGGCTATGACACCGTCCTGCTCTATGCTCTGCTCCCAACTGTTAAGCACGACGTTTTTGAGGGTTACCAGAGGCTTGCCTGAACCCCACCCGTCCGGGGCTGTTATAATGTCGAATTTGTCGCCGGCCAAGATTTTTTGGGCGTATTTGTCGTTTGCGTAGAGCAGCTCAATGCTAACCTTGAAGCTCTTGTTTCCGCTGGCGAGAAATGCAGGCCTGTCTGGGTTTGTCACGTTTATGCAGTATTCCTTGATAATGTCTCCATCTATGCTCACGCTGACGCTTTTGGCATAACCGCAGAGCAGCCTTTCAGTAATGTTTGAGAAGCTCGCTGTCCCAGCGGTTGACCCGCTTGTGGCTCTTATGCCGAACTGGAAACTGTAGGCGCCGTCTGGGGCGGTGTATTCATCCGTCCTTGTGCCCGTCGTGTTTGGTGTAAGGCTAACGGTGTTTCTGCTTATCTCCGAGCCTGCGCTGTTAAGCCATCTGAAAACCGCGTAAAGGGCGGTTATGTTCGAGTTGCTTGAGTATGTGTATGTTACTCGAGCTGTTTCTCCAGCGTCTATGCGTTCCGCAGATGTGAAAGCCTCGGTCGTGCTGTTCGCCGGCGGGCTGACGCTCAAGTTGGATGGGTAAACTGCACGGTAAAGCTTCGCGTTTCTACCGAGAAGGGGCATCCGGTTTCACCGTCCAAAAGTTTATGGCTGTCACTGTGTGCCCCAAGCTATGCTTGTCCCTTCACCCTCAATGCTTTCCATTATGACGCCGTCTTGCTCGATGCTCATTTCCCACGAAGTGAAGACAACGTTGCTCAAAGTTATTTTTGGTTTGCCGGTGCCCGTGCCCTCGGGGCGGACCTCTATCGTCACGGCAGTCCCGTTGAGGAGGTCGGTTGCCTGCGAGCTGTCCACGTAGGCCCTCTCGATACTGACCTTGAAGCTCTTATTTCCGCTTGCCAGATATGCTGGCCTGTCCGGGTTTGTCGCGTTTATGTAATATTCCTTGATGAGGTCAGCGTCTATGCTGACATTTACGCTTGTGCAGTATCCAATTTCGGTTCCTCCCTTCAAAATGACGGCGCTTCTACCTAACAAAGGCATTCGTTTTCACCTCGCTTGCGGGCTACCCGCTTGTGGCAGCCCTTTACAAGCTCTCCCAAGCCTTGCTTATCGCTTCTTGCATGGCGAAAGTTAGAAGGGGTAAATTTTCTTGAATTGCACGCGTCAAGAAATATCTTGGAGCAATGTAGCGTGTTCCATACTCTTGGAACATGGCGTAATAAACGTAAGCGCCCACATTAAGCACCAAATCCCTTGTAACTGTGCTGTAAATGCTTGCCCTCAAGGCTCCAGTGCGGACAGGCGCGTAGGCCCTCGCACGCACAACAATTTGCCTTCCAATCTCGCCCAAAACATCGGCGAACTTATCCCTCAAATCCTCGCTCATCCGTTTGAGGGCTTCGGCGAAGGCTTCAACGTCTGAAGGGTCAATTCTAATTTTAACAGTCACGCTAAACACACCATTTTAACTTGAAGGCTTAAACGCGTCAAATCTGGGCTTTCAACCTTGTTGAACTCGCGTGTAACATCGGCATATCCAAACCCGCTTGGCGTGGACGCCTTCAATATGCGGTAAACCTCGTTTCGCATGTTTTCCCTCGCATCAACAGCGTTATTAACTGACGTTACAACCTTAACGAGTATGTCAACCATAACGTTTTGTTCAGCCAGCAAAACGCCTTTAGCCAACACTCGAACGTTTGCGGCAGTCATAGGCGCATAACAAGCCACAACATAGTTTTTCTTTATTTTGGCGAAGTCAACGGCTTCAACTTTGCTTTTAGCCCAATATATGTCGTCTTTTGCGGGTGAGGTTAAGCTCCAATTGTCATATAAATGCTGATTCAAAACTGTTGCAGCATCCGCCATCAGCTACTACACGGCTCCACCTCATAATATTCCGCGAGCTTCTCAATATCCACGGGCGGGTCAAAAATTGTTATTCGCCCGTTAAGCTTCAACTTCACATAGTTTTTGAATGTCATGGACTAATCAGGCCCCCGCGGTATTTCGGAACCTCTTCGGTAGCAGTAGCTTCTGCAGTTTTGAGAGGTGTTGTCAAGTTAGCTATTTGGCGGATGAAGTCTTCTTGGAATCCTTTAATGGTTCGCTCGATGGCTTCCGCGTAGGGGCCAGCTCTTGCAACACGCAGGTCGCCGAGGAAATAGTCGAAAGCTCCAATCATGGCTCCGCCGCTTGAAACGACAAGAATGCGCAGACAAGCCAAGTCTATAACGGCCATTTTTGCTATTGGATATTTTGGGTCGTCTGTGGTCAGGTCCCTTCCGAGAAGGGCGTTTATGTAAGTGTTGGCGAAGTCCAAATGCGCTTGGAAGCTCGCTTCGGTTATTGTCAGGCCGTAAACCGTGTAAACATGGTTTGCGCTGTCGTAAGTGGCGTTTAAAGCGTTTTGAATGTCCGTTAAGGTTGCATATTGCACAGTCATTTTAATCCCTCAAATTTTAAGAGTTTTAAAAATCAGAAAAATGGGGAAATTGGCGGGGCTTTCAGCTTTTAGCCGTGTCGATGAGCTTCTGAAGCCAGACGGTTACGGCTGTTGGGCCGACAAGGGCAGTGTAAACGTCGAAGGTCATGCCGGCCAAGTCAAGGCCCAAAGCGCTGAAAGAGGCGATAGCGGCAGTCCTCAGGAACTTTTTCCAGTTGAAGGGTTTGTCTTGCGACGCGTAGCCGAGGAAGGCGTATATTAGCCCCGCAGCTATTCCCAAGCCGACGAACAACGGATTCAAACTTTTCACCTCGCTTTTGTTCCGCCAGCCACGCTTGTTGGCTGGCTCTGGAACAGAAAAATGGGGAACTGGAAAAGAGGGGAAATGTTAGGCTGTTTAGCTTGTTGACAAGCCTGTCACTTTAACGATTGCTTCACCGTAAGTGACTACAGGCGCATACCTTGTTGAAAGCACCACTTCGACGGCGTCAAACTCCTTCTTGATCTCCACGTCGGTTGTCAGCGGCCTCTTTATTTCGCTGGTGCAAGGGTTAACCAGCCATACTTAAACCCTTAACACCATTTACGAAAAAGCCCAACGGGGCGTAGGCCGCCGACACGTTTTGTCCAGTGCTGAGGATGTAGGCTTTTCCAGCGTCCACAACTGGGCTTACGTAAACGTTCATGCCATAAATTGTGCCGACAGCGCCGGTCTGTATGACTTCCTCGCCGTAATAGGCGTATAGCGAGAACTGTGGCAGGTAATAGACGTCTCTCGCGTTTATCGGGTTCAGCAATATCGTGTCTGGTATCAAACCGTAGCTTTCGATTGCGGCTTTAGCCTTCAAAATGTCTTTTGTTCCAAGCCCGCCTGAAATCGTGAACTCTGAGCCTGTGGCTGAAAGGCTTGTTCCCGTTGCGGTGATAGTGGTGCCAGCGGCTTGGTCAATAACTGTCAAGCAGTCCCTATCAATTGTGTAGGCCATTCGTCTTGCAAGCCTTCTCAGCTGGTCTTCGATGACTGGAATGTATAGGTCTTCGATGGCTTCTCTGGTTATCCTTTCCCTCAAAGCCTTCTTGTAAGGCGTTACAGTGATGTATGTGTATGGCGTATAATCCATCGGAATCTCTGAGCCTTCAGCCACCTCGGTTATGGCTGCAGCCCTCGAGCCGCTTTGCTTAACGAAAGTTGCTGTTTTGCCCGCTACAAGCGGAAACTCTGGGAACAGCTTCTTAACAACCAAGGCGGGCATTGTCAACTCGATAATCTTTCTGTGAAGGGCCGGATAGGCTATTGCGCCAGTGTCAACCCAAGTGAACGCGTCACGGAACATAGCCATAGGCTTTCACCCCTTCTAATACACGTGCGGGTTAACAGCCACCAGTATGACGTCGCCGGCTGCCGATGCAGCTTCAAGCGCGATGCCTAAAGCCCTGTTTCCAGCAGTAGAAACCGCGACAGCCCTCGCCGAAGAGTCTGAACCAACAACAGCTCCAGCAGATATGGCTCCGCCGGCTGTCACGTAAACTATTGGGCAGCCCATGATGACGGGAACCTTTGAGCCTGAAGAGGCGCTTGAAACAGCAACGCCTATCACGGCGTCTGTGGCAGCGGCTGCTGGGCTGACGGTCATGTTACCAGTCACCTTGACGAGCTGGCCCTTCGTTATGGCGGCGCCTGCTGTGAAGGTGACTATGTCACCGGGCAGGCTGAATATGTTTCCGGCGACACGAGCTTCAAACGACATAAGCCTTCACCCCGTTTAATGGAAGCCAACAAGTTTTCTGTGGGCCTTCAGCAAGTCTTTGAACCACTCGTAGTTTCCAAGAACATCTTGTTGGACAACATCAACTGCTACAATGCCTTTCCCAGCGGAGCCCTTCTTTTTGGCCTCGCTGACAGGTGTTGGCGCTTTAGCCTCCGCGGCTTCCTCTGCCTCTTCGGCTTCTGCCGCTTCTTCAGCCTCTTCGCCCTTTTTGGCCTCAATCTCGCTCAAACGCTTGGAAAGCTCGCTCAGCTTCTTGCTGAGGGTTGCCTTCTTGACGCGTTTGGCGAGCTCGGCCTCAAGGGCGCGGACTTTGGCCTCCAAAGCCTCTAATGCTTCCTCGCTTGTTTCACCCTTGATTTGCTGCATGAGCTTTTCAAGCTGCTTCATGAAGTCTTCGTATTCCACTTGTTTAGGCGACTGTTCTCCGGGTGCAACGTTCACTGTTGCCTGTGCCACTTGCGGTGAAGCCTCCTGTTCCGCGTTTACGGACATGGGCTTCACCTCTTCCGCTTTATGGACAGTTTTGTTTTCAGGTTCTTGCAGCCCAGCGGGCTTAGAACCCACATTATCATCCGGTGAAACGGATGACTGTGAAATGGAAACAGACGCCGTATTCTGCGGAAATGTTATTGAAACTTGATTTGATGTGTTTGCAGAAATTTGCGAGGTTTCCAAGACGCCGGATTTAGTTAACGTTTCAATTATGGCTCCCCATTGGGCTTCGTTCATGGCTGCGTAGAAGCCTAAAGGCTGGAAGCTTGTGTTCTCGTAGGCCGGAGATGCGATAATGCTTAATTCGCGGACTTTGGGTTTGCGGACAACTTCCCATGAGCCCGGGCAGAGGTGGACAAGCCTGCCCTCTTTACGTGTTGGACGCTTGCATTTTGCGCATTCAACCTCGTCGCTGTCCACTTGGATGCTGACATGGTTCACATAGCCTCTGATAATCTTGTCAATGAGCCTCTCGTCTCCAACCTCGGCTCTGAACAGAACCTTGTCTTCGTCGCGCCAAGCATCCACAACTTTGCCGACAATCATTAGCGCGCTTTCTGCATGGTCAACGCGGAGCTGGGCACCCTTCAAAGTTTCAACGATGTAGTCAAGGTCTTCGCGGGGAACCTGCCACTTGTTCTTGTTAACGCTTGCGTCAATGGCGACGCCCTCGATTACCACAAGCTGCTCTTTTATGGGGAACTGGGCTTCCTTCTGGTCGGCGCTCTGAACTGCTTTAAAAGGCACATAATAACGCAGCTGCATGCTCTTTCACCTCAAATTAAACCTAAAATTTTCAGACGGCGGAGCTTGCGCCGTTTCTTCTGGTTTCTGCCCATGTTTTCACTCCACAACCGCTGGAAACATTAAGCCTTGAAACTTCCGCGTTAGGTATGTTTCACGCCAAGCGGCAAACGCCTGCCAGTCTTCAAGCATGCTTTTCTTTTCCTCTTGCGGGGTGTAGCCCTCACATTTAATGCCAAGTCTGTTGACCTCGCAAGGTTGATGTGGAATCTTCAGCTCCTTGTAGTGGCGGAGAAGATGCGCGTGGGCTTTTTCGACGGCCTCTTTTTTAGGCATGTTTACGGGCTTGATGTGTGTTACACGGGCCATGGCGTTTTTTAGGTGTGGCAGGTCGATGCTTCCGTCAGGCTTATGGTGTGGCAGGTGGCGCAGAGTCCTCGGAACAGTTTTGCCTTCCTCGTCTTTTTCGCCGCCGGGCTCGATTAGGGCGAAGGCTTCGTCTGGAAGGTCGTTGATGTATTTGGTTGTCCATTTTGCAGCTTCAAACTCATTCTTTTTACACCTCTCGATAATTTGATACCCGTGAAGTCAGTCAATGCGGGAAATGTTGAGGTAAGCCTGCAAGAACCGTTTGCGAAGCTCGTTCCAAGCCTTAAAATCCAGCAAAAACTGAATTTCACTTTTTAAATGTTTCTCAAGCCATTCTCTAACGCTTTCCTTGTCTTTGAACCGCGTCTTGTCGAAAATGTAGTTTTGGATTTCCCAGCGGTTTGTGCCTTTAACCCTTCCAAGGGTGATTTTTACGCCTCTGGTGATGGGCTTAACCCTAAACTTGTCAAACTTTTCTGGGTCTTGGACACGGTAACGGAAAGTGTTAGGTGTTTCGTCAATTCCCGGCATAAGCTATTCCTCTTTGTTAACGTCAACAAGCTCAAGCCAATATCGGCAATGCGGATGCAAATTAACTTTCCAAGTGTCTATCTCCTCATCCCACTGCTCGGCATCCTCAAAGTATCGTGTTGGATTTTCATCAGCTTCACAAACATACTCATTGTTGTCCAAAGCCGCGCATTCATCGCAGACTTTTTCGTCCCGCATGGTTCGATAAGCGTAAACCCGCTGCTCGCCACGTTTAGGAAAGCCGAAAAACGCCATTACGGTTTAACTCCATTCCGTTTTAAAATGGCTTGAAGCTCTTCAGGCGTGCTTATGGGATACTCCTCTGGAAAGCCTAACCGTGTTCGGGCTTCTTTTGGCAGTATTATGCCCTTGTCAACAAGGTCGCAGAGATATTTTGCTTTGTCCGCTAACGGAGGCTCCCACAGAGGTTTCCACTTAACTTTTGGAACTTCAACACCCTCGCCGAACTCATCCCTGATGAGCTGCTTGAACAAGACTGTCTCAAGCGTGTCACCAATGATTTCCTGCATCATCCTAAGCCTTGTCACATACTCTTGCATTATAATTTCCGCGGTCGCGCGGTTCGTGCCCTCTGAGTAGCCTAAGAAGATTTTTGGCACGCCTAAAACGGCTTCCCGCTGCCTCAGCAGATAGTCAAGCCAGAACGTTACGTTAACGTCCTTCGTCAGGCTTGGAACAACCTCAACGTCCACGTCTCCACGCACGAAAACGTCTGTCGCCGGCTTGCGGTCTCGGAAGGCTTCAACAAGCTGCTGCAACTGCTGATCTGTCCAAGGTCTTTCAGGTGTCCCAGCCTTAACCACAAGCATGGGTTTGGCGTAAGTATGCACAATTACAGCCATGTCGTCTTCAAGCTGGTCAATTAAAGCCTGAATCTTCAATAATGGTCGGAGAAGGCTTGTCCCGTATGCACTATTGTGAACTGCGTAGCCTATTCCAACACAGAATGTTTCATCTTCATTTATATCGAGGTTCCAGATTTTACCGCAATGATGAATGCGCCTTATTTTCCGAATTGGCAAATAAGCATAATTGCCAACAATTTTGCCTTTGGCATAACCCCAGCCTTTTGACCAATCTCTGCGATTATAAACCATTATTGTATAGATAAATTGTGAAGAATGTATTATCCTTCCATCTTTTAGCTTGGCAGGCCTTGTTCTTCTTCTGTGCAATGAGGGGATAAAGTTTTGCCTTAAAAGTAGGTGGAAGATTTGGTAGGCGAGGCTTTCTGAAACCGTCGCAATTGAATACCTTTTTTCATCTCTATAGCCATCGCCTCGAATTAGACCTTCAATTAATCCGCGCTGTTTTTCTGGTGGTAGAAGCATTATCCATTTTGGTATGTGTTTGTTTTTCGCTCCTCTTCCAAAGTTTTGTTCCATGAATTTCGTTAACGCCGTTGATGTAATTCTAACATAGATTTTGTTTCCTTTATCTCGGATAAATGCATGAATTCCGTTGCGTTCTACTATTTGTTTAGCATCTTCTGCGAAAGTTTCCTCCCCTTTGTTGAAGACTATGTAAAAACTGTGGTTATTGTTTTTACTTCCATCCGCTATGTAATAACCGCAGAGACGCATGAAGTCTTCGTCGATTTTTACGGTTTTTCCATAGCCTTTCTTGTTGGCTTCTATTTGCATCTGCTCAATGTTAACTACTTCTCGGTTTATTGGAATGAGCAAGTAATCTTTGACGGCTAAATCTTTCGCTAAAACAAAGGTTGGAGGCAAGTGTTCCTTTCTTTTAGTTCCACGTTTTCTGATTGACGCATAAAAAGGATGAGTTGGGGTTGCCAAAACGGGGATGTTGTTATGATAGGTAGTTATTTCTATTAAGTCTCCATCATAATCAAAACTTTTAACAGCCTCAACTTTTCCATGCCTACCTAAATGCGTAACAACATCGTCTCCTATTTTCATTTTCTCAATAGGCTTTATTCCATGCTCCATATAAATGATGGTTCCTTCAGGGAAACATTCATACCACCAGCTTTTGGCTCCCCATTTGAAATGGCATATTTCATCGCTTGCAAAGACGACTGGCGGAAACGTGAGCAGTTGGATGTAGCCTAAAACCTGCCCATAAGCGTCTCGCCTAACCCTCATATGGCAGTTATGGGCTGTAAAATAGTTTACGTTGTAGCTTTCATCTTCCTCGACGGCGAGATTATAAACTTTACCTTTATAATGAACCCTCTCAACTTTTTGCACTCTTATGTAAGCATATTTTTCGTCGACTTTTGAAAGCGTTCGAGTTGTGCCGTCAATCCATCTTAACGTATAACATGGCTTAGAACTTTTGAAGCCCGACTTTCCAGGTTTATCAACTGATAGTCTGGGCACCCTTCCGAGGTGTAAGATTATCTCCTTCAATTGATTTGTTAAGGACAAGGACTGTGATGTGCAGCTATATAACGTTCCTTTGCTCCGAATCTTTCTGACGAAACCATCGCCTTTAACATATGCGAGAAGAAGGGCTTTAAGAACATTGATGCTTGCTCCCTCTATTATTTCATTTGAAATTCTTTTTTCGTCGGCATGTTTTCCACAATGGTATTCAAAGAACTCTTTGAGCTGTTTTGAGTTGATAGTTACGGAAATGTCGTTTTTATTGCCAAATGAATAGCTTCCTTTAACGCCAAACTTCTCCTCTATAATCTTAAGGAGCTTTAATGCGGTGTGTTCCTCATCTTTGGATAACGAAAACTGTATTCCGTCTCTTGAAGTGCTACCTTCAGCCAGATACCATCCAAGAAGTTCTCCAAAGTCTTCATCTACATCAATTATTTTTTCGCTAATATCGTGATAATTTGAATGTAAACGTTTGAGGGGTGAAACGTAATCGCCAACCCTTAAGTTTTTCAGGTTTCCCTTCGCTATCTCTTGGTTTAGAGTATATACAACTATGTCTCCTTTCCTTAGTTTTCCAGCTTCAATCCACTGGGGAGCTGGGACTTTTATATTATGAACTGGCAACTTCTTTCTTTTTCCATCTTTAAACCTTTTAAGTTCCTTTCTAAAGTTTCTAACTCGATATAAGTATCTATTCCAGTCCTCACACTTTATGGCTAATATAGGATGGTTACCGGTTACCCATATTGGTTCTGAAAACTTCCCAAGTTTAATTTTAATAATTTCTTCGTTAATTTCACGCTCAAATGTCTCCGTCACTTTTTGTGCTCGTCCTTGATGCGTAATTACGTAGTCATTCATTTTTACGTCTTCTATCATCTTTATAGTTCCATCTTTAAGGATTACATATGTTCCAGCGACAAAGCATGGGTCCAAAGGCTTAAGCCACTCGATTTTGCCCGTTTCCTCGTTTCTGCACATTTCAAGGTAAGCGTTGCCGAAAACAAGCATGTCCGTGGCGATTATGCGAAGCGTTTCTAAAATGTTTTGTTCGTCAAGCCAATCGTTTAGCCATTCTCGAACGTTGTCTTCTCCGCCCTCAAGCTCGAAGCCGTTTGAAATTGCAAGGTTAACGGTGACATCAATTGAGGCTTTAATGTATGGTGTGAATGTGTAAAGGTCCTTGTATTTGGGCAAGTCTTCAATGGGCTGGGTTCCCCAGAGGCGTTCCCAATAGGCTGTGTAGGGCGGAGTTACAAAGCCTGCGCCTGAACCTTTAAGCAGATATTTGGTTACGTAGCCCCACAATACGTTGTCCGCTTTCCAGCTTACGGGCACCTCTTCCTCGATTTGGCGTCTGCTCAGCTCAGGCGGGTAGAGCCTCTGGGCTGCAAAGGGCTTTTTAACAGCGTCAATTATGGCTTTTAAGCCTTTACGAACTTTTTCAGCTACAAAGCTCATTCTGAATCACTTTAATGGGGGAGTATGATTGCGCCCTTTCCGGGCATTGGAGCCTGAACAGCAGCGTAAACGGCTAAAGCTGTAGCCCAGAATATATCGTCGTGGCTTCCTTCAGGATGGCTGAAGCGTATATGTCCAGTTTTCATAAGCTCATATTTTTCAATGTTAAGCTCGGAGCAAAGGTCAATATCCTGCTTTTTTCGGACAGGCTCGTAGGGTATTAGAAATTCCTTCTGCCTCATTTTCTCGCGCATGACTGTCGCCATGTCCTCTTTCGTTTGGATGGTGAATGTTATGCCCTGCACGTTTTGGATTCCGCTGTGAACCATGTCTTCAACTATATAGGAGCCAACTCCAGTTATGTCGCCATACACGGCGTTAACGGTTTTCCATCTGTCTTGTAGGCTTTTAATATAGCCTATGACGCTTGCATATTCCGTGTTTAATGGGAAACGGTGAACATGAACCAGTTTCAATATGTTGTTTGGAAACTTTTGGACAACCACGACAACGCTATAATCTTGCTGTTTGCCGAAGTCAACCCCAACGAAGAAGTCTCCTTGAGG